>Ga0209725_1000461_pt1 | contig 25159 bp, 27 predicted proteins | sample I18A1metaG_FD_184145 | JGI IMG/M metagenome (GOLD analysis project Ga0209725, IMG submission 184145) | Lake sediment bacterial and archeal communities from Gulf of Boni, Indonesia to study Microbial Dark Matter (Phase II) - ​I18A1 metaG... | ecosystem: Environmental > Aquatic > Freshwater > Lake...
CCACTACCAATCTTTCGAGTAGTGTGAGAAGATTAACGAAGTAAGCGCGATCTTGTTCAAGCCTTTTGTGCATAAGGATGTCGATTTACAAGGATGAAACATTGGAAAGCATGAAACATGATTGAACTCGAGTTTACAGGTTTAATTCTACCTTTCAGAGTTAGGAAAGGCTTAAGAATTGGCCGATTGGTAAACTAATACTCAATCAAAATGCAATGATGGAGGAAGAAGAATATTGGTGAAGAGATGTGTTTCATGCGGAGCTGACAATCGAGACGACGCAACCTACTGCTCAAGCTGCGGAACATCATTTCCTGCTGCTGCAGTCAAACCTGTTCCATCAGTTAAAGTCGTAACACCAGTAGCCCCTCCAGGCGCAGCGCTTCGCGTACCGCCTCCGGGAATGTGCTTCTACCACCCGAACCTCCCAGCGGTCTACGTGTGCAATAGGTGTGGAAGAGCGATATGCAGAGACGATGCGAAGATGTATGCTGACCTAGTGCTATGCCCGCAATGCTATGCAGGAGTAGTTCCACTGGGAGTGGTCCCAGAAGCCATGCCTGCCATGGCTCCAATGGCGCCGCCAGCGCCAATGGGACTAATGCCCCCGTTCATGCCACCGAGGCCCAGGGCGATATGGGGCTTCATCTTCTTGCTAGCAGCCTCGATACTGGTGATGATCAACGGCTTCTTTGTCTTCTATGGACTCGGAATAAGTGCGCCTTGGGTTGCAACATGGTTCTTCTGGCTTTGGTCATGGGCGGTATCATGGGGTGTCGCGACGACAGGCACAGTTGTCATAGGGCTAGGAGTTGTTCTAGGCCTCTGCTTGATGTTAGCCGCATTCCTAACGTACGTAGGCTATGAAACCTTCGGAGGAATAATCGGTTTCATCTGCGCACTTTTGAGCATAGTAATCGGCGGAGGATTCTTCGCAGGACTAGCACTCGGCTTAATCGGCGGAATTCTAGCCATCCTGAGAAAGTAGATTTAATAAACTTCCTTCCTTTCTTTTATTAAACTGATAGCTAGACCGGTGAATTTGATGTTCTACGTCAGCATATCGAAAGCCGCATTGGAAAAATTGGTCGATCACGCGAAAAGCACGCCGAATCAGCAAGTGGTAGGCGTCTTGATAGGTAAGATGAGCGATCAAACTATTATCGTGGAGGAAGCCGTCAGCGGTGAGATCGAGGCTCAACCTGGAAAAGCGACATTACGTGGAGAATCGATCGCGAAAATCGCTGACGACATAATAAGCAAGAGAATAGCGGGAAACGTCGTAGGATGGTATCATTCTCATCCGGGTTATGGAGTATTCATGTCAGATATAGACATCTCAACTCAAGGTAGGCTTCAACAATTCTCACCCTATATAGTCGCCTTGGTAGTTGACCCGTCGACGGCAGACACAGGCTTTTTCACACTCGACCCAGAAACTGGAAATGTCTTACCTTTGGGCGAAGATTTCGTCAACGTATACGCTCTCGGCGAGGAAGCTGTACCAGCGAAGTTCAAAGTCCCACCGAAGCCACCGACGCCGGAAAAGGTATACCCGTACCGAGTCTACCCGAGACCGTACGCAAGGCCTCCTCAAAGACCGACGGGATACATAGTCGCAGTTGCTGCTTTGATCACAGTTCTACTTATTACATCAGCGTTCCTCGGCATAACTCTGCTTCAGAGACCGCCTGAGATCTTTCACACACCTACGGCGACAAGAGTTGCACCCGGCACTTCCATCAAAGTTAACGCGACGGTTTATGCAGGCGGTCTGGGCGTGCAGAATGCAACTTTATACTATAAGCCTCTGTCAGATGTCTCTTGGAAAACGGTCGCGATGAAACTGGATCAAGCGAAACTTGTATACTACATAACTATACCTGCTGGAGACGTTACTGAAGACCTCGTCTACTTCATTGAAGCAAGAGACTACTATAATCGCTTCGTCTACACCCGATCATATGCAGTTGCTGTACAAGACTTTACAATCGAATCTTCAGCGACCAGCCTTTCGATGTACGTCGAAAGTACGACTGGAAGCACTGTTACTGTCAACTCGCTGGTTGATTTTAATTCAGAGGTGTCGTTGAGCGTGTCAGGAGCGCCATCCGGCGTGACTGCAACATTCTCAAAAACGAAGGTAACGCCCCCGAAGAACGGGTCGACGACCTCTTCACTCTCAATAGCAGTATCGTCGACAGCGCTCTCTGGAATCTATACTTTGACAATCTCAGGTACGAGTGGCATTATAACGCATTCGACCAAGCTCACTTTGACAATTCTTAAGCGGCCTGACTTCAGCATAACCGCTCAACCAGCCTCTGCAAGCATCAAGCAGAAGCAGAGCGCAGAGTACGAAATTACATTGACCCCCATGTATGGGACTATAGACGCAGTCTCAATTAACGTCACAGGACTGCCTCCTAAAGCAACCTATCAGTTCCTTGTAGCTGGAAACCAAACGTCGCTCGGCGGGCCTCTCAAACTGATTTTCAAAGTTTCAACAACATCCACAACTAAGGTTGGGCAATACACAATTACAATAACAGCTACAGGAGGAGGAAGAACCCACTCAGTAACCCTGAAGCTCGAAATCAAACCTTCATTCTAAATTCGATAAAGAATATATGGAGTCCTTAAGTATTTGGAGGTGAGTGATAAACGATGAAACTATTCATCCAAGCGCCGATAGGCCCTCAGACAGGTCTAGCTGAGATAGATGTCTTACCAGACCATACTATAGGTGAGATCAAACAGCAAGTCTGCACATCATTCGGTGTAGATCAAACCACGGTCGCATTGATGTATGGAGGGGTCCTCCTAGACGACAGTTTGACCGTGGCTAAAGCTGGAATCCCAGAGAATGCGCAGTTGGCCCTAATGCCATACAGTATCATCGGCGGTCAAAACTAGTGAATGTATCGAACCTGTACAAGGAGAAGTCATTTCTTAATCATCAATTCCCTACAGTTACAGCACTGAATGAACCGCCTACCCTGTATGAGGGCATGCTCAGATGTGAGAAAGGAGAAGTTAAAGAGCTGGCTGAGAAAGGAACATGGCCCTTCACAGAATACGCAAATTGGCATCGCTTCAGGATGGCACTACCTGACGAATACCCTCTTAAGCCTCCGGTCGTCACTTGGCTCTCAGAGATCTCTCATCCCAATATCGTACCTAACATCCCTGGAGCAGTTTGCATATCTATCGTAGGCGAAAACTGGAGGCCAGACCTGAAACTCATTTCAGTCGTTAACGCTCTCTACTACCTCCTCTCAGATCCGAATCCGAACAACGTCTTCAACTATCCGAAATCTCTTGAGGCCGCGAAAGTGTGTAGAGCGTATGGTTTTCCAAAGAAAGGTTTGGAGAAGAAACCGAATGTGGCAGGTGACATCGTTCGGTTCAACGTGATCCCCATACCAAGAATTTCTCAGCCACATAGACCGCTTAAACCCACCGACATAGTTCGTTTCAAGATCAAGCACCATGCACAGGGGCACTCTAGAACACCTCAGCATCAACGTGAAGAGGCAAATAGATGAAAGTCAGGGCGCATATACCTTCCGTGGAAGAAGTGGAGGTATACGTTCCGAAGAATTTGAAGATCAAGGACCTGAAACAGAAAATCTGTCGAAGACTTCAGATAGAGCCTGAGTTCACGAGGCTCCTTCTAGATAGAAAGATACTAGACGAAAGAAAGAGACTGAGCCAGTTCGAAGCAAGATCAAAGAAGATCGAAGTTGACTACCTCTGGGCGCGCCACCTAATTCTATGGGGAAAGACCGGTCAAGCTAAGATTAGAAACTCGACGATCCTGATCGCTGGCGCAGGCGCTCTCGGAAATGAGATTGCAAAGAACTTAGCAATGCTGGGAGTAATGCGTCTCATCATCGTCGACTACGATGTCGTTGAACTCTCAAACGTCAGCCGAATGATATTCTTCGATGGATCGGACGCGGGGAAATCCAAGGCCAAAGTCTTGGCTCAAAAGCTCTATAGAAAATATCCTCGCACAGAGATTGTCGCTTATGACTGTGCCCTTGAGGACATGCCGCTCAGCACGTTTCTTGAATCTGACGTGATCATATGCGGACTTGACAATGTTGCCTCGAGAATTTTCCTGACGTCTATTTCAAGAAAATACTCGATTCCTATGGTCGACGGAGGCATTATTGGTTACCAAGGCAGGGTTCAAGTCTACGTTCCCCCGGACGCGCCTTGCCCAATATGTCCGCTACCTTCCAGCCAGTATGCGCAGTTGATCGGGCTTAGAAATCCTTGCGATGCGCCGGTCGAGGAGGCGAAGACGCCGTCCCTACCGACAAGTATATCCTTCGTGTCATCGATACAGACGCAGGAAGCTCTGAAGCTTATCTTGGGATATAAAGACTTCATGGAAACTAAGACTTGGCCTCAACATGTTGGAACCCCTTTGAAGGGTGTCCTAATAGCAGACCTAAAGTACAACAGGTATTCCAACCTCGATCTCCGTCGAAATGAGACCTGCATTGTCTGCGGAAAGGAAGGCGTAGGGAGAGACCTAGTTCAGAAGATGGAAATACCGTTGAAGTCGCTGAGAAACTCAGCCAGCAGACTATGGAAACTAGTCTCAAGACAGCTAGGTGAAGATGTTGAAGAGCTTCAGTTATTCAAAATCATCGTGGAAAAGCCCATCAAAATTGACTACGGGTCAAAATTGAGTGATTACGGCATGGGAAGAGAGGCTGTAGTTCAGGCTATCTTTAAAAAGAAGTCAGATGAATATAGAGAGGCAATCGTGAGATTTCTCTAGGAGAGGAAAGTCGATGGTCAAATGCCTCAAATGCGGTAAAGAGAACGCGGATATGGCGAAATTCTGTTACAGTTGCGGGACCCCGATAATATCGGTCGCAACACCGACGCCAACGCCTCCTACGATGAAACCCCTACCAGCAGTGAAAGTGATTACACCGACTGGAGCTGCTGCTATGGTGCCCACGGTCAGAGCGGCTGTTCGTGTACCAGCTCCTGGGATGTGCTTCTACCACTCAAATCTTCCAGCTGCCTATGTATGCAATCGATGCGGACGAGCCATCTGCAGAAGTTGTGGGAAATCCTATATGCAACTCGTCTTCTGTCCACAATGCTATGCAGGCATCGTTCCGGTTGTAACCTACCCATGGACAGGTTGAAGAGAACTATATCGGCTTGTCTTTTCGATTCCTCTGCTCATCTTCACAAAAGAATAAGATATGCAGCAGTTCTCTAGTCCGGCTTAGGCTTCTCGGCGCTCGTTTCATGCTCTAATTTGCCGGATTTCTTCAATCTTTCAGTAGCCGCTTGCAATTCCTCGACTGAGACTCCGAGATCCTTTGCGGCTTGTTTCCAAGATATTACTCCGCCATGATCAGCTATGTAGTTGTAGACCTTCTCGTCTAGAGTTGTAGGAGGCATCGTTACCGTTGTTACTCTTACCTCTCCTTCTCGAAGGGTCTTTCCACATCTGGGGCAGAAAGTGTCTTTTTCTGAAACCTCAGCGCTGCAGTATTTACAGTGTTCAACTCCCGCCTTTACAGGTTTCCGCTCGACCTGCGGCTTCTTTACTTTTCTTCTAGACCTTAGAAAGAAAACCATAAGGCCGATAGATCCCGCAATAACGAGTATCAAAAGGGCAGTGATAGTGAACAGATCGATTACTGTGAGACCTAAAGAACTCTGGGCCTCCTTGTAGGCTGGGCCTCCGTTGTAACCTGCTTCAAAGATTAGGCTACCCATAATTCCAGAAACGTCAGGCGTATAGCTTAATGAAGCCGTTCCGCTCTTATCGGTGGTCGCAGATCCTATCTTGATCCTACCTTCACTCGATCTGAAGTAGAAGTCTATGACGGCGCCTTCGATCGGATTGCCCTTCTCATCCTTAAAAGTTGCACTCAATAATATTTGGCTGCCCTTGAAGGCGATTCCTTGTGAGGTCAGTGTCAACGCTGTTTTCATCGGGCTAACTGGTAGCGACTTGGATGTCGAGCTACGATCGTGGTTCTTACTTCCTTCGTATGCGACGCTAATTATCAGGTTTCCTTTTCTATCGGGTATGTACATCACAGTCGCTTTACCATTCTGTTCGGTGGTGACCTCTCCGATTATGGTCGAGTTCGCTTCAATTCTTATTACTTGGTTTCCAATCGCCCTACCGTTTTCATCGGTCAACGTGATGTTTATCAAGATTTGATCACCTACGCTGGCAACGTTTGGAATATCCAAGGAGATCGTTGTCGAGAGACGCCCAACGGTGAGGCTAGCCGCGTTTGAGCAAGCGTCGTAACGTGAAGATCCGCTGTAAGTTGCTTTAACTTGGAACTGCCCGGCTTCTTCGACTTTGAATTCAAAAAAAGCATTCCCAGATTCGTCCGTGACACTTGCTCCCAACAGATTTGAATCCAAGAAGAAATTGATCTCTTCGCCTCTTACCGGATCTCCGTCACCGCTTGACAAGCTTGCTGTGATCTTCACCGTCTCTCCTACTTTGATAGTGCTCGGATTGACGCTTACATTGATTCGCGTCTCTTGTCTGACGACGTTAACAGGAGCCGGCTTTGTTTCAACGTGATGCCCCCCCTTGAAGTCGTCGTACTCTATCTTGAAAGTCAAGGTATATTGGCTTGGGCTCAAGGTTTCAGGAGCCCTAACCAGAAAGCTCGTGGTTCTAGATTCCCCTTTGGGGATATCGCCTAAGGCTTGAGAAGGTGGGTTTACTTCCATTCCGCTCGGATTCGCGATCGAAACGATAGTATTCCGCATATAATCGTTTCCCCCATTGGTAAAGGTGACAGTTAGAGAGGTGGGGCTCGTTTTTCCTACTGGAATATTCGGTGAAAGAGGAGACCAGTTGGATACGAAGAGTTTGACAACCACAACTGCGAAAGTTGTCGTGTCTTGAAGCGTCTGACTGGGGCTTGAATACAACTCAGCTGTAAGACCATATGTCTTCGGCCCCTCCCAGTTGAGTATCGTCACTTGACGTTGCGCTGTACCTCCGGTTGCACAAGGCCATGCTTGTGCTGGAGATTCGGCATAGATAACCGTCCCATCCCGGAATATTTTCAGGAAGAAAAGTGTTTCCGCTGGGTTCCCATTGGAGATAGTGAATATGAAAACCTCTGAATCGCCATCATAGATTTTCGGGGTGTACGATGGTGGGCCGAGGAAAGTCGCTGTTTGAGCAAACGTGTAGGGTATGTGGAGGGGGAACCCCATGCTGAAGACGATCAAGCTCACGGTGAAGACGGCTAAGAGCCAACTCTTTCTCAAGCAGACTCTCTCTTCGATGTAGTTGAATGATTTGTAATGCGATGAATCTTAAAAACCATTCATCTAGAAATCTTCCCCTTCTCCCCTTTGAGAATGAACATTGCTTAGAGAAACCTGCTTTTGGAACTTGGGTCGATGATGGTGTATCATGTCGCAAAGGGTTGAGGTGCAGCTAAGGGAGGGGGAGAGGGCTTGTAGTAATGGGATCCGAACGCCACTATACAACCTATCCAAGCCAAAATGAAGCCGTAGGACGGTCCCACGGTCACTAGAAGATACGCCGGCCTCTCAAAGATTACTATAGCCCAAAGGACTGTTGGAGGGAGAAGACCGAGAAAGCTGAGAGCACCGCCGACGACTCCATTCACAAAACAGATTACCCCACCCGCTACCAAGAAGATCAGCGTCACCGTTGCAATAAGGGACAGGGTCCAGTATTCATTCGCTTGAGAATAGAAGATGAACATCAACAGATTGAACTGGCTGTCCGACATCATGAGAAACGGCAGAAAAGGAGAGACGATGAGCATCATTCCCGCAAATATAGCGATAGGATTGATTCTCATCAGGCTTGACCTCAGGAATTACAGACTAGTTTAACGTTTTAGATGCATTTTAAGCCTTGCCCACGCTACCGTCGCGCATGGGCGAGTGGAAAGAGTTACTACGGTAAACGGAGGATACATATACACGTCGGTCGTCGGAGGGGAGGAATATGGTATCAACTCCCTACACTAGGGGGCGTTCACGCGAGTACTGTGTGCTCAAGATGCTTCGTGGAGATGGATGGCTTTGCAGTAGGAGCGCCGCCTCCCACGGGCCGGTGGATGTTTTCGCTGGGAGGAGAGGTGAAAGAGTGATTATACAGGTGAAAAGCGGGAAGGCTAAGATGTCGCTGAAGGACAGAGAGGTACTGAAGATTTGGGCTGAAGCATTCGGTGCTAGAGGGGAGGTTTGGCATTTCAAGAAAGGAGGCAAAATTGAGAAAGAGTTGATTTACGACGGGCGGACAGCTCCTTGAAGTGCCTAGTATCGAAGACAGTGGACCATGAAGGCTTTAGCCAGCGGGTTCAGCACCTCATTTGAAGTAGTCGGCCTCAAGAGTGAACGGTGAACGGCTTGGGCTTCTACTCTGAGTGGTGGGTTCTAGGACTTGTTGAATTGAGTATTCTCTTCCTGATACTTGCTGTCTGTTTCATAACAAGTCACTACCATCTTAGGGCTGAGACAGCAGTTTACGCAACGCATACCGAGCTTGATCCCAACTATATCGATTTGAATGAACTTGATGTGACGTCGATGGAATATAATAGTCTCTATGCGCCTGTGGTGAGAATTCGTAGGAGATTCGAGTTTTGGAGTCGTCTAGCAACCAGAGTTTATGTAGCTCTGATAATTTCTTCCGCAGTGATCTATATAGTATCCAGTTTTCCTCTATCTCCACCGAGCCCGTTCTGGTTTGTAGTTCTCCTCCAAGTATATGCCTTCACCGGAGCGTATCTTACTTACAAGACGTGGAGAAAGGCGAAAGACTAGCGAGCTAGAAAACGCTCTCTCTCGGGAAGACCTCTATTCCGTTCTCTCCGATCTTGTACGGTCTAGGCTGCGTATCTATGGGTGTCTCTCTCATCTTTTCTACTTGGACAGCGCGGACTAGAGATCTCCCAACTTGGATAGTTTGTAGAAGTATTACGCCGTGCGCCAAATACTCCTCCAGTTGAACGCTCCTCTCTAGACCTGCAGACGTTATCCCGGTAGCTCTCAACTCGAGAGTTAGGACAGATGTCGCCCCTGTGCCAATTAGCGCTTCGATCAGGTCTAGAATTGCAGTTCGCCTCTGAACCACATCGGGATACTGGAAGATGAGTGAAGCTATGGGGTCGATGACGATTCTTCTCGCATCCAGAGCCTGAGTGCTCGATTTCATGCTCTCGATGAGGCTGATCATAGAGAAGTCTCTCTTGCCGATCGTAAGCTTCCCTATCTTGACCTCCCCTGGAATATGCCTTATCGGTGAAGCGTCGAGGAACATGAACTTCTTCTGTTTTTCAAGTTCTTCCAAGTTCCAGTCGAAAGTCATCATTTCTTTATAGAAGTGAGTCTTGTTTTCGTCTAAGCTAACGAACAGGCCGTTCTCTCCGTAGTTCTTTATTCCGTTCACAAGAAACTGTGTTCCAAGGATTGTCTTGCCACTTCCCGGCCCCCCTACGACTAGGACTACCCTCCCTTTTGGAAATCCTCCATTCAGCATCTCATCGAATCCAGGTATCCCTGTTGGCGTTCTCGCATGACGTGCCAAAGTCTCTTGACCTCACTTGTAATCGTAATTGAAGAATATAACGAGGTTTGTACTTAAAAATGACGTATGAGAAACACCCTTTTCTCGAGGCTTGAGTCCTCCACCTTCTTGGTCTATCAAGTCTTGGCCTTCTTCACGCCCTTCGCTATCAGTATGCCGATCGCGGCTTTCCGTCCAGCTAGTGACACACTGCAACATTTGCTTCTTGCTGGCAATACTTCGATTGCTTCTAGATTGGCTTCTCTAAACCATTTTTCAAGTTCGATCGGGCGAAATCCAAGCCATATGTCAGCCATCTCTATCCTTAACCATTCTTCACTATGCTTCTCAAGGTCTGACAAAACGAGGCGTCGGTTCGTTCTCAATATCCTCGCCATTTCCCTTACAGCGGCCTTCGGTTCAGGGCAATGGTGCAATATCATATTCCCTATTACCGCGTCTGCAGTTTCGTCCTCTAAAGGGATACTCTCTACATCACCTAGTCTGAATTCCACGTTTCCCTTGTAAGTCGTTTTGGCAATATTTTCATCCGCTTTCCTAAGCATCTCCTCTGAAAGGTCTATTCCGATGACTTTGCCTTTCCTTCCCACGGCCTTGGCGGCTTGAGAAGTAAGAAAACCTGAACCGCATCCAACATCGACGACCGTATCTCCAAGTTTGATTTCTGCATGTCGCACTATTATTCGTCCTAGCTCTCTGTCAAAGAATTCTTTTCGCATCTCATCCCATCTGGAGGCCGTTCGTTTGAAGTAGTCTCTCACTGCCTGTTTGCTCGGACACGCGTTTCCCATTCTTTCACCTTGCTTGATGAAGAGATGCCGGCTGTCGATTATTTATTGATTGTTAGTCATACCCTAAGCGGCGCATATTCTTTTATTAAGCAGATTGCGTTAACTCAGTTCTCAGACGCGATGCTGCGTTTGAGTGATTATGAACTTCTGCTCCAAATGCGGAAGAAAGCTGGAAGTCGATGATCCACTACTAGAAATCGGGGGTCGGCGTTACTGTCAGGAATGCTACCAGGTTGCGAAGATGCTTGAAATGAAGCAGATCAGGGAGAGAATCGGTATGATGACTGAGGAGGAATTGAAAAGGATCGTTTCAGATGTTGAAAAGAGGCTTATTATTCTTGAGCGAGAGGTTGATTGGGATAAGCCTGCCTCTGAAACATTCACGAGAATCCTGAGGTTTTCGATAGATCAGAATAGAGCTATAATGGCGCAGAATGAGTTGATCCTACGTGAGCTCAAGAAGCTCGCGGAAAGCCTAGTCAAGATTTGAAGCCTGCGCATCTTCCTCTCTGCAGACGGACGTGTTCTTTAATATTGGTAGTGATGGAAGCGTTGGAAAGAACTGAGTATTTCCAAGTCTTGATATTTATCCTCAATCGATTTTGAATGAAGTTAGGGGAGACTAATCCTGAAACCGAAAGTGTTTGTGACAAGGAGAATTCCTGCACCTGGACCTGAAATACTAGAGGAGTATTGCGAGGTCGAGACGTTTCCTGGAGAGCAACCTCCGAGAAAAGAAGAGATTCTGGAGGGAGTCAAGGGAAAAGACGCGCTTCTTTGCCTATTGACAGAGAAGATTGACCGCGACATTATGGCTGCAGCTTCGAACTTGAAGGTGATAAGCTCCTTCAGCGTTGGGTACGACCACATTGACGTGGCGGAAGCAACTCGGAGAGGAATATATATCACATACACTCCGGGGGTTCTAACGGAAGCGACAGCCGACTTCGCTTGGACTCTACTTATGGCTGTTGCTAGAAGAATCGTTGAAGCGGATAGAGTTGTGAGAACTAGGAGCTGGAAGGCCGCTTGGGGTCCAACCATCCTTCTCGGCGATGATGTATACGGGAAGACTTTGGGAATAGTGGGGCTTGGAAGAATAGGAACAGCGGTAGCTCGAAGAGCCAAAGGCTTCAGCATGAGGACCATCTATTTCGACGTTGTTAGAGCACCTCTAGAGAAAGAAAAGGAGCTTGGCATTGATTATGTTCCCTTGGACAGGTTGCTCAAAGAATCGGATTTTGTAAGCGTTCACGTTCCTCTAATGAAGGAGACCTACCACCTATTCGGTGAAGCTCAGTTCAATCAGATGAAGCGAACAGCATTTTTCCTAAATACTTCGAGAGGCGCAGTGGTAGATGAGAAGGGTCTCGCAAAGGCTCTGCAAGAGAAACTGATCGCGGGTGCAGCACTCGATGTCTTCGAGAAGGAACCGACTGATCCAGACAATCCTCTCCTGAATATGGATAATGTTGTGCTAACTCCTCACATAGCCAGCGCAACGAAAGAGGCTCGTTCGAAAATGTCAGAAGTATCGGCCAAGAATTTGGTAGCCGTGCTCAAAGGTGAGATGCCTCTATTCCTAGTGAACAAAGAAGTACTGAACATCAGGCCATTGGCTCAGGTCAAGACGATCTAGCCGGTTGTCAAACGCTTAAGTTATTGAAAGATATAGAAATCTTCAGGTGTAAGGAATGGGGCTTATCCCAGACCAGCATAAGGGACACTTGAAGGAAGAATTTGAGAAACAGCTGGTAGGTGATGTGAGGCTCACAGTCTTCACGCAAGAGACGGAGTGTATGTTCTGCAGGGAAGCTAGAGAATTGGTGCAAGAGGTGGCTGCGATTTCAAATAAGTTGAAGGTAGATGTATTTGACTTTGTCAAAGACGCCGGTAAAGCTGAAGAGTATGGGATAGATAAGGTTCCCTCGATCATAGTTACCGGTAGAAAACCCTACGGGATCAGGTTCTACGGGGTTCCAGCAGGATACGAGTTCAAGCCATTAGTCGATGACATAATCAACGCTTCTAGAGGAGCTACCTCTCTCTCAGAGGCAACGAAGGAAAGACTGAAGTCAATAGATAGACCTGTTCACATTCAAGTCTTTGTAACACCAACCTGTCCCTACTGTCCTACTGCAACAGGACTGGCGCATCAATTTGCTATCGAGAGCGATTTAATCAAGTCAGATATGGTAGAGGTCACGGAGTTTCCTCACCTCGCTCAAAAGTATGCCGTAATGAGCGTGCCGAAGATAGTGATAAACGAAACCGTACAGTTCGTAGGGGCCCTTCCAGAAGATCACTTCGTTCAGTACGTTCTACTTGCAGTGAAGCCCTCGAAGATATATATCTGAGCAATCCTTGATTGAAGCGGAGCAGCTCTTCAAAATCGAAAAACGTATCGATAAGAATCATTTAACGCTTTCATCAGAACGATGGGGAGCTATTTCGACTCTTTAGGGTTCGTGATCGACAATGAATCATTTCATGTATAAAGAAATCCTTGAGCAGCCGGATGCACTGAATGCCACGCTCGATTTGGCCAAGCGAAGGCTTCCCTCCTTGGTTGACCAAATTCGCGAAAGAGACCCCAAACGCATCTTTCTAACAGGGTGCGGAACCTCTTATTACGCAGCATTGATGGGTGAGTTCTATTTCGAGAGAGTGGCTGACATCCAATCCAGAGCATTTCCTTCTTCTGAATTCACATATTGCTTCCCTAAACGAAATTCATCAAGATGTCTGCTTATCGCTGCATCACGATCGGGTGAAACGACTGAAACCGTTCAAGCGTTGAAAGAAGCGAAGAGACGAGGCGCTGTCACACTTGCAATCTCAAACAGTCCTACCAGTTCGCTGGTGGAGGCAGCGGACTATGATTTCCAACTCGAAATTGGTGAAGAGAATAGCGTAGTTATGACGAAGACGTTCAGTTCACTCGTCTTCACTCTCCAGATACTGAGTCTTGAATTCAGTCAGAAACAGCCTAATGAAGAGATAGCAAGGGTAAGAGAGCAGCTCCATAAGATTCCAGCGGTTGCCAGATCTCTAGTCGGAAAGTTTCGCGACCAGGCGGAGGAATTCGCCAAAGAATACTTGGGTCTTCGGCGGTTCGTCTATCTCGGATCCGGTCCCAACTATCCGATATGTCTAGAAGCCGGTTTGAAACTTAGGGAAACATCTTACGTTCCTGTCGAGGTGTTTCACACGCTTGAGTTTAGACACGGTCCTATGGCTAGCGCTGATGAGAACGTTCTGGTCATAGCAGTCTTGACGAGAAGTGAAACAGCTCAGAGACAGTTGAAAGTTCTTAAGGAGATTAGGGAGAAGAATGCTCCAGTGTTGGCAATTTCAAACATGGCCGCTGCTAGGAATCAAGTTGACGGGTTTGTGGATGTTCCAGGTGAGTTAGATGAATTATCATTACCTCTCCTGAATTTGATTCCTCTCCAGCTCTTCGCGTACTTCTACAGCGCAAGCAAAGGCTTGAACCCGGATAACCCGCGAAATCTCGTAAGATTTGTGAAGCTCGACTGACACGACTATATTGACTATTGTAGTTCGTGGTGGCTATGGCTTCTAGAAGCGATCTGGTCGTTGTAGGAGAAGTTGGCGTCGATCTAATACTTCTGGGAGTCTCAAAGATTCCTAAGAGCTGGTCGGACGTAGAGCTTGTTGAAGGAGGCGCTCTGCTCCCAGCAGGCTCAGCAGGCTACGTCGTCCAGTGCTTCTCAAAGCTTGGCGGTTCATGTAGACTCATTGGAAAAATAGGCGATGATGATCTAGGAGGGTATCTTGTTCAGCAGTTCAAGAAATATGGAGTTGATCTCAATTTCTTGAAGATGAGTTCCGACGAAGAGACGGAGATAACAGTCATCCTGATCTTTAAGGATCTAGAGAAGATACAATTCATCACGCAGATCCCGCCACTGACACCGGAAGATCTTAACCCAAGTTGTCTTAACGGAGCGAGGGCACTTCACTTCGCAGGCTACCTACTAATTCCTAGACTTTGGGGCGATGCTAGCGAACGATTGGCTAAACGTGCAAAAGCTAACGGACTTCTCGTTTCGCTTAATACGCAGATGTCCACAAGGGAAGACTGGATATCTCCCCTCAAGAAAATTCTGAAATACGTCGATCTGCTCTTGGTCGACGAGGAAGAAGCGAAGAGAATGTCAGGCATTCAAGAGATCGAAAGCGCATCCAAAGCCCTCAGAGAATTAGGCCCTGAAATTGTCGCAATCAAGATGGGTAAAGAAGGTTGCTACGTCTCATCGAAAGAGAGCCAGATTAGGGTTCCAGCCGTAAGAGTCTCCCCCATATGTACAGTTGGAGCTGGTGACGCTTTTGATTCAGCCTTCATACTAGGTATGCTAAATAGATGGGAAATTAGAAAGACTGCAAGATTTGCGAATTTCGTTGCAGCACTCAGCACAACGAAACTGGGATGTAGCACGGCTCTGTTCAATGCGGACGAGATGGCGAAGAGTCTCAAGTGAATCGCTGCGATTGCATGCTCTCTTAGGGATTGATTCATATTTGTTGAATCGCTTCAGATCTTTGACTATTTAAGAGTTAGAGACTCTAGCTCTGCCCATGCGGCATGTTGATCAGCGCTGCTCAGCGGAGCTTGACATTTGATAGAAGATTTAAACTACTAGCTCTTTTAAATCGAATAGAATACGAATTGGAACCGCTATGGAGTTGAAGAAGATTGTCTGAAGCTATCGAGCCGTTCTCCACGAAATTGAACTTTAGAGTAAGGGCAGTCCTAGAGAAATACAATCTAAAAGCAGAGATACGTCTGAGCAATTCGAAAGTTTTCTTCCATTATGATGACGCCGTTAGCAAGATACTCGCAACCGGAAAGGATCCGGTGATCTATGAATACTATGAGAATTCTCAACCGTCAGTTGAAGGCCATTTGAACTTCGGCGTTACAGTCATATACCCCGGCAAGATCGGAATAGAATATTTTATGACTAGGGGGCACTACCACGCGAAAGAGGGAACAGCAGAAGTATATTACGGCCTTAAAGGCGAAGGGATAATGTTGCTACAAACAAGGAAAGGAGAGTCGAGATGGATTCAAATCACTCCTGGTCAGGCTGCGTATGTTCCTCCTTTCTGGGCTCATAGAACGGTTAACACAGGTAATAATAGACTCTACGTCCTGTTTGCATACCCTTCAGATTCAGGTCACGACTACGGCACAATCAAGCAGAAAGGATTTCCGAAGCTTGTAGTTGAAGAAAGAGGAAAACCCAAGATCGTAGACAACCCATCCTTTAAGTGAACTAACAAATTCATACAATCTGTTAAAGTCTTTAGGGATTATACTCGAACTGAAAAGAACTATATGATCAGCTTTGTAAGTGCTGGCAACAGTCCACGCACGTTGGTGATTGTCAAGAAGCTATTCTTTTATTGCCCTTAATCGTTAAGCCTCGAATGGTCTGTTCGAACCACTAGTGTGAAGATAGCCACACACCCTTGTTATGATGCTCCTGTCTCCGCTCAATGTCTCCAATCGAGAGCTCAAATATATTCGGATAAGGTTGACTCGCTGGATTAAAACCGAGTCGTCGGAGAATGGTCTCGCAACGGCCGGCAAACTCTTTTGGCGCCGCCGGAAGGATTCGAACCCTCGACCAACGGGTCTCTGCAATCCTTTAAAATCATTTTAACAGCTTCAGCCTCAATCGACCTAGCCGATTGAGTCCGCTGCTCTACCACTGAGCTCTCGTCTATACTACTTGCGCATAAACGGCGGCTCTATCTGGCCGGCGGCACCAATCTGTTGAAAATTTGAATGGAATATTTAAAGATTAGTCGTAGCGCTGGCAGTTTCAACCGCTGAAGTATCTCCACCAATCGAAGAAACACTTTAAAATAACAGGGAGCTCTGACATAGAATAACAACACGAATGGGCCCGTAGCTCAGCCAGGTTAGAGCGACAGGCTCATAATCTGAGCGCTTGAAGAGAAACCTGTTGGTCCCCGGTTCGAATCCGGGCGGGCCCATCAATTCATCTACTCAGAAAGTATGTATCTAGCGTCCTGGCTCGAACTTTATTAGGATATGGTTTTCACGAATGTATGTTTTGGAAACCTAGAAATATTTTACGGCAGGTTCTTCGAGTAGGCGAAGATTCACTATCGTCACCAGAATTTTAGGAGGGGAAGAATCGTTTCCCATTCATTACTGTTTATATGCCTCTTCCTATTGGTATTCTTCTTCGCTGACTGGGGGATCTCTGTGCCCGCTGAGCTGTTTGATTCAGAGGAGTTCATTCGCTTGTCTGAACTTGCGACGGAGTGTCGAGTTAACAGGCTTAAAGAGATCGTGAAGTTGAAGTTGAGAACGCCTAGCAGACTTTACACCATTAAGCTCGATGCTGGAAAGGCGGAAGAGGTTATAAAGAGACTGAAGTGTGAAGTTGTAGAAGTATAAAAGAATCTGGACGCTATCCGCCGTGGGAGATAGGAATCAATACAATTTCATCAGTATTCTTCAGCCGCGTCTTCACGCCGTCTAGCGCACTTATGTCCTTGCTATTCACCATTATCAAGGTGTTTGCTGTCGGGTTATTCAGTTCACGATCCAATATCGCAGCCGCGAACTCCGATCTTCCAACGAGGTTAACAAGTTTCTCTATGATCTGAGCAACTGTTCTATCTTCTTGAACTGAAATCTCTAAAGAGTCTCTTCCCGCTAGATTGCGAAGGACCCCAATGAGTCTAATTCTCACATTTAACACCTTTCTTACTGGCTAGGCTTCTTCACCGATTACGGCTTGGATCAAGTTTGTCGAAGCATTCACTATAGTCTCGGTCACAGCTACAATCGTTTCCTTGTTCAATGGCGATTGAGGGTCAGAGATATCACGCATAACCGCTCTGATCTTCAGTAACAAACTGAGAAGAGATTCACGGCTTGACGTTCTGCCGAATAATGCTTCAGAAACCATTGCATCCAAATACTCCGGCTGGCCGAGAGCGTACTGAATCGCCAACTGAGCCTTTCTCAAAGCAATCGTGGAAAGATCTCTAACTGATGCTATTGAGACAGCTCGGCGCGCCAGCGCCAAGTCAACTCCAGCTTCTCTATTATAGCGTAGAGCCCATGCTCGCCTATATTCATCGCAAATTAGATCGACCATGTCCTTGCGCCATATCCTAAACGATTAGGTGAGCACAAATCGTCTTACTTCGCGACTTCCTAGGCGTTCTGGAAAAACTAGGATGTTTCCACCCCTTCAAGAGCGGCCTCTTGAGTTGAAGGTGCCATTGGAGCCTTATTCCGCTCTTCCAGCTTCTTGAGTATGGTTACATATCCCGATATTCTATTTCTCAATCGCTTCGATCTGGAATCTACCATCTGGTCTACAACCTGTTTGTTTGTTTCATAATCCATAGTGAACTTGTCTGGATGCTTTTCTAACAGGTCCTTGGCTATTCTCTTGATAGTCTCCGTTCTGACTTTTCCCAACAGTTCTCCTCCAGATATTGTTGGACGCGTATCCACTGCTATCGAAAGCTATGTCGCCCATTTCAGCGTTTCGACGATATCACACGATGCCGATATTTAAGAGTTGATGTAGAACCGGGTGACGTAGGCTTTTACTCTTTCTTTTTCTTAGGCTTCTTGATCTGCCTAGGCTTACTCACTTAAACTCGCCTCACTCATCAATTTGGCAGTGAAGAACCCAAAAGCCTCAGTTGAAATCATGATAAAGCTCAGAAGCTTTCTGGTGAGTCTCACCTTCTTGGCCAGTACGATCTTCAATCAGCTGCTAATTGAGGTTGCCACTATTTCGAGCTATCTCAAGCCTCTGCCCTAAGGATAGAGGTATGACTATGTCCGAGGCATGTTCAGGGTTTCAGGCTTGTTTCTATGTTGAAGAAAGACTTGAAATTCTGTATCAGTTGACCAGAGAGGTCTTCAACCTTACTCCCAATGGTCTTGGCAAGTTCTTCAACCACGATTGGCAGGAATTCTGGAGTTGTAAGTTTCCCTTGAAAAGGTCCTCTATAGGCCACGGGACCGTCTGTTTCAGTTAGAATGAATTCAACAGGAGTGGCCTTCGCTATCTCTTCAATATGCTTTGAATAAAGGAGGGAAGGGCCTACAGTTATCCAGTATCCGTTACCAATTATCTCCTTCAAGACTTTAATGGAACCGCTGTACCAGTGAAATAGTACACGCTTCACTCTAGACGTACGTATGAATTCCAGCGCTTCCTGTATTGAGCCTCTTGAATGTACGAGGACAGGTAGATCTGTCCTCTCTGCTAATTCAAGCATCTTTCGGAAGACCTCAGATTGAATTCGAAAATGTTCCTCTTCTTTAGCGTAGATTCGGTCGAGGCCTATCTCACCGATAGCCACGATTTCTCTTATACGTCGAGTAGCTATCTCGCTCACGGTCTCCAAGTCTCTTTCATTTTGGGAAACGGCATTCCAAGGATGGATACCGATCGCGGCGTAGACTAGACCGGAGTATTCTCTTGCAAGCGCTAGAGTTCGTTGGGAAGTTTCATAATCCATAGCATTCGAAACGAGGGCGCTTACATTCGCCTTCTTAGCGGTTTCAATCATGTAAGGCAGCAATCCTTCATACTCGGGGTCTGCAAGGTGAATGTGAGCATCTGCATATTGCATATTTCTCTCCAATTTGGATGTTCTGCTTGAAAATTTTTATATAGTTTCGGATTGTAGCATGAGCTTTAGGTGCGTTCTATGCAAGAAGGTGAACTCTCGACGGCGGCTGTACACAGACTGATTAGAAAAGCTGGCGCAGCTAGAGTTGGCGACGATGCTGTTGAAGAATTGAGGAAAGTCCTGGAAGAGCTTGGGGTCAGAATAGGAAAGGAAGCCATGGAACTTGCAACTCACGCTAGAAGAAAGACAGTCAAGTCCGAGGATATTCGACTAGCCGTTAAGAGGATAACTCACGAATGATTTGTTAAAGAGGTCTAGACGCGGTACACTATCGACTCCCGATCTCGATTTCTTTGCAGAAAGATTTTTATTATACGTCATTTTGGTGTATTCTCACTTCGCTGGAGGATTCATGTAATGGCTTACTTAGCGGGTCAACCCGTGCTGATATTGAAGGAAGGAGCTACAAGGCGGAGAGGCAAGGAAGCTCAAAGGTCGAATATGACTGCTGCTAGAATAATTGCAGAAGTTGTGAAAAGTACTCTTGGACCTCGAGGAATGGACAAGATGCTTGTTGACAGTCTTGGCGACGTAACTGTAACGAATGATGGCGCAGCAATACTCGATGAGATCGATGTTCAAAATCCATCAGCTAAGATGATGGTTGAAGTCGCTAAGACTCAAGACGATGAAGTCGGCGATGGAACTACAACCGCTGTAATCATAGCTGGCGAACTCTTAAAGAAGGCTGAAGAACTTATCGACGAGAACATACACCCGACGACGATAGTTGGAGGGTTCAAGAAGGCAGCTGAGAAGGTTATGGAAGTTCTGAATGAGATAGCCGTTCCAGTAGATCTCGAAGACAAGGCGACCCTGAAGAAGGTCGCATTAACCGCAATGCACAGTAAAGGCGTAGGAGCATCTCGAGACCACTTCGCAGAAATCTCAATAGACGCAATCAAACAGATTACCGAGAAGAGAGGTGAAACAGACGTAGCAGACATCGACAACATCCAGCTTACTAAGAAGGAAGGAAAGAGTCTGCTGGATACACAGCTGGTAAGAGGTATAATCGTTGACAAGGAAGTTGTCCATCCAGGCATGCCCAAGTCTATCAAGAACCCGAAGATAGCTCTCATCGACTGCGCTTTGGAGATAGAGAAGACAGAGTTCAGCGCTGAGATTAGGATAACCGATCCAACCCAGATGAAAGCGTTTCTAGACGAAGAGACTCGAATGATGAAAGCTATGGCTGATAAGATCAAGGCTTCGGGCGCAAACGTTGTCATGTGCCAAAAGGGCATAGATGATACTGCTCAACACTTCCTCGCCAAAGAAGGAATAATGGCCGTTCGACGAATAAAGAAATCCGATATGGAAAAGCTGGCTAGGGCGACTGGAGGCAAAGTCGTAACGAATCTTGACGACCTCAAGGCTGAGGATCTAGGTCGCGCAGGGGTCGCCGAGGAGAGAAAGATAGGTGAGGATAAAATGGTTTTCGTCGAAGGATGCAAAGATCCGAAATCGGTCGCTATCCTAATCAGAGCCGGCCTAGAGAGGCTTGTAGATGAGGCTGAAAGAGCGTTAAACGATTCTCTCTCAGTGGTAGCCGACGTAGTTAATAAGAACAAGATCGTCGCGGGCGGGGGTGCAGTAGAAGCTGAACTCGCAAAAAGGCTGCGAGACTACGCTGCAAAAGTTGGAGGTAGAGAGCAGCTCGCGATCGAGGCCTTCGCGCACGCACTGGAGACGGTTCCGAGAACTCTAGCCGAAAACGCTGGATTAGACCCGATCGACATAATGGTCGCATTGAGATCTGCTCACGAAAGGAAAGACGGCCTCTGGATAGGCGTGGATGTCTTCACAGGCGAAACGAAGGATATGATAAAGCAAGGAGTGATCGAGCCTCTTCGAGTCAAAGAGCAGGCTGTGAAGTCGGCGGTCGAAGCAGCATCCATGATCTTAAGAATAGACGACGTCATTGCAGCAGCGAAACCTCCGCCTATGCCGCCCAAAGGCGCACCCGGAATGGGACCGGGAGGCATGCCTCCAGAATACTAAGAACCTCTAAACATCCTTTTTTTACTACAGTATCTTAGCAAACTCGTGATTCTATAGCCAGAGCCTAATCCAGTAGAATGTTACGTACTTAACCTGCCGGTGAATTTTTGAACCGTTAAGCAAAGTGATGAGCTCCATCGAGATTTCAAACACCGTAGCAGTTATATCCATCAAGCAAACATGTAAGATTCGGATGAGCAACTATGGCTAGTGAGAAACTTTTGGAAATGTTGAATTCGGCTATCGCTAGAGAGCTTCAGGTTTCAATTCAATACATGTGGCAGCACGTTCAGTGGAAAGGTGTCGAGGGTTACGCGGTCAGCGACGAGTTCAAGGAGATCGCGGTGACGGAGATGAAACATGCGGAGAAGATAGCTGAGCGGCTCTGGTATTTGGGAAGAAAGCCAACGACAAAACCAAATCCGATCAACGTTGGCGACAGTCTGAAAGAGATGATCAATTTCGATATCAAGGCGGAGGCAGAAGCAATCGCCATGTACAAAGAGATCATGGATATAGCACAGAAGGAAGGCGACGCTGCCACCCGTGAGATCTTCGAAGAGATAGAAGAGCAAGAAGAAGAACACCACGACTTTTTCACGAGTCTACTTGAAAAGTAGACTAAAAATTCCCATATCTACCTTTTTTCAGCTATCTTCAGGAAAAGAAAAGTGGAGGCTTATCGTTAGCTCCTTTCTTGTAGAAACTTCTGTTACGGTTGAGCTTTAACTGCAGCCTCGAGTCTCTTGTCTACAACGCTCCAGTTTACGTTTTCGAAGAAGGCATCTATGTATAGCGGTCTCTTCGGTCCTTGGTCGGTGTAATATGCATGTTCATAGACGTCGAGAACCAGAAGGGGTATCGTATTCAGTAGACCGTATACGTTGTGAGCGTCCAGCCCATTGTTGATGAGTCTGCCGCTAGTCAGGTCGTAAACCAGTACAGCCCATCCTCTAAGAGCTATGCCACAAGCCTTGAAGTCCTCTTTCCATTTATCAAAGGAGCCGAAGTTCTTGTTGATCTGCTCCATCAATTTTGCGCTTAGACTAGTGCCCTTTCCATCCTTTATATTCTCGAAGTAGAGTTCATGCAGCACTACGCCCATGTAGTTGAAGCTCTCTTCAACCTTTAGAGCTCTGTAGTCACTGAAGTTCTGATTCGCCTTGCTTCTATCCACAGTTTGCATTTTCTCCCAGATCTCATTGATCTTTCCGACGTACCCCTTGTAGTGCGTCTCGAAATGGTACTCAAGTTGCTGGTCGGAGATTCCCTTCAAACCCTTCGGCTTGAGCTGATCTTTTGGACTTAACTTTACGGACAAACTGCTTCCTCCAAGATAACTGAATTATTCAAACGTAAAAGGATTGTCGCTCATTGAAACATCGAAACTAAGCACTTAATGAACAGATTTGGAAAGGCGCGATCGAAGAAGACCGCTTCGGTGTTTCGTCCGAAGGATTTTGAGTTCTGAAACGTAATAATCCTCAAAACCTCCTAGCGTAACTGGAGATGAACCAAATTTCTGGTTTAATGAACAAACTCTATAAATTTCTAGGGTAGATTTCGCGCAGAAATTTGAATCGACGGCTACAGATAAGATTTCATGAAGGTGTAGCTTGCGAGCATTTTGGCTACAGGATCCGGAAACTATTGAGCCGCCCTGCGCATATACAAAAAAGTAGAATTCCCTACTTGCTTACCAGTACCATGGGTTTTCCGCAACAGACCAGAGTTCCACCGCCGACCTTGGTCACTGTGACTTCGTTGCCGCATACACTACATCTGTATTTCTCTCCAACGCTCTTAACTCCCATCTCGATCGCCTCCTTCTCCACAGAGATGGAATACATTCGTGACTGTTAAAAAATCTATGTTGCTGTGACCATTCTATTCAATCCGAATCCTTAGAAATGCTCCTCGAAAAACGCTCACACCGCTGTATTAGAATTTGCTTCTGATCTTTTCAATGTTAGCGTTCTACTGCGTTGAAGGACGAAGCGGGGATGAGTGAAAATGCGGCTGCCAGTTTTCATCTTCAACATAGCGGTCTATGCCGAAAACTAATATTCAGCATCGCCACTACAAAATTGCTGGAGACTCGACCGTATGAATTCTCCGATATGCGAAAGATGCGGATATCCGGTAGACGAATGTAGATGCGTGTGCCCCTATTGTGGCGAAACCCATCAATGCCAATGCTGCATCGGATATGCGGTCGCAACTGGCGGCTAAGGGAACTCGAATTATCTCAAAGTCAGTTATTCAGGGAAGGTTCTGAAAGTGGTCGTTAAGAATAGTCTTGTCTGGATGATCGGGGGACCTCAAGGAAGCGGCGTCGACTCAGCGGCCAATATCTTTGCGAGAGCCTGTTGCTATGGAGGGCTCTACGTCTTCGGCAACAGAGAGTACCACTCGAACATAAAGGGTCTTCACAGCTACTTCCAGATTCGAGTTGCTGAACGCCCCGTACACTGCCATCGGAGCTTTATTGATTTGCTCGCAACCTTTGACGCTGAAACTCTGGTGAGGCATCGGTCCAGCGTGGTCAAGCAGGGAGGGATAGTCTACGACCCAGCCTTTGAGGCGACTAGGATACAAGATATCCCTACTCTCGAGAAGGAGTTTGTATATGAGTCTATCGCCGCACTGAGGGAGAAAGGCCTCGGAGGGACTGTGGCGGAGCTAATGGAGGATGCTAGGAGGGACGGTATCCGAATTTACCCTTTGCCTTACATGGATCTCCTCAAGGAGGTTGCTGAGAAGCTTGGCGAGCCGAAGCTTAGCAAACTTACAAGGATGATCAATATATTGTCGCTGGGAGCGTCTTGCGCCATTCTGGACTATGATGTCGAGATGCTTGCGAAGGCTATAAGGTACGTCTTTGGAGCTAAGCCTAGAATAGCGGACATGAATATCCTAGCTTCCCGAATAGCCTATGACTATGCTAAGAAGAGTTTCGGAACAGGCTTCGGCGTCAAACTTGAGAGAGTAGAATTCAGCGAGAGAAGGATCTTTCTGATGGGCAATCAAGCGGTCGCCTTGGGCAAGCTTGCGGGCGGCTGCAGGGTCCAGACGTACTATCCCATCACCCCTGCCGCTGACGAGAGCGAGTATCTGGAGGCCAATGAGAGGCTGGAGTTGATTGCCCCAAGTCAAGTGCCAACACTTGAGGTTGGAGACGCCTCGCCAGTGAAGAGGAGTGGTTCAATCGTGGTTGTGCAGACCGAAGATGAGATAGCCGCCGTAAACATGGCTTCAGGTGCAGTGCTCGCAGGAACTAGAGCTTCAACCTCCACATCCGGCCCAGGCTTCTCCCTAATGGTTGAGGGTCTAGGATGGGCGGGGATGAATGAAGTTCCCGTCGTCATAACATACTATCAAAGAGGTGCGCCTTCAACAGGGCTTCCCACTAGACATGGCCAAGACGATTTAAGATTCGCTATTCATGCTGCTCATGGAGAGTTCGCTAGAATAGTTTTGGCTTCAGGAGATATTCAAGAGTCTTTCTATGACGCTGCGCTAGCGTTCAACTATGCGGAACGCTTCCAGATGCCTGTGATCCATCTCCTCGATAAAGCCATGGCCAACAGCAGCAACACATACCCGGTCTTCAACGTTTCTAACGTGAGAGTCGAGAGAGGAGAACTTCTCGATTCTGAGGGGCTGCGGCAGCTTCTCCAAGAGGGAGGTGAATACAGGCGTTTCTGGACGACAGACTCAGGAATCTCACCGAGAATTCCGTTAGGAACAGAAGGAGCAGTCTTCTGGAACACAGGCGACGAACACAATGAAATGGGGCATATCGATGAGAACTCAAAAACTAGGACGATGATGGTGGAGAAACGTATGAAGAAGTTGGAAGTCGTTGAGAGGGAGATCCCGACCTCAGAGAAACTAAACTTTTTCGGCGCTGGGAATGGCGCTGCGACTGTGGTGAGCTGGGGCTCTCCGAAAGGAGCTATTCTAGAGGCGAAGGAACGCCTAGAGGCTGAGGGGATCAAGATCAACTTTCTACAGGTTCGTCTTATACATCCATTTCCAG
>Ga0209725_1000462_pt1 | contig 25135 bp, 25 predicted proteins | sample I18A1metaG_FD_184145 | JGI IMG/M metagenome (GOLD analysis project Ga0209725, IMG submission 184145) | Lake sediment bacterial and archeal communities from Gulf of Boni, Indonesia to study Microbial Dark Matter (Phase II) - ​I18A1 metaG... | ecosystem: Environmental > Aquatic > Freshwater > Lake...
CATGGAGATGGGGGTTTAATATGCCAATAAGAATAGAGGTTTTTACTTCAGAACCGCCTTGTTCTGGTGGAAGATTACTACTTAAGCTAATTGAGAAGATCAAAGAGGAGTATGAAGACAAGATTGAAGTGGAAATCTATCGTGGAGTTTGCCAGAAACTTGAAGAATATGGAATAAGGGCAAGTCCAGCAATTGTGATCGATAAAGATATCCGAATAATCGGAGTCTGCCCAAGCGAAGAAACATTAAAGGAAGCATTAAGAGAAGCCGGACTATGAAAAAGGTTACGTTAATTGTCCGCCAAACTGAGATAAACAAAATATTTCCTAACGGTCTACAGCTTCTGTTGGAGGATAACAGTTCTACCCTCGACGCTATTAAAGCTGTGAATGAAGAGATAAAGAAAAAATGCGGAAACTTTCCAGTAAAAGGGTTTAAAAGCCTACTTCAAATGGTTTATCATCCTTATGAAAATAGATTTTACAAGCAAGTTGCAATCCAAGCATCCATAAAGTCGAAACCATTCCTGAACATAAGAGAAAACCCTAAAATGCCGCTACCAAACAAAACAATTATAATTTTGATCCCGCAAGGCGGATGCCAAACGGATTGGGAGGAACCAATTAGATAAACAATGGAAAAAAGGAGAAGTTGCTATAGTTTTTTGTATACCATGTCGTTTTCTCTTACGCGTTGAGCAACCCTTAGGCCTATACTTTGTCCAGCATCAGCGCTTTGGACATTGTTGTGTTCAATCTGCATGGATTCCACAACTTGTTCGAAGTCTGTGGTTGGTCCCTTAATCATTATGGTGTCGCCAACAGCCAACGGCGCAATAAGCTCGATAACGGCAACGCTGATTTTTGTGAAGAAATGGGTTATACGCCCGATCTCAACAACGTTCTCTTCACTCAAACACATCACTCCTAAAACAAAATAACAACGCATCTAAATAAATAATTTATCCAATCAACTTGATGTGCATCTTGCTGATGTTCAAACGACTAGAAATCTTGGTTGCGTGCTTCTAAAATTATCCAGTAACATTGCCTTCCAGATAAGTCGGAAAGCCTCCAACAACTTTCACATGCAAAGTCTTGCCAAGCAAATCTGCTGCATCCCTTATCGTGATAGGCTTGTAGGCAAAATTGCGTCCAACCCAAGAACCAGAAATCTTGCCAAACTCATCCACGAAAATTTCACCCGTCCACCCAACCCAACGCTGATTTTTTTCAAAAGCCACTTCCCTAGCCAGCCTAGCTACAAAGCTACTTCTACGCTTAATTTCTTGGAAAGGCACAAAAGCCTCCTGCATTTCAGCCGCTGCAGTTCTCGGTCTTGCAAAAAACTTCGAAACGTTTACAATGTCAGGCTTAACTTCCCCAATTAGCTGCAGAGTCTTTTCAAAAGCTTCTTCGCCCTCGCCTGGAAAACCACAAATAACATCTGTGGCGAGAGTCATCTCTGGAAAACTGGTCCTAAAGGCATTTACTATTCTTTTGAAACCTTCCACAGAGTAAAATCTTCCCATGCGCTCCAGAATCTGGTCGTCGCCACTTTGTACTGGCAAGTGAATAAACTTGAAGATTTTTTCGTTTTTGAAGGCTTGAATTAAATCGCCTAGAATATCCAATACCATGTTGGGAGTCATCATACCAACGCGAACCCTAAAACTTCCTTCAACATCGCATAAGATGTTAAGCAGTTCTGCAAGGTTCATGCCTCTGTCTCTTCCATAACAGGCTGTGTCTTGCGAAGTAATCCAAAACTCCTGCACTCCCATAGCCAAGTCTTTTTTCACCCTCTCAACAATTTCCTGAACTCCATAGCTTCTTAGACGACCCCTGGCAAAAACCACACAACAGTAGGCACATGCCCCCAAACAACCATAGTTTACTGGAATAACGCTTACCACAGGATTCAACCGTAACCGAGGCAGATTCAAGCTGGGCTTGGCATTCACGGCTCCTTCTAGGGCGACAACCCTTTCACCATTTAAAACACGTTTCACAACCTCAACAATTCTGTCACCAGCTGCCGGTCCAACAATTCCGTCAAAGCACACTTCCTTGCATAATCTTTCGAAATTAATGAGGGGCAAGCATCCAGCAACAATCACTTTTTTGTTCGTCGGAACACGTTTTAAAATTTCGATCACACGATTTTCTGTTGGTCCCTTAACGGCGCAGGTATTGTAAATGATTACGTCCGCCGAAGTAACAGAATTCACTAGTTTATACCCAGCTTCCGCTAAGCATCCAGCCAGAACCTCCCCGTCAGCTAAGTTTGTGGAGCAGCCGAAACTCTTAACGAAAACCTGCATACTTCTCCATCGCGATTCATTAAATGCTTTAACGAGCAATAAAAACGTGAGGGTTGCTGGCAGCTAGGATTTACAGAAATATGACATAGCGGTTGATAATATTTATAAAGGCTGGAACTAACATGTTTAAAGCATATTTAAATCATGTTATATAGGAGTATAACTCTTCCGCACAATTCTGTAGCTTGCATGGAGGGAGAAATTTAATGAAGTTAATTACACTGTATTTGCCTGAACCCTATATTAAGATGTTAGACCAGCTTGTGACTGAGAGGTTTTACCCAAATAGGGCTGAAGCAATTCGTGTGGCTATCCGTGATTTGATAAACGATGAGGTTGTTCGGAGGAAATGGGTTGACTAAAATGAGCCCCACAGAGCACGCACTCAAGTATACATGGCATGACACAGAAGCCGAAGGGATTCTACCGCCTGGCACTTGCCACATAGGTGTTATTGGCGTTGGAGGAGCAGGAGACAACACGGTAACTAGGCTAATAGAAATGGGCATAACCGGCGCAGAATGCGTAGCAGTAAACACGGACGCATTACATTTGAGTGCTTCAAGGGCTCATCGAAAAATCCTGATAGGCGAAAAACTCACCAAGGGACTTGGGGTTGGCGGTGATCCAAAGCTTGGCAGAGCCGCAATTGAGGAGTCTAAAAAGCTCGTTGAGGATTTGCTTTCTAATGTGGACATAGCCTTCATAACGGCGGGTTTGGGCGGTGGAACCGGAACAGGAGCAGCACCAGTTATCGCAGAAATTGCAAGGCGAAACGGAGCAATAACCGTAGGCGTTGTAACTACGCCTTTCCGCATCGAAAAAGGTCGAATCGAATATGCTGCTAATGCTTTGACTGAAATGCGTAGACAATGCGACACCGTTGTAGTGATAGACAACAACAAGCTAATGCAACTCGTGCCGCAATTGCCTATAAACGAGGCTTTCAGGGTTGCAGACCAAGTTTTGGCAAACATGATTAAGGGCATAGTTGAAACAATTTCAGCCCCAAGCCTCATCAACCTCGACTTCGCAGACTTCAGAACCATTGTTAAGAGAGGCGGAGTAGCCGTTGTCGGAGTAGGCGAGTCAGATGCACCCAACAGAGCAGAAGAAGCAGTGCGAAACGCCCTAAGAAGCCCGTTGTTGAATGTGGATTATGCTGGCGCAACTGGAGCGTTAATTCACGTTACAGGCGATAATCAGATGACAATTGAAGAGGCAAACCGTGTAGGAGAAATAGTCACGGAGATGATGGATGACAATGCCCTAGTCATATGGGGCGCAAGAGTCAACCCAGAACAAGATGGCAAATTAAAAGTCACCCTTGTTATGACAGGCGTAAATTCTCCGCATATCCTAAGCGGATTCGGAACAATTGCACCGCAACTCTTCAACCTAGAACCTTACGCAGAACCAGAAAAACCATTAGACATAAAGCTAAACCTTTACCAACTGGAACATTTCCACTAACATTCTCTTCTTTTCTGATCTCTTAAACTAATTTTCTTTTAAGAATTAAGAATTCTCTTTTCAGCCTTGTCGTTAGGGGTATTGCTCTGCCAAAGGGTTGGCATAACCCTTTGCTTAACGCTTTTATTATCTCTTCAACTTCCAGTTCAGCGTCTACGAGAGTATAAGCGTAACCTATTTCTGGACCATAGTGGGCGTCGCTGCCAGCAACTCGGGCGATTCCAAGACGAGAAGCGATTCTTTGGCTATGCTTTACGGAGTAGTTAAATGGGAAAGCCGAAGCGTTTATCACCTCTACAGCGTCAAACTTTGAGTTTGTGTGCTTCCCTAAGCCTACTTTAAAGGGGGTTACTGGATGGCAGGCTACCGCTATGCCGCCTGCCTCATGAATCTTGTCCACAGTTTCATCCACACTCAGCGTTGACGGAATCTGCTCTTGAACATTAAGCGCTACTATATGTCCGTTTAAACTTGAAATCTCCATTCCCGGAATAATTGGGAAGTCTGTTTCTTTTGCTATTTTTAGTGCGCTGTCGAGTCTGTCGTGGTCTGTTACGGCGACACCGTCTAATCCACGCTTTTTGGCGTAAAGGACCAGTTCTTCTGGCGTGATCATAGAATCATAGGAGTAGTGAGTGTGAACGTGTAGGTCGATTTTGAGCTGCAAAAATTCACAGCCTTAGTGGCTCTTAGGAAGTCTTAGCCAAGTTTTCTCTAACCTTCTCCAACATTTCATCCAGTTCTTGTCCGTTAGCCTCTATTTTTTGGAACAAAGGCTTTGGTTTAGCTATCTTGTGGTTGGCTGGCAGAGGCTTTAGGGCTTCATCCCATTTCTGTTCGTGGACGCTTCCAGGCAAGTTGAGGGTTTTCCAAAGTTCTTCTGCAGCAAATGGAATGAACGGGGCTGAAACTACTGTTAGGGCTTTAACAATTTGTGCAGCCACATAAATGATGCTTGCTGCTTTTTCTCTATCCTTCTTGATTAGGTTCCATGGTTCCTTCTCGTTCAAGTACTGGTTTCCCATACGGCTTATACTTATCATGGTGTTTGCAGCGGATTGCAATCCGCAATCTTCGATTTCTTTTGCAACTGTTTCAACCTTCTCTTTTAGAGTTTCCAAAATTTGCTTATCGTCTTCATCTAAAGCTTCTAGCTGTGGAACTTCTCCGTTAAATTGCGTGTTCATGAAGGCTAATGTTCTATGAAGGAAATTGCCAAACGTGTCATTCAAGTCTGAGTTTATCTTTTCAATGAAAAGTTCCCATGAAAAGTTCGTGTCCTTAGTTTCAGGCCTAGTCGCCATCAAAAAGAAACGCCAATAGTCCGCTGGGAAAACTTCTAGGGCTTCATCTATCCATATGCCTATTCTCCTACTTTTTGAGGCTCTTTCTCCTTTGAATTGAAGGAACTCTGTTGCTGGCACGTTCCATGGTAAATTGTAGTCTTCGCCAGAAGCTAGTAGGAGGGCTGGAAAAATTATTACATGAAACGGAATGTTGTCCTTTCCAACGAAATATAAGGTTTTGGCTTCTTTGTTAAACCAGTACTCCTTCCATTTCTCTGGTTCTCCTCGGTTCCTAAAATATTCAACTGTTGCTGAAATGTAACCCAAGACGTTCTCAAACCAAACGTAAAATGTCTTGCCCTCGGCTCCTGGAAAAGGTGCTGGGATTCCCCAGTTCACATCTCTTGTCATAGCCCTGGGCTTCAATCCTTCTTTTATTAAGTTTAAGCTAAAGTTTCTAGCATTAGTTGGTAACTCTTTGTTGTTGTTAATATAATCGTTGAGTTTTTCAGAGAATTTTGGCAAGTCAAAATACCATTGCTTAGTCTTTTTTATGATGGGTTTGCTTTTGCATATTGTGCAGTAAGGTTCTATTAGAAATGTCGGTTCTAACAGTCTACCACAAGCGTCACATTGGTCTCCACGGGCAGTTTCATATCCACAGTATGGACATTTTCCCTCTACAAATCTGTCCGGCAGAAAACGACTACATTTTTCGCAGTAGAGCATCTCTGTTTCTTGGGTGAAGATGTATCCGTTGTTGTAGATTTTCATTTGATAGGCTTGCACAAATTCTTTATGGATTGGGTTTTCTGTTCGAGTGTAGTTGTCGAATGAGAATCCCCATTTTTTGAACAATTCAACTACTTTTGCATGAATTTTGTCGGTTAATTGTTTTGGCGAAATCCCCAGCCTTACAGCTTCAACTTCTATTGGAGTCCCATGCTCGTCTGAACCGCTTACCATAACTACGTCTTCGCCTTTCAATCGGTAATATCTGGCTACAACATCTGCGGACAGAACCTGCACCAACGTGCCCAGGTGGGGCATATAGTTCACGTATGGCCAAGCACACGTGACCAAGACTTTTCCGAGTTCCACGGCACCTCCAATATTTGATTCATAACTATTAGCAAATTATAGATTCTGCTACTTAAACAAAATGGAAAATGGGGGAATTTGATTATGGTTTACTGTGCTTTTTCTTCTGTTCTCCAAGTTACTGGTGGTCTACGCGCTGAAAGGAATATTGTTGCAGCTATGATGATAGTGCAGACAATTACTAGTACTACTTGAATTGTGAAAAGAGTGACAATTTTATCCATGTCCTCAAATGACGCGTAAAGTGGTGTACTTTTTATGTAGATAGGTACTTGATAATCTCCAGTAGTTGGATAAAGATAAGGCGATTTGTCCACGGTGACCCTTATATCGATATGTGGTGACCCATATATTGACGTTGTAACTCTTCCATCTGTAGGTACATTAAAGTCTACGCTTTTAGTGTACGTTCCTCCATTTTTTGTAATGACTGGAGGTGGGTCTACCGTTATTGTATCGTTTCCTTCCCATTTGTCACCTGTGTAACCAAACCATGGATAAGTTATTGTTATGTTTTTTATGATAAGATCTTGATCTGTTCTGTCGTTGCGAACCACTATTTTGAGGACACCTTTTTCGCCTGGGTTATAATAGGTTTTGTCAGTCCATGCATATATATTGAGTGTGGCGGGAATTTCTGCATAGGCTAAAGATGTTAAAAATATTGTTGACATAGCCATCGCAGTTATCATCATTGCTAAATTTTTCATCTTCAACATTGTTCACCTAAAGTTCAGATTCAGTCTTAGAGCATATAAAACTTATCAGTTAGCACTTATTGTCTCATGCAAAATTTGTTTTATTTTCATTGCTGGCCCATTCGTCCTTATTCCCTTTTGATTAAAATGTGTTAAAGAAGCCTGAAAGTTCTCTTTTCTTAAGGCATCAACAAGCCTTTTGACTGATGGAACAGGGATGTTTAGTGCATCGCATAATTTATCAACAACATAATATGTAATTGGAGTTTCAGTTTCACTTTTTATCAAAGTCAAGATTTTTCCAATTCTCTCTCCAAGTTTAAGCTTTCTTTTGTTGGCTTCTTTTTCCATGAGTTGGCAAAATTCTCCGTCAGATATCTTCCCAAGCCACAAGGGTCCAGCAGTACTCATCTTTGAACCACATTCGCTGCATTTTCCAGAACGTTCAACTAGGAGGGGTTCTTTTGCGGTTTCTCTGTGGAAACATTTGAAGCAGTGGAGTATGTATCCCATGTTTTTGATGCTTTCGTCAGCCTTTTTTGCGCCATATTTTGTGGTTGCGTAAATTCTAATATAATGGTTTGTGCTGTGGCTGAAGACTACGCTTATGCCTATGTCATATTTTGCTGCAGTTGTGGCTAGGCAACCAGCCAGAAGCCTGACAGCGAGTTCGTGGCAGTATTCTGTGCGCAAGGGTTTTCCGCCGTATTTGCGTATGCATGCTTTTGGGTGTACTCCGCATAATGGCGCCATGTCCGTTGCTGTTAAAGCTAGAAGCCCACCGTTGCGTAAGGCTCGGATGGCTGAATCTAGGTAGGGCACGGGAGAACCGAAGGGATCTATGTCTATGGCGTCAAATCTTTTGCGTGGCGCACCGTAATGGGCTAAGAAAAAGTTTGCGTCTTGGTTTTTTACGGTTACTCGTTTGCTTAGGCCAATCATTTGCACGTTATATCTTGCAAGTTGGAAGGCTTTCTCGTTGATGTCATTAATCAAAACTTTTTGGACACCTTTGACTTCTGTTGCGAAGCGTATTCCTCTGATTCCGCAGCTGGCTAAGGGTTCGCAAACGGAAATCTCGCGGTTAAACATTTTTTGGTAGGTTTGGAGGGCTAAAACTGCTAGGTCACGGTTCAATTCCATAACTGGATTGTAAAAAACTGGAGCCTTTGAAGGCGCATAGTCTGAAGGCAATTTTATGAATGCTTTGAGTTTTGGAACTAATATTTTGACTTTGCCTTCTTCAATTATTTCTGTTGGAAAATCTATGTTGGGGTTTGTTTCTGTCATGTTTTTGCTTGTCCTCGAAAATTATTGGATAAGTTCTTTTGGTTATTGATAGAACGTGTGTGTTAATATTCTTTTCTTGACTTAATATTGGTCTGCCCTTTTGGCTGGTTCGTGGACGAGAAACAGGACTATCACGAGCGCAGGGAAGGTCAGCGCAAGTGCCATGTAGAATGGTAGTTGAGGCAAAACGCTGACGTATAGGTAGTTGCCTAGCAGCATGCCGATTCCCATCATGATGTAGCCTGAGAAATTGGTGAACCCGTTTACTTTGCCTCTGTTTTCTGAGTCTACCAGGTCGGTTGAAAGCGCCATCATGGCTGCCATGAATAGTAGGTTGCCGAAGCCGAATAGAATCATTGCAATCGTGACGGTGAAGAGGTTGCCAGTGATGAAAATTGCTGCGCCTAAGCCGAAGGCAGATAATCCAAGGATTAGGGGGATTTTTCTTCCGATTTTGTCAACTGCCTTGCCAATTGGAATGGAAGCGACGATCATAGTCAGCAAGAGCGGGATAAAGACGAACCACCACTGTTCTTCTGGTATTCCAAGCTTGTCTCTAGCGTAAAGCGCATTGATCACGCTAAAGAGTGAGAACCCGAACATGGTGAGGATTTCTGAGATGAGTAGCCATAGCATTGATCTTGGCACGACTTTCCAGACGCTGAAGCTTTCTTTGATGGCTTTAGGATAAGCGGAGATGAAGTATCTGAAGCGGATTGGGGCTCCGTTGGTTATTGCTTCTTTTAACCTTAGTCGCCATATTGCTGCAGTAACGAATAGGGTTGTCATGATTAGGTAGATGATTCTCATGCTCCACTCTAGTCCGAAATGAAGCAACAGCAGACCCGCGATCGCAGGGCCCGGCGTGTTGAAGGTGCTGTGGATTAGCTGTATTATTGATGATCCCATTCCTCTGCGTTCTGGTGGTAGCGAATCCTGAACCATTGCAAATAAGGCTGGTTGGTAAATTAGACATAGGCTGTTCACTATTGTTCCGACAAGTACGAAGTACCATGATGGTGCGAATGCGAAGAACAAATATGACAAGGCCATGCCGAAGGTCATGGTAGTTACTAGCCAACGTCGCCCATACTTATCTGCTAAATAGCCTCCTGGGAAGGCTACTGCTGCCATGCCAAGAAAACCTGCGAGACCTATTAGGCCTAGAGCTATGCCGGTTCCGCCTAGGATGTCTCGGATGTAGTATTGGAAATTTGGCGCAGGCATTTCACTGGCGAGATCCATTATTATCCAGCTTATGACGAGGATGCGGTAGTTGCCTGTGATGAACGAGAATTCGCGTTTGAGGAGTTCGATGAGTCCCATTTGTTTCACTTTTTCATGGACCATTAATGTCCACTGATATAAGCGTTGACTTAAGCTTTTAAACGGTCGCAGATTGGCAAACTGGTTTCAGCGCGGCTATGGAGTATTGAGAAAGCATTTTAGGATAATGTTAGACTTCTTTTTTGGAAGGTGAGCAGTTGAAAAAGCGTCTATTGCTTTTAACCGGCAGTCCAGGCGTGGGGAAAACAACAGTCCTGCTTAGAGTTATGGAATCTTTGAAGGTTAAGGGTTATAGTGTGGGCGGAATGTTAAGCAGTGAAGTTCGGTCAGATGAGGTTCGTGTTGGTTTTGAAGTTTTGGATTTAAGCAGCGGCAGGCGAGGGTGGCTTGCACATGTGAATCAGCCTAGTGGTCCGCAAGTTGGCAAGTATCGCGTTAATTTAGAAGACCTTAACAGTATAGGCGCAGAAGCCATAATGGAGGCTGTTGACAAATGCGATGTTATAGCCATTGATGAGGTTGGTCCTATGGAATTGTTTTCTGAAAGGTTTAGGGAAGCGGTTAAGAGGGCTGTGGAATGCGGGAAGGTTGTGGTTGGTGTTGTTCACTGGAAGGCTAAAAATAGGCTAATAGAAGAAGTGAAAGCGAGAGAAGACACAGAAATAATAACGGTTACGCATGAAAATAGAGATAAACTGCATGAAAGCATAGCTGGAAAAGCTATGGAGTTTGTTGAGCTCCTTAGGTAGCACTAAACTTTTGCGCATTTTCGGTGGTTCTTTTAGGTTATGATAATCTTGCTTAGACATAAAGTAAAACGTAGGAAAAAGGGAAAAAAGTGCATAACTAGTAGTTTTCGCACCACAGTTCAAAGTAGCTTTTCGGATGCGCACATACTGGGCATTTCTCTGGCACTTCAGTGCCCTCGAAAACGTATCCGCAATTTCTACACTTCCACATGACAGGCTTATCCTTCTTAAAGACTTCACCTAATTCAACATTCTCCAGCAACTTTCTATATCGCCTTTCATGATAGGCTTCAACCTTAGCAACCATACGAAAAGTCCTAGCCGCTTCCGCAAAACCTTCTTCTTCAGCCACTTTGGCAAAGCTAGGATAAAGTGTGCCCCACTCATGCTTCTCACCTTCAGCTGCAGCTCTCAAATTCTCCGCCGTCGACCCAATAACGCCCGCAGGATACGTAGCCGAGATCTCCACCAACCCACCCTTCAAAAGCTTAAAGAATAGCTGCGCATGCTCCTTCTCATTGTCAGCAGTTTCAGTGAAAATCGCAGAAATCTGTTCAAACCCCTCTTTTTTGGCTACACTGGCAAAGAAAGTATAGCGTGTCCTAGCCTGCGATTCACCAGCAAACGCCGCCAACAAATTCCGTTCAGTCCTACTACCCTTCAATTCCATAAGCTCTAAACTCCTAACAAACCACACATCTATCAAAAGACACATAAAAACAATTCCATCACAGAAACTTCAAAACAAAGTTCAACTTATATATGAGAGATACATAACTTGCGAATTGGAGATTTTACGGCACTTCTGTTAGACAAGTTTCTTGAGGTAAAACAAACAGATATGAGATTAGAGAACATGACTGATTGGATAGAAAAGCCGAAAGTCAAATATTGTAAGTTAACAATGTGTCCAATCGATGGTGTCAGTATTGCTTGACCGAGCAGAAACAACACTCTGCCTAGTTATCTCGCTTGATGGAAAAATAACTACTGGATCAACTGACAATCTTGACTCTGACAAGGACTGGAAAAGAATTGTAGGCGTGAAAGAAGGATTCGCACAATACTACGAAATAGAGCAGTCCTTGGGTCCTAACTTTCTGAATTCTGGACGTGTGCTGGAAAAAGTTGGATTCAACGAAAGAAAACTGACGCCACAGAAAGAACAGCTAAGATTCGTCATTATAGACAGAAAGCCACACCTAAACAAGAATGGAATCAGCTACTTGTCTAATTGGCTTGAGAAACTGTTTATTGCGACAAACAACCCGAAACATCCCTCAATCAAACTGAGAAAAGAATACGACAACATAGAAGTCATTTATTACGAAAATGGAATCGACCTTGCGGATCTGTTGGTGAAACTAAAGAGAGATTATGGCATTGACAGAATAACCATTGAAACTGGAGGCACTCTGAACGCAGAATTCTTCAGAAATGGACTAGTTGATCACATAAAGATTGTGGTGGCACCGTTAATCGTTGGAGGAAAAGATACTTCAACGCTTGTTGATGGCTTCTCTCTCACAGCCCCATCCCAACTACACCTGCTGAAAGCGCTAAGCCTAAAAAAATGCAGGAAAATCAAAGACTCATATCTATTGCTGGAATATGACGTGATCAACAACACAGTCATTGAATGATTCCAAAGACGCATTGACTGATGAGTCCCACCTTTCCCTTGGTAGAATCAATGCCACAAACTGTCAAGATCCCTCAAAGAATCTAACCTATGGAACATAAGACAGACAACACAACTTCCGTTAGATCTTCATTCGTGGATTGAAAGGAAGTTATTATCTACTTATAGGGGGCATATTGGCTGTTCTGACACGCAAAAACTCACATCTCCTAGAAGAATAAAGTGTTATAGCCTTGAAACCCACATAACCTCTTGAAAGTGACCCTTCCATGTTAATTGCTGGAGTTGACGATGCAGGACGAGGCTCCGTAATCGGCCCATTAACTATTGCAGGAGTCCTAATGAAAGAAGAAGACTTACCAAAGCTCAAAGAACTAGGCGTCAAAGACTCTAAGCTTTTATCACCACCCCGTCGAGAAACACTTGCCATTGAAATTAAACGAATCGCCCAAAAATATAGCGTGATGAAACTTTCGCCAAAAGAAATCGACAGGGTCGTTGAAACAGGCAAAAAACTTCACAGACTGAACCGGCTGGAAGCGCAGACAATGGCAAAGGTCATAGAGACACTTAAGCCAGACATAGCCTATGTTGACGCCTCAGACGTCTTAGAAGAACGGTTTAAGCAGCACATCTTGGAATGCCTATCTTTCAAAGTAGAGATTGTCTCTGAACATAAGGCTGACAGAACATATCCCATCGTTTCAGCGGCTTCAATAATCGCAAAAGTGGAAAGAGACAAAGAAATCGCCGAACTAGCGAATAAACATGGCAATTTCGGCTGCGGATACCCAACAGACCCCAAAACTATAAGCTTTCTTCATCAATGCCTAGAAAAATTGGGCGAATACCCAGATTTTGTTAGAAAATCTTGGAAGCCAGCTAAAAAGGCTAAAAGCGAAAACGATTTACGACAGACAAAGCTCACTTAGAGTTTAGAGATCAAGTCTTCCGGACTTTTGATTTTGGAAAACTCTTCCTTGCCGATGCACAAAATATCCTTCTTTGACGCTTTCCGCTCTTCCGTTATAAGAATTGGATGTGCTCTGACGACTCTGCTAACGCTTAGGATTTCATCAACCCTCTTGTTTAATTCTTGTTCTTTGTTATTCGCAACTCCGCCAATAATTCTCATTTTTTCTTCCGGAACACTGATGACAAAGTCGAAAGGTGCCTTTTTAACTGTTGTGATGTGGCAACGTGTAAATTTTCTGAAAATTTTCTGCATAAGTTTACTTTTGGCTATTGCAAATTTAGCAGCCGCTAAGAAACATTTGCGTTGCTGCGTCGACTTTTCAAACACATTTATTGGCCTGGCCACCGGAAACCCTAAAATATATATTAGATTATATGCGGCTGTCACTGAGGCTTTAGCCATGCCCCGCTCGTACCCATAAAGGGTTCTACGGGATATGCCTACCATCTCAGCCATTTCACCAACCGACAAGCCTAACTCCTGCCTTCTCCTTTTGATTGCTTCACTGTGAATTTCAACATAATAACCTCCCGGACCAGCGTGAATTAGAGGATAATTCTTACTAATTACAATGCTTTCAAAAGTTTTTGGGGTGACAGCCGAAACCTCATACCTTGAGTAGACCGTGTCGTCTTCTAAGGGTTTTTCACGTGCCCTCTCGCCTACCAGAAGTGAAGCAGCCGATACACATTCAGATATAGCCTTCAGTTCTAATGAGTCGCCTAAAGAAAGGTTGTCAATATCCAATTGAACTTTAACCAGAATGACAGTTCCATTCTTCCTAGCTGCAAAGTCGAAACAACTTGGCCGAGAGCAGCATTTTTCAGAAACATTAAAGCCTGCTTCCTTAAGCACATCCTCTGGAGGCCTTAATCTCTCCTTCTCCCAATAAGTCATCGAACAGTCACAAAAAATATCATTGCATTGTTGGATATAAACTATACTTATCTTCTAGAAGATAAATTTTGCATTTGAGCCACTATCATTGCGTGAGCTATGTCGTATGGTTCTAAATGCACAACTTCTTCTATGCGGAAGCCGCGGTTTTTCAAGACTTTGATTTCCTGTTTGTAGACTTCTGATGGCTCCTTTGTTACGTCTATGCTTTGGGCTTTTACAGCAATCATTATCCACCCAGACTTTTTGAGGAATAGGTCGGCATTGTCTGCTAAAATTTTAGCTTGTTCCGGCTGAGCAATGTCGCAGTAAACATCATCAACATTCCCGCCGATAAACATTCCATATTTTTCTGGAAAGCGTGCATCTTCAAGGATAGGCGACATGTTAAGCCTGTAGGCGCATACATTGTTGACCAATTCTCTTAAGGTTCTTGGAGCAAATTCTACGCAGTAAACGTAACCTTTCTCGCCGACTATGTCAGAAACGTGGCTTGCAGTTGTTCCAGAAGCCGCACCAAGGTAAAGAACTCGATGGCTTGGTTTTATCGGGACAATTTTCAGATTTTTTAGGATGGCAGCAGCCAGCTTGCTTCTAAACGCATCCCAAACCCGGTATTCAACGCCTTCATGGTGTAAGAGTCTCTCACTGTAAACGTTTCTTCCTAGTGTTAGGTTTCTTGTTGCTAGTCTTTGGGCTCCATCTTCAAGCGTTACTTGATATATTGCCGAAAACTGCGGATGCGGTTTAACGTTTACCTGCACGTCTGCTCTTTCTCCAGTTCTCTTTCTCCCTTTTAGGCTTCCTTACTGGAATCGGCGGGGGTTCAACGTATTTTTCACGAATCTCTTCAATTCTTTTCTCAAGGTCAGCCTTCAGTTCCTCGCCCATGCATCTGCCTCCAAAGGAGTCTACCCTAGCGGCTATGGCTAGTTTCCCAGCTAAAGCTCGAGCGATTTTTCCCCTATGCCATTTTTTGGCTTCATGCAAGTAGGTGTGTTGGAAAATAATTCCATGCTTTGGTGGTCTTGTTCCTGTTTTTAGCGAGCGAAATAGGGCTTTTTCTGCTCCTAAGACTTGAATTGTGCTTGCTGGTCGCCTAGCTAGGTTTGTTAAGCCTCCAGCCAATGCAATTAGACGTGCTCCTAGGAGAGAGCCCGCTATGGCTTTTGTGTTGGGCGCAACCTCCTCCATGGCTTTGTCAAGATAATTCTCTAAGGTTTGCCTTAGCTGATATAGGCTGATCACGTTTTTGCACAAATCTTGAATCTGCACCATGTCTGTTTCTGTCAAGTCTGCGCCCATGGATGTTTCCGCTACTTTAGCTATTTGCTCAGCCTTCGATTTTGGAATTTCCTCTTTCTCGAGTTTTTCAGCCGTGAAGCTATCTTTGCTGCCCAGATTTAGCACCAAGCGGGAGTAGGTTTCATGCTTATCCAATAACCGGTCAAGTTCTGGGAAATGTATGCCATACCATTCCCTAACACGGCCCATAAACAAGTTTATAGCTTTATCCAAGTCGTCGAGGGTTTGGATGGCTTGAGCGATGATTAAGTCTCTTTTCTCAACAGCTCCTTTAACCCGTAGCTTGGCCATTTCCATGGTTACATTATGCGTCCATAGAGTGAATTCCTCAGCATCCTTTACAAAGCCTGTTTCGACGGCAAACCTCTCCATGCTAAAACGAAGCATTTCACCGGCCTCAGAAGGCTTGGAAACCTCAACTTTAACTCCAAACTTTTTTTGAACCTCATTGGCGAGGCTTGCATTCTCAAAAACAAAGGTTTCATAACCATTTTTCCTAAGCCTATTGACTAATTCTGCAATTTCATCCACCATTTTTCCAGCTTCAATTTTCACAAGGGTTTTGGCTACCTCTTGTGGCTTTTTAGGAAACAAGACCTTTTCTATTAACTTGTTTTCTTCATTGAAAGCCATTATGCCAAATGAACATTCAACTACTGTAGCCTTCATTACTTACGCTTCCTCCATCATTGAAACCACTCAGTGCCAATTAACTGTTCCTAAGCTTTATCTTAATAAATAGTTGTTGCGGTAATGTTTAGAGTTGGCTTTAGTTTTAGGTTTGCAAAAATCTTAAGTGTTCAAAATCGGATATTATATGGCGATAGTGAGCGAGCTGGAGTTTATGAGCAGTCTTAGAAATGTGGTGGAGAGGCTTAAAACCTTAGAAACTGAACGAAAAAATCTTTTGCTGGAAATTGAAGAGCTTAAAAAGATGGCTGATTCCAAGGCTAAAGCTTTAGAAAGTGAAGTAAGCATGCTCAGGGAAGAAGTGAAATCGCTAAGAGTACTGCTCGGCGCTGAGGAAACAGAACCCGAATTCGGAAAGAAAAAGAAAAAATAGAGAAAAATTTGAAAACTACTCCTTTACAAACCAAAAAATTAGGGTTTTATTTGTAAAAACTAAGCTTTATCTTGTTAAAATATCGTTGTGGAGAAGTCTTCCCGCCAAAATTTTCTTTTTTCTTTTGGTTTGTTTTTCTTATTAAAAAACTCGATCATTAGTCTAGAGGCTGGCTACTCTATAGTAAGTGCTAAGTCCAGCGCAATAGTAAGTACTATTGAGCCTTCTGAAGGCGCTTTGAGTATGGAGGAGGTTGTTAAGCTTTTCAGCACGGCGTTTGAGCAGATTTGGGCTTATCTATTGTGCCACAAATCATTGTCTCAAGGTTCTCCTTTGAGACGCAAAAGAAAAAATCCTTTGCGACCCAAATCAGCGTTGTAGGTTTGTCGTGACGAGGCGGAAAGCTTTTGTCGCGACAATTGAGTCATCAGTATCGGCAAAGCCCAAATGTTTGTTTAAAACATGTACGAATAAAAAGTGACACATAAATGACAAAGTACATGACAGAGGAAGCAGGCAAACTAATCGAGATTGATTTTGAATTTGTCTGCCATCATGAAGGTGTCATGCTTTTCAGAAAACGCAAGTGATCTTAGATCTTGGGTCTATACCGCCAAAACATAGCTTTATCTTATTAAAGTGATACCCTTTACTGAAAACCCTTCGTGGTGAAAAAGTATTTGAAAAATAGGCGCTTAAGCGTTAGTTTGGCTGATTTGAGGCTTGCTAATCCAACAATATTAGCTTCGGGCATTCTGGGATATTCCGCAGAAACTTTAAAAAGTATAGTTGAGGGTGGAGCTGGCGCCGTACTCACAAAATCCGTTGGGTTAAAGCCAAGAGTTGGCTATGCAAACCCAACGATAGCGCAAACAAGCTGTGGCTTAATCAACGCCATGGGGCTTCCAAACCCCGGAATAGACGAGTTTGTTAAGGAGATTCGTGAAGCAAAAACCGGTTTGAATGTTCCATTAATCGTGAGTATTTATGGCTTTTCAGCAGAAGAATATGCGACAGTAGCCAGAAAAGCCGTTGACGCAGGAGCCGATGCAGTGGAGCTTAACGTTTCCTGCCCTCATGTTAGGGAGACAGGCTCAGAAGTTGGGCAGAATCCGAAAATTTTAGCGGAAGTTGTTGGGAAAGTTAAGGCTGCTGTGGATAAACCAGTTATTGTTAAATTGTCTCCAAATGTTACGAGTATCGTGGAAATTGCAGAAGCTGCCGTTAAAGCTGGTGCAGACGCCATAACAGCCATAAACACGGTTAAAGCCATGGCAATAGACACGGAAACAACCATGCCCATCCTAAGCAACAAAATTGGCGGGCTGTCAGGCCCAGCAATAAAGCCCATAGCCGTTAGGTGCGTTTACGAGATTTACGAGCATGTTAAAGTGCCAATAATAGGATGCGGCGGCATAGTCAACTGGCGCGATGCAGTAGAGTTTCTTCTAGCCGGAGCTTCAGCAGTTCAGATTGGAACAGCAGTAGCCCAGAAAGGGCCAAACGTGTTTAGGGCGGTTACTCGTGGAATAAACGTTTATTTGAAAAGGAAAGGCTTCGAGAGTGTGAATAAAATTGTCGGTTTATCGCATCGCAGCTAACCAGCATAGAACTACGTGCATTCTAGACGTAAAAACTGAAAACCCAACGGTGAAGACCTTCACCTTCAAAGACAAATATTGCGCAATAGCAGAGCCCGGTCAATTTCTAATGCTTTGGATTCCGGGCGTGGATGAAATTCCTCTAAGCATACTTCACGCAAGAAAAAATGACGAGGTTATGGTGGCTGTCAAAAAGGTGGGGGAAGCAACAGAGGCTCTCCACAGCAAAAAAGTTGGTGAAGTCGTAGGCATACGTGGACCTTTCGGAAACAGCTTCACCATAGAAAATGGCAAAGTACTGATGGTGGGCGGAGGCACTGGCATCGCTCCGCTACTGTTTCTAGCCAAAAAATTGGCATCTAAAAGGGCAAGGCTGGTTTTTGTGATAGGAGCAAAAACGAAAGAAGAGCTGATGTTCATAGATGAGCTGGAAGAGCTGTGTAGTAAAGGGAACATGGTTACTACAACAGAGGATGGGAGTTACGGCATGAAATGCTTAGCCACCACACCATTAGACTCGCTTTTGGCTAAAGAAAAGTTTGACGTGATTTACACATGCGGACCTGAGCAGATGATGCGTAAGGTTTTCGATTTGGCTGAAAAACATAGAATAGCCTTAGAAGCAAGCCTGGAACGTTTGATGCGGTGTGCCATAGGGTTGTGTGGAACTTGCGTTGTCGGCAAGTATCGCGTTTGCAGAGACGGCCCAGTATTCACATCAAACCAACTGATAGAAGTAAAAAGGGAGTTTGGAATTTCGAAGCGAGATTTCAACGGAAAGAGAATACCAATGAATTAATATCTTAAGAAGTTATGGTAACATAGCCTAGGACCACTGTTGTTTACAACTTGATTTGTTTGAGAATTTCGTCAAAACTCTGATATCCATCTAGATTTTTCTGGCAGTTCTCAAAGATCGGATAAAGCTTGGAGACTTCAGCATAATAGTTAGGGTTGGGTTTTATTCCACGTCTTTCTGGATCAGCTATATGCTTCCTGACCCCAAAATAGGCGATGAGGTCAACAATAGTGTGCGCAATGGCGTAGTCCAAACCAAGACTTTGCAGTTTCGTTTTGAGAAGGTAATCTGGCACTAGGATATGGGCAATTTCATGCGAAAGAAGTTTCTTTTCAACATCCGATTCGGGAAAAGGAGGTGCAACCACATCTTCAGTCCAGCCTTGAGCACCATAAACGCAATCTACAAAATGCACGTTGATCATGTCGGTTTTCCATGGCAGCTTGGCTATGTTTGACATTTCAGTCAAAACGGAATCGTTGATATGGTTCCATTCTGCTTCAAATCTTGATCTGTAATCTTCAAGTTTTGGCCTAATTTGGCTCCATATATTCTCATATGATGGGAGAGCCTTTGACAAAATTTCCATCCAGACGTCCATTTGTTCTTGGGATGCTTTCCTCAGAGTTTTTCTGGTTTTGGTAATGGTGTTTGCTTCAAAAAGGGATTTTCCAACAAAATCCCAAGAGTAAAATGAGTATCGCCATAAATTTTGGAATTCTTTGTGAAGACCTTGTGTTTTTAGATTTGCATAATGTTCTCTGTAGGCTGAGTTGTTTAAAATTCCAAGCGAGTACTCATCAGAGAAGTATTCGGAAAATAGAACACTGATATGATAGAAGAGGTTGACTTGTTTGCTTACAAAGAAACGAAGTTTTGGAACGTTAGCCATAAAGCCCCCTCAATACGCATTATACACATTAGATTGCCTAAAAGCTATTTCAGCCAATATCAGTCAAAACTGCCAAAACCTTCCTTTCTAATATTAACAATATTGCTGAATCATAAGTCGTGGTAAATGTTCTGTAGCCGCTTAAACTCTTTTATAAAGGATTCGTGCATTTCGACCTTTCTTTTTTCAGAGAGAAAGGAAGAGTCAACAGCGTTGAGGCTTAATTTGAAGAGTTCAGGAATCGCAAAGTTTAGGCACCGGTGAAGTTGCAGGTATTCATTATTCATGTCAGTGTTGAACATGGATGGGTCATCGGTACTCACAGTTACATTGAGACCTTTTTCCAGAAATGATCGTATGGGATGTTTTTTCAGAGAAGAGACAACTTTTGTCTTTAGGTTGCTGACAGGGCACATCTCGATGGTAATGCCCCGCTTCAAAAGAAAGTTCATTAGCTCAGGGTCGCTTCTTGCAGCAATTCCATGACCAATGCGCTCAACATTAAGATACTTTACGGCTTCCCATATGGTCTCTGGCCCCGCAGCCTCTCCTGCATGAGCAACCAAATGAAGCCCCATCTCCTTCGCTCTATGGTAAACAGGTGCATAAGGCTTCGGAGGAAACCTTTCTTCGCTACCTCCTATGTCAATGGAGATGATGTTATCGCCTTTTTGCTCTATCAAATCAAGGATTTCCATTCCGACATCAGGTCCATAGTTTCGAACCAAGTCGATTCTAAGATTGCATTCAATGCCAAAATCACTGTAGGCACGGTGCACGCCTTTGTTGACGGCATCAAGCATTGACCCATAATCAAGTCCTTTGTAAATGTGATCATAGGCAGAAAAGCTTGCTTCTACGTAGCGAACATTGCATCGCGCGTCACTTTCTAACAATTCGTAGATTATGCGCTCGAATTGGTCCTCCTTTGTGATGCAATCAAGCACTGTGCTGTAGATGGTGATGAAGTGGGAGAAGTTACGATATTGAAAGAAATTGCGCACATCATCCAACGTTTTGAAGGGTTTCTCTAATCCCCCTTCCTCTACAAGCCAGAGCAACGTCTCAGGTCTTGTTGAACCAACTATGTGAACATGTTGCTCGGCTTTTGGCAACGCCTTAATCAAGTCAGCAGTGTCCATTAGCTTACACGAAGCGAAAAATATGTGTTATTAAACCTATAAGAAGTGTGCGCATCGAATATGGAAATGAACCCATATAAGGGAGGAGGCTTAGGCTCTGTCAGGCAGTAGGCCCAAATCTCTCTCAGATCCCTACTTTTCTGTTTTGCTGATTAGCTCTTTCTTTTGGTATGAAATATAAAGTATAAAGTTTTTATTCAATGATTCTACGATCTAAAAGAGGAGATGATTTCCTTTGATAAGTTATGTTCATGCTAAGAAAGGAGATGGTGCTATGCTGAAGAATCATCTGCCTTTCATTTGTCCTAATGTAGACTATATAGAAAGAATGTTGGCTACTCCAGATGCTATTGTCTTTTTCACAAAGGATAGGGGAATTCCTGTAGGAGCTGCTGGCGGCTGGCTTGAAGGAACCCCAAGTGGATATGAAGAAGAAGACAAGGCTTTAAGGCAACATGATGCTTATGATGAGGCCCATCTTTGCTGGATTGCAGTGAAAAAAGAGTATAGACAGAAAGGAATTGGCACAACTTTGGTCCAAAAGATATGCGATTGGGCATTAGAAAGGGGCAAAAAGAAAATCTGGACAGAGATTTCCTTAAGAAGAGATCCTTTCGAATTTCCCATAGCCTCCTACAAAAAGCTGGGTTTCAAACAGATAGGAGAATTCCATGGCGAAAAAGAGGAAAAATACGTCACAATGCTTAAAGAGTTAGGAATATAGCCAATTTCCTCAAAAAGGTTATTTCAGCTAGAAATGGCGACGTCTCCCGTAATGCCCCTTTTTTACTCCACATTTGCCACACTAGATCAAAGAAGCCTCGCCAGAGAAGGCTATTGCAAGAATTGGTGCATTCCGAGACTTTTCAGAGCAACTAAACAAACCATAGGATGCATACAAATCTCTAAATGTACTGCTTTTCATAGATAGCTTGAATTCCTAAGTTGGATATATTAAGGATGTCGAAATTCTCGCTATATCTTTGCTATTGTATTTTCTTATTCAGGGGAGGGCGATGACAAGCCTGAGAAAACAGATGGACAATGCCATTACAAGACTGCTAGCTATACAAGACAAACTTCAAAGTTGTGATTCATATCCGCCATGCTGCTTGACCTTTCACAGAAAAAACCAGATCAGTTGTGACGTTCTAGGACCAATGCCTGAAAAAGTTTTCTTACTACACTGTAAAGAATGCCAGAAATTGATGAAGGAACTTTTGGGTCGTGTGTCCAAGTCTGTTCCATAAAAGCTAACTATGAGAAAGAAAAAGAAGGAAGAATTTGCCCCGTTCATCTTGCTACGCGTAGTTTTTTATTAAAGTTGTTGGCAAGGCATATGTCTCAGTAACCCAAGGAATAGTGCGAATGTATTTCTGGACGAAATTCATAGCGTCGTCATGATTGGCAGCATCGAACCAAACACAAGCATCCCATGTACCAAACACGTAGTAACAGTAGTGTAGGTTTATCTCAGGTGTTGGATTTCTCGGGAGTCTTTGAAGCTTCTGAACAACCTCTTCTGTGTGGTTTGGGTCCATCTTCAGAAACACTAAATACCAATTCATTTTTGCATCACTTGGAAAACCAATTGGTTTGGCGACATAGTTAACATTTATGAATTTTAAATCTGAATTTCACAACTTCTTGTCCGATGCGCATCAATTTCAGAACCCGCGACAAGCCGAGACTCTTTCAAGATTCCTTTCTTGCTGGAAAAACGATGAAGGCAGAGCATTAATTCAAAAAGGTTATATGTTGCTGTGGCTATTTGTGAGTATTTGCGGGTGCTATTGGGATGCAAGGTGACCGCCAAATTCGAAGCTAATTCTGAAAAAACCCTTACAATGGATTATCGCCCGCTTGAACTTGAAAAACAAATCCGAGAATTCTGGAACAAAAACCAAACACAAAAGAGACTAATGGAATTCAAAGAGAAAAATAACAATGGCGTTTTAGGCTATGTTGAAGGACCACCAACACTTAACGGCATACCACACGTTGGGCATGCCAGAGGCCGCGTGATGAAGGATTTGCGTTATCGCTGGAAAACAATGCAAGGCTATTACATACCATTCTGGGCAGGATGGGATTGTCAAGGCTTGCCAGTCGAGCTGGAAGTTGAAAGGCTCTTAGGCGTGAAAAACAAGCGGGAACTCCTCGAAAGAGTAGGCGAAGAACACTTCATACAAGAATGCAAGAACGCTATTATGAAGTATCATCGGGAATGGGTTGAAGCCGACAAAAAGCTCGGAGTCTTCATGGATCAAGACAAGGCTTACTGGACTTATTTAGACAGCTACATTGAAAGAGAATGGCAAATCCTCAAACACGCTTGGGATCAAGGCTTACTGGAAGAAGGATACTACGTTGTTGCCTACTGCCCCGGCTGCCAAACAAGCCTGAGCAACGCTGAAGTAGGCTACGAAGGCGCATACAAAATCGTCGAAGACCCTAGTCTATACTTCAAATTCAAACTCGCTGACAAGCAAGATGAATACTTCCTCGTGTGGACAACCATGCCCTTCACACTCATAACAGACACAATGCTAGCTGTACATCCAGAAGCAGAATACGCAAAAGTCAAAGTCAGAAACGAAAAATGGATACTTGTAAAACAACGTGTCCAACCAGTTATGCAAGAATTGAACATAAACGAATGGGAGATAACCGAAACCATTACAGGAAAGAACCTCGAAGGCACAAAATATGATTATCCATTCAAGGACATAGTTCCGAAACAAGCGGAGTTGGAGCAAAAGCATCCACTGGTGCACAAGGTTGTTTGCGAAGACTTTGTGGACGTAAACACTGCCACAGGAGTCGTGCATCAGTCACCTGGAAACGGTGAAGAGGACTTTTTCGCGGCGCAGAAGCGAGGCATGCCAGTTTTCGCTCCATTCGACGATGAAGTAAAATTCACAGACGACGCCGGCGTCTTTAACGGTATATTTGCACGCGACACAGACGCAATGGTTATCGACGAACTTCGCAAAAGAGGCTTACTCGTTGAAGCCAAAACTGAGAAACATGAATATCCAACATGTTGGCGTTCCCATCACAAACTAGTTTGGTTGGCAAGAAAGGAATACTTCTTGAGAACAGACAGAATAAATGATAAAGTTGTGAAAGCCGCGGAAAAAGTGGAATACTTCTTCGAACCCCCGAAGAACCGTTTCCTCTCCTTCTTGAGAGAAGGAAAACCATGGTGCATATCCAGAGAACGTGTTTGGGGCGCCCCATTACCAGTCTGGAGATGTGGGAAATGCGGAGCAAAAACCATGGTTGCGAGCAAACAAGAACTCTTCGAAAAAGCCATGGAAAAACCTCAGGGACACTTTGAACTGCACAAACCTTGGGTTGACCGCATAACGCTAAAATGCGAAAAATGCGGTGGCTTAATGCGCAGAGAAGACTTTGTGTTGGACTGTTGGCATAACGCCGGAGCTGCACCCTACGCTAGGTTTACAGATGAAGAATTCAAGAAATACGTGCCGGTCGACTATCTGACAGAAGCGGTGGACCAGACACGGGGATGGGCAAACACGCTTCTCTTAGAATATGTGATATTGACTGGAAAAGCAGAATCACCATATAAGGCATTCCTGTTACAGGGTTTAACACAAGATGCTAAAGGTAGAAAAATGAGCAAAAGCCTCGGAAACGTAATAGAGGCTAACAAGACACTAGAAAAATACTCTGCAGACATATTCAGGTTCTATGTACTACGGAAATGTGCTCCTATAGACTCTAACGACTTTGATGTTCAAGAGTTAAATCGCCGCCCATACCAAGTGCTTTCCACACTATACCATCTGAGCAGGTTCTTGGTTCAAAATGCCGAGTTCGACAACTTTAACCCAAAAATGCATACGTTGAACTGGGCAGAAGATGGAAAACACCTCAAGCCAGCAGACCTTTGGCTACTGTCAAAACTTCAAGAAACCATAGAGGAACATACTGCCAGATTGGAAAAATGTGAATTCAACTTTGCACTTGCAACCTTGGAAGATTTTGTCATAGAAACCTTAAGCAGACTTTACGTGCCTATGGTTCGGAAAGAACTATGGACAGACGACCCTGAAACTCTTAACAGGAGACTTGCAATATACGCAACCTTATGGCATGTTCTAAAAACGGTTACACTTCTCTTCAACCCTGTCACACCATACCTAAGCGAAGCCCTATACCAAAAAGTCTACAGAAAACTAGACTCAACGCTGCCGGAATCGGTAAACTTTGAGAGTTGGCCAAAACCAAACGAGAAAATGCGAAACAAAACCATAGAAGAAGACTTTCAAGCATTGTTCAAGTGCGTTTCGCTTGTTTATTCTGCTAGACAATCTGCGAAGCTAAAGAGAAGATGGCCCCTCAGCAAGATGGTTGTCGTGGCTCCTGAAAAAGTTTGCAATGCTGTGAAAAACGTTGAAGACATATTCCTCGAACTTGCAAACGTGAAAACTGCGGAGTACTGTCAAGAAGCTCCAGAATGCACTTCTCAAGAGGGATGGATTTGCGCCGTCGAAGACGGCGCAAATCCATCCCTCTTGAGAAGTGCATTCTGGAGCTTCTTGACAGTACTCCGCAGTTTTCACGTTTGCAAGTTCGAGG
>Ga0209725_1000463_pt1 | contig 25095 bp, 21 predicted proteins | sample I18A1metaG_FD_184145 | JGI IMG/M metagenome (GOLD analysis project Ga0209725, IMG submission 184145) | Lake sediment bacterial and archeal communities from Gulf of Boni, Indonesia to study Microbial Dark Matter (Phase II) - ​I18A1 metaG... | ecosystem: Environmental > Aquatic > Freshwater > Lake...
GTACCACCTCGATCCCGCCATCGCGAATCCTCTCAAGGACCCGTATGGAACCCTCTATATCAAGATCCTTGTCAAAGGTTTCCTTAACAGCCTCATCATAGATCACTGTGCCTTCAAAACTCTTTGACAGACGGTCGATGCTGACGCTACTTAGGTCAACCCACCTCGACAACGCACCAAACCTCCTTGCCACATGGATCATCCTCCTCTTGAAAAGACCTGTCTTTGCTGAAGCCTCGATCGCAACATCCCTGACATCAATACCAGTTAACTCATCAAGCACTTGGATAGCGTCAGCCGATGACGCTTCCCCAAGCGTCTGGATCACCACTCTATACGGGTCTTGTTGGACACCCATCGTGAACCCTGTCTTCTCTGAAAGCAGATGCCCTATCAACCTTGCCAGAGTTCTATTAACCATCGAACCGAAGCATGCATGCACCACAACATAGTCTTCCCAGTCCTCAACGGTGATCCTCTTGTCTGTCGGAACAGGGAACCCTAAGCGAACTTGCTCAAAAGTGTCGTCGATCGCCCTCGAGATAATTTCAGCGTCAGCTGGATACTTCTCAGAGAGAACGGACGCTATCTCTTTCTGCTCAACTCCCCTCTTCGCTTGTTCTTCAACGAAGCCTCTGACTTCACCGACCTCAAGTGCGACCTCGAAGGGGACCGGGATCTCTTCACCAATCCAGCTGGGAATAGCTCCAGTGGGATCTTCAACCGGTTTAACGTAGATCCTGTCTCCATACACGTTGAGGATCTTCCATGCACTCCCACGGACAATAAACTTCGTCCCAATCTCACCATACTCTGAAACGAACGCTTCGTCCAAGATCCCCACAGGCGTGTCGTCTGTTTCATTGATGACCAGGTAGTTTTTCTCGTAAGGAATCATCGAAAGGTTTCCATAATAATACTCGTACGTTCCCTTTTTGTCACGAGGGCTTAAAACCAACTTATCCTTGAACGAAACCCACGCCAGCCTGGGGTATCTGGACTGCATATAGTTCAAGACCTTTACAAGCTCTTCCTCCGTCAAGTTCCTGTACGGGTAAGCCTTCCTAACGAGTTCTAGTATAATTTGAAAGGGCAACCTTCTTTCGGGAATAAGCAGTCCAACAATCTGATGGGTTAAAGCGTCAAAGGGCTTCTCAGGAACATTCACAGGCTCAAGATCCTCCCCGTAAGCTCTCCTAGAAATGACCATGGCCTCAAGCGTGTCCTCAGAGTCGAGAGTAACTATCACGCCCTTAGCAACTCCTCCGACCCTGTGGCCACTCCGCCCGACACGCTGAAGAATACGGGTAACCTGTCTTGGAGAGACATACTGAATACAGAGATCCACGCTGCCAATGTCAAGGCCTAACTCAAGTGAAGAAGTACAGACGAGGCTACGCAACTCGCCATTTTTTAGACCACGCTCAGCCGTTATCCTAGCTGGTTTTGCCAAGGACCCGTGATGGATACTGAGAGGGAAGCCGATGTCCCAAACTTTAAACCTGCTCGCTAAAACTTCCGCAATAGCCCTCGTATTGGTGAAGAGTAGAACAGATTTATGCTCCTCAATCAGCTTACGCATGATCCTCAGCCTCGCAGCTACCTCAGGATGAGTGTAGAGCTTTGTCGACAACTCATAGTCTTCCGGCATAGGTTTTGGATAAGCCATTTTGAGATCCATGGATCGAGCAACAGGTACCCAAACCACTTTGAAGGGTCTGTCTACGCCGACCAGAAATTTAGCGACCTCCTCAGGACTACCTATAGTTGCCGACAAACCAATCAACTGCGGATCTCTGCCAATGATTGATCGAAGGCGCTCTAGCCCAATGGACAATTGACTTCCACGCTTATTGTCACAGAATTCATGCACCTCGTCGACTATTACAAACATCACAGACTTCAAATGCTTCCTCATTATCCTGCCGAGGAGGATTGCCTGAAGCGTTTCTGGAGTCGTGATCAGGAGGTCTGGCGGATTCTTCGCTTGATTTCCTCTCTCCTTGACATCCGTGTCGCCGTGCCTAACGGCAACTTTCACATCTAATCCACTACACCACCACTCTAAACGCTCAAGAAGATCTCTATTCAAAGCCCTCAGAGGGGTTATATAGAGTATTTTGACCCCAGGAGGCTTCTCAGCTAACTCAATAAATTTACTAAAGATTGGCAGAATTGCTGCCTCGGTTTTACCTGTTCCTGTGGGAGCGATCAACAGAACGTTGTCGCCTCCCAAAATCGGTGGAATAACCTCCTTCTGGGGATCAGTTGGACCCGTGAATCCCCTCTCTGAAATGAGTCTCTGAACAGGCTTCGCCAATAGTGAAAAGGTTGCCCTGCTATCTTGCATCCAGCGATCCCCGCTTGATATCAAAATACGCAAAGGTGTTAATAAGAGTCCGCGATATTAGAATGCTTCGATCTATGAATCGCGCGCGAGATCAGAAGAGAAACCTCAATATCTCCTCTCTATCATTAATCGAGGTCACAACTAAGTCGGATCCTTTGCTCCTAAGCTCTTCAGAGGTATAGGCTCCAGAAGAAACAGCTATACATCTCATTCCTGCCGCCTTAGCTGCTTGCACTCCAAAGACTGAGTCTTCAACAACCACACAGTCTTTCGGATCAAGACCCAATTTCTCAGCGCATTTTAGAAAGATCTCGGGTGCCGGTTTCGGCTTCATAACTTCGTCAGCAGAGATGACAACCTCAAAATATTTCGCCAAACCCCTCTCGCGAAGTAAAATATCGATCGCGTCTCTGCTACTCATAGTCGCCAAGGCGATTCTGATGCGATTGTGCAACGCGCCCAGCAACTCGAAGGCTCCGTCAAAAAGTTTTACACCGTTCAAAAATTTCAAGCGCGCTCTTACGGCGCGCGCAACTAGTTTCTCAATCAGGCTGTCATTGTAAGAGATCTTGTTATCTTCAAGAGCCTCTTTTATGACCAGTCTACCTCCTAGTCCGATTCTTCTCTCAACGAAATGGTCATCTACAACGCAGCCAATATCAGACAGCGCCTCCTGTACCGCTTTAGTGATGTCCTCCTTTGTGTCAGCCAAGGTCCCGTCAAAATCGAAGACTACTGCTTTGAACAATTAAATCACCGTGAAGTACTCAAACCGATTTGCTCTCTATTGTGTCATTGTTACAACATAAAAAGGGAAGTATGCGGCGATGTCTCCACAATCGATTGATGAAATTCCTTAAGCTAACGGCCGGATTGTGGGACAAGTTGGATGGGATTCGCGTGCGCAAATTTTAGCTATGGCGAAATCACTATTGATTCTTGAGCATCTTAACGTCTTGGAATCACTCTGATTCTCTTTCCATTTTTGCAAGGCGGGTGTAATAATCTGGAAGTTCTTTTAGGTGCGCCAACGCAATCTTGCCAGTCATTACTGGATCGTCATGCGTCACGTCAGTCTGCGGATCTCTCTTACCGTGTTCAAGCTCCACTTCAAGCCCCATCCTAAATTGCTCGAAATCAACCTTGCTCCAATCTATGCCGATCGCTTCTCCTATCTCCTTTGCCTCTTCTTTAGCGAAATGTCTGGAACCTTTCACATTGACACCTCTCATTATAAATTTTATGTGTACCCTGATAATTAAGGTATCACTATCTTGTATCCCTTTTTTATGTGTTGCGCATGCAAGTTTAGTAACACTCTCCATCAGAGTTGCAACAGCAAGAATTTCAAGCTCTCCATGAAAAGTCTTTTATAAAAAGGTAAAGAATTGAAGTGCGATGAGGAAAGACTTAGATGATCGACTTAGCTGAAAAGACTGTTAAACTCGCTCTGAAATTTGGGGCTGGGTACGCCGAGACTCGCATCGGAAGAGCGGTTAAAACTACGATTCGAGCAGTGAACGATAAAGTCGAACAGATCACGAGCGGGACAGATAGAGGGCTTGGCACAAGGGCACTGTATAGAGGAGCCTTTGGTTTTGCCTCCTCAAACTCTTTCAACCGGCATGATTTAGAAGAAAACACTAGGATGGCTGTGAAAGCTGCCAAGGTCAGCAGTGCGGAGATTAAAGAGAAGGTTGTTCTTGCGCCCGTGGAAACTCTTGAAGATCGCATAATGATGCGAAGTGGGGAGGACCCATCAAAAGTAGATGTGACTAGAAAAATGAAGCTGATAGTCAGAGCATACGAAGCTGCCAAAGAGGTCAGTCCCAAGGTTGCCAGTGTGGACACACTCTACGGTGACGGAACAGAAGAGGGCGCTATCGTGACAAGCGAGGGAACCAAGATTTTTAGAGGCTCAAGCTACCTAATGCTCAGAGTCCTAGTTTTTGCCAGAGAAGAAGATAAAATAAGCATGTGTTATGAAAGCATAGGGTTTACAGGTGGTTTCGAGCTTCTTGAAGAGTACTCTGTCGAAAAGCGCGCCCAGAAGGCTGCTGAGAGAGCGGTTGCAATGTTAAAAGCTAAGCCCGCGCCGAGCGGAAGGTTCACTATAATTGCTGACCCGCTATTGGCCGGTACGTTCGCACACGAGGCTGTTGGTCACGCATGTGAGGGTGATGCTGTGATAGCAGGAGAATCCATCCTGAAGGACAAGCTGGGACAGATGATCGGATCCCAAGAGGTGTCCATATATGATGACTCCAGTTTGCCTCAGAGCTGGGGAAGCTCAAAGTACGATGATGAAGGCGTCAGAACAAAGAAACGCTTACTCATTGATCATGGAATCTTGAGGGCTTTCATACTTAATCGTGAAGCCGCCGCAAAACTAGAATTGGAGCCCAATGGCGGCGCAAGGGCACAATCATATGCCTTTCGTCCCCTCGTCAGGATGAGTAGTACATACATCTCAAGTGGAGATTATGAATTTGAAGAGTTGGTAGAAGATATAAAGCAGGGTCTTTACCTGAGGGGCACGAGGGGAGGACAAGTCAATCCGGCAGTAGGGTCATTTCAATTTAACGCTGAGGACGCATTCATGATCGAAAATGGGGAGGTAACTGCCCCAATCTCGGATGTCTCGCTTTCAGGTTTAACCCTAGAAATCTTGAAGAACATCGACGCTGTTGGAAAAGACCTAACCCTGCATGTTGGACACTGTGGCAAAGAGGATCAGATCGTACGAGTAATGGACGGCGGGCCACACATCAGAATCAGAAATGTCGTAGTTGGAGGTAGAGTCTAGTGGACTTACTGGAATTCGCCGTAACTTCAGCGGAAAAAAGAGGCGCCAGTCAAGCCGAGGCGTATTTGAATGATACCGACCAACTCAGAGTTCTCTACGAGAAAAGTCAGCTAAAGATAGGAGAGCGAAAAAGGGATTCAGGAGTCGGAATCAGAGTCGCCCTGAAAAAAGACAGCGGCTTCTCCACGGGCTTCTTCTATACAAATGAGTTGACAAGGAAAGCGGTCGATGAAGCGATTAAAAATGCATTAGACATCGCAAACGCGAGAAAAGCAGACCCGGATTTCAAGTCATTTCAAGAGAGAAGAAAGTTGAAGAATGTTGGAAAGATATACGACAAGAGAATTCATGGGTTGGATCCACAGCAGGTCATGGACCTCGTTAAGAACCAGATCGAGACGGCTCTACAACATAGAAAGATCGAGACAACGAGCGGATTTACAATGGTAGGGGAGTATCAAACGTCTATAACAAACTCTCTTGGAATTTGTGGAGACTTTAAAACGACAAATTTCTACTCTTACTGCTTTGCCTTGGCCAAAGATGAGGGCTCTCTAGGGTCTGGTTGGGATGAGTATGCAAACTGCTTCTACGATGAAGAGAGAGCGTTAGAAAGCTCTGGCAACGCAGCACAGCTAGCTGTTGAACAGCTAAACCCAAAACGGATGAAAAGGGGGAAGATGTGCCTAATCATACCACCATCGGCCTCAATGCAGCTTATGATAAATCTGATTGTTCAGATGCTCAGAGCTGACAAAGTCCAAAAGCAGCAGTCGGCATTGGCTGGAAAAATTGGACAACTGATTGGGTCCGAAGTTTTAACCATAGTGGATGACGGCCAAGCTCCTTGCGCTGTCGGCTCCAAAATCTTTGACGACGAGGGATGTCCAACACAGAGAACCATGATTATGGAAAGGGGAGTTTTGAAGAGTTATCTTCACAACACTTACACTGCACAGAAGGACGGCATCAAAAGCACAGGAAACTCGCATAGAGCTCTCACATTTAACCCTGTGCCAAAATATACTTTGGAGCCGCATGTCGGACCAACAAACATCATCCTGAAGCCCGGAACATCAAACAAGGAATCGCTAATAAGCGAAGTAAAAAATGGGTTAATCATGAATGGGTTTATCGGCGCCCACACCGCAAACATAGCCAGCGGAGACTTCTCCATGGCTCTCGACAGCCCATTCAAGATCGAGAAAGGTGAAAAAAGTCACCCGATCAAGGAGGTCATGATAAGCGGAAACATATTTGATTTGCTCAAAAACGTCGAAGCCGTGGGAAACGACGTGAAGCAGTTTGAATTCAACCTCATGGGGGCAATGATCAAAGACTCATCTCTAATTTCACCTTCGATACTGGTTCGAGACGTATCTGTGTCCGCCTAATCCTAGTTTTTCATTCTTCAGAAACTAGAATTGCTGCGCTGGAAGTGACCGTTGAAATGATCGAAATTTCGGATCCATTGCCGGGTTCAGAGATAGGATATAGAACAGTACATAAGATATTTCTTGACAGCAATTATGTTGGTTATGTAGAGACGGGATATATCACAAAGAAAGACATCAAGACTTTTGGGAAGTACACCAAGAGAAAATTGGCGGTAGGTCAACCATTTGGAGTACAAATCTTCATTGACAAAATGAATAGCGGGATCGGGGCAGATGAGATTGGAAATGAGAAGCTTCTGGAAATCGTTACTGCTGTTAAGAGAAAACTGCACGGATTAGAAGATAGAGATGTCTCTATCATCCAAATCGAAAAAGAACGCAAGAAATTGATTGGAAAGGCGACTGAACTGAACAAAACTTCATAAAAACTGTTCTTCATACGCGAAGACTCTAGTAGCAGGTGATTTAACAAATGCGATTGACCTTGGAGTCAAGGAAAACTCACGTTGAAGCACGCAGGTTCATAAAGAAGTATAGGGGCTTATTCGAGGCAATCATTCTGATCGGTTTGGCATACCTAGCCTCCTACGGTCTCTGGTTTGGCTTGAGAGCGATTCTAGGGTCAGAATCTCCAATCTCCCCAGTAACAGGAAGTAGCATGATCGACGAGTATTACGAGGGGGACCTGGTGGTTGTTCAGGGAGTGACAAAAGATCAAATTGCGATCAACGATGTTATCACGTTTCATCAACCAGGAAACTGGGACCATATCATTATCCACCGTGTGATCGATAAAGCGTATGCGGACGACGAGGTATACTTTCTGACTAAGGGCGACAACAATCAATACCCAGACCCTGGGCACATTTGGCCGACAAGTGCAACTCCATATCAGGGGTGGCTTCCTGCTGACCACATTGTGGGCAGAGTAATACTTAGAGTCCCGTTCCTAGGGTGGACTCTCCTAATTATGCAGGGATACCTCGGGAAAGCTGTCACCATACTTCTCATAATCATCATCCTTATCCTTTCATTGAGAAGAGAGAGAAAAGATAATCATTCTTTGAGCGCTTTGTCATTCAATTACCTACTAATGGTACACCAGTGACTTTAGACACTACCAGACTTAAGGACCTCAAATCTGCTCTACTAAGCTCATGAACATCCCTCTTTCCACAAGCGGCCGCGGCCATCTTTACCTCTTCTGTGCAAGCGGTGATGAAATTATAAACTTTCCTAGCGGCTTTGAGGTCTAACTTCTTTCTTAGATCAGGATCCTGAGTTGCTATACCAACAGGACATCTTCCCAGATGACATTGCTGGCAGTACGTACAACCCATCGCTACCAGCATCGGAAACCCCATAAACACAGCATCTGCCCCTAAAGCCAATGCCTTTGCGACATCGCCCCCCTTGTTCAGTCCGCCACCTATCAACAGCTCCTGCTTGGCTTTCAACTTGTCCAAGACCTTTCTTGCCTTCACCAAAGCAGCAAGCGCAGGAATGCCAAAATCATCAAGCATTATTTTCGGTGCGGCACCTGTTCCAGCTTCCATTCCGTCCACCGCTATAGCGTCCGGACCCGCTTTCACGGCAAACTTTATATCGTTTTCCACTTCTCCCGCACCGAGTTTTATTATCACCGGTTTTCCACCATTCAGGTCTCTGATCCACCCTACTTTCTTCTTCAAATCCTCAACTTTTTCAATGTCAGGATGACGTGCAGGTGAGTGTACATCTTCCCCGACGGGAACCCTTCTCAGTCTAGCGATTTCTTCGGTAACCTTCACTCCTGGCAGTAAGCCCCCAGACCCTGGTTTTGCTCCTTGCCCGATTTTTATTTCTATCGCATCTGCTTTCCTTATGTATTCTTCATCGACCCCGAACCTCCCTGTGCTGTACTGAGCAATGAGGAGCTCAGCCTCTTTCCTCTCCTCTGGAAGCATACCTCCTTCACCAGTGTTAGTGGAAGTTCCAGCCATGCTGCTTGCCTTGGCTAGAGCAATCTTGGCTTCTTTGCTCAATGCCCCGAAACTCATCGCTGAGATCAGAATTGGCGTCTTGAGCCTCAATGGGTTCTCAGAGCTTCCACCTATCATTGTTTCAGCAGAAACGTTCTCTCTGTAATAATCCACAGGCGCTCTGGCAAGCTGGGCTGGGACAAAAACCAAATCGTCGAAGCCTATCACGTTTAGTTTATTTGATCTACCACCAGACACGAGCAGCCTACCTGATAATGCTCTTTTCCTTGTTTCACCAACCCACCTCATTTGATTACCCCTCAGGTTCGATCCATCATTGGTGATTCCCTTTCATGGATTCATCAAAGTCTGTTCCGTGGATGGGAGGGATTGAGCCTCTCATTTCCTATGTTCGCAATATGCGACTTAAGACCCGTAACTTCGCGGACTATCCTTAAAAACTCCTTATCCGAGAGAACGCTTCTCCTTTTCTCCGACTTCTTCTTGACCTTGATGAGAATTTTCTTGACAACTTCCTCGGGCGCCTTGATTCCAAACTCCCGCAGTTTACTGGATACGGCGTGAGACCCACTTAGCTTACCTAAAACCAGTCTTCTCGTCTGTCCAACTAGCTCTGGGGGATAAGGCTCATAGGTCGTCGCGTTCTCAAGGACTCCGTGCTGGTGGATTCCCGAGGCATGAGTGAAGACATTCGCTCCAACAGCTACTTTGTTTGGTGGGATCTCAATTCTAGAGACTTTCTCAACAAATTTACAGAGTTCAAACAACCTTGACAGGTTGAAGTAACGAACATTGTATAGGTTGTACAATGAAATGAGGACATCCTCCGTGGCAGCCAGACCCGCTCTCTCTCCAAGGCCGTTTAGGGAGGTTGACAGGGCCCTTGCGCCAGCCTCCACGGCTGCGAGGGTGTTGGCGACCCCAAGTCCATGATCGTTGTGGCAGTGCACCTCTAGTGGAACTTTCACCGTTTGGCCTATCTCGGAGACCAGATACTTCATGGCGGAGGGTATGATTGCTCCTAGAGTGTCGACTATTCTCGCTCTATCAGCGCCTGCCTCGACGACCGTTCTAAAAACTTTTTTCAGAAAACTAAGTTCAGTCCTCGTGGAATCCTCAGCACTATAGGTGATATACAGTCCGTGTGACTTGGCGTACTTAACCATTTCTACTGCCCTCTCCAAGTACTGATCCCTTGTCATCTTCAGTTTGTACTTTAGGTGAATTTCTGATGGTGGGAGGGAGAGGACTATCCCCCAAGCGCCAGTCTTTATAACCGCGTCGATGTCGCTTTTGACGGCCCTGCTGAAGCCGAGTATCTTGGCATTCAGGCCTCGTTTCGCTAAACCCGTGACGGCCTTCATCTCTTCTGTTGAGGCGGCTGGGAAGCCAGACTCAAGCTGTTGGATGCCAATCTCGTCTAGGCCTTCAGCAATCTTCAATTTGTCGTCTGGGGTGAAAACGACGCCTGGCGTCTGCTCCCCTTCACGCAACGTCGTGTCGTGTATTATGATCTCATTCTTGAGCTTCATCTCCACGCGTATGTGATCGCAGAAGTTGAAAGGAGAAACGATTATCTTGCGGTGGATTTCTTCGTTAGTTGTCATTGTGGTTATTCCCGGGTCTTTTCTTATGTTCTCGGAGTCTGTTGTTATGACTGTAAATCTGTTGAGCAAGGGGTTGGTCTTGATATATGCTAAGATACGCTTATATAAAGCTTGCGTCATACCTCGGTTTTTTTCTATAAACGTAAAAGAAAATCATTTATTTTGCCTAATGAGTCGTCATGGGGATGCGGAGGATCATAGAATGTTTAAATTTCGGTCAGCCATGAAAATATTCACATCGCGCACATGACCTGTTGGAGAATTGGTCTTGGGTAGGACACTGACTCAGAAGATCTTGGAGAGGCATGTCACTGAAGGTACGTTAGAGACGGGAGAAGAGATAGGCTTACGGATTGATCAGACCTTAACTCAAGACTCCACAGGCACGTTGGCTTACCTACAGTTCGAGGCATTAGGTATCCCTCGCGTAAAGACGAAGCTGAGCGTGAGCTACATTGATCACAACACACTTCAGACTGACTTCAGGAACGCAGACGACCAGAGATACTTGCAAAGCGTTGCTCAAAAGTACGGCGTCATCCTGAGCAAGGCTGGCAATGGCATATGTCACCAAGTTCATCTAGAACGCTTCGCCAGGCCGGGCTACACCCTGCTTGGCTCTGATTCCCATACACCCACAGCCGGAGGAATGGGCATGATCGCTATAGGTGCTGGAGGCTTGGACGTTGCAGTGGCGATGGGCGGAGGCCCCTACTACATCAAGGTCCCGAAGGTCCTAGGAATCAAGCTTGTGGATGAGCTTCCACCTCTCGTTTCAGCCAAAGACATTGTCCTAGATGTCTTGAGACGCATCGGCATAAAAGGAGGAGCGGGCAAGGTCCTTGAATACTTTGGGCCAGGAGTGGAGACGCTGACGGTTCCTGAGAGGGCCACAATAGCCAACATGGGCACGGAGACCGGGGCCACGACATCAATATTCCCTTCAGACAAGCATACCTATCAGTTCCTTAAGGCGCAGGGAAGAGCTGATCAATGGACTGGCCTCGCAGCGGACGAAGACGCCGAGTATGATGAGGTGATAGAGGTCAATCTGAGTACAATAGAACCGCTTGTCGCTAAACCTCACAGCCCGGGAAACGTCGTTCCCGTCGCGGAGGTGAAGGGGCTAAGGGTGGATCAGGTCTGCATCGGATCATGCACCAACTCGTCATATCGGGATTTGATGATCGTTGCATCGATCTTGAAGGATAGAAAAGTAAATTCCGAGGTATCGTTAGTCATTTCGCCTGGCTCTAGACAAGTCCTTGAGATGTTGGCTCAAAACGGAGCCTTAGCTGACATAGTTGAGGCTGGCGCCAGAATATTAGAGTCTGCCTGTGGACCGTGCATAGGCATGGGTCAGGCCCCTCCAACGGCGGGGGTTAGCGTTAGAACATTCAACAGGAACTTCAAGGGACGTTCCGGCGCGGCAGATGCACAGGTTTACCTCGTCAGCCCTGAGACGGCTGCTGTTACAGCGCTGAACGGCGTCTTAAGCGATCCGCGTGAGTTCGGCCAGGCGCTTGAGATAGTTATGCCAGAGAAGTTCATCACCGATGATAATCTATTTGTACACCCGTCCAAGACGCCGGAAAGGGTGCGGATAGTTCGTGGACCGAACATAAAGCCGATCCCGCTTCGGGAAGAGCTCCCAGCCAGATTGGAGGGCGAAGTCTTGATCAAGCTGGGTGACAACATCACCACCGACGACATCATGCCAGCTGGACAAAAGATACTGCCTCTAAGGTCCAATATTCCAGCCATAGCGGAACACGTCTTCGAGGCCATAGATCCCTTTTTTCAGAAGAGGGCCAGAGAGAAGAATGGTGGGTTCATCGTAGCGGGTGAGAACTATGGACAAGGCTCGAGTAGAGAACACGCCGCGTTGGCTCCGATGTACTTGGGCGTTAAAGGCGTGGTGGCGAAGTCGTTTTCGAGAATTCATCTAGCCAACCTTGTCAACTATGGCATTGTACCATTGACGTTCCTAAACTCTTCAGATTTTGAGAGGTTTTCAGTCGGCGATATCCTCAAGCTGGATGTACCAAAACTGAGAAAGGAATCGTTTTTGAAAAACATTACCCGGCAGTTGGATATTCAGGTTAAACATGACCTGACTTCGAGGGAACTTTGTATATTGAAGGCTGGAGGTCTTCTAAACTTCATCAAGAGCAACGAGGCGTAATATCACGCTTGAATATGGAAACATGTGGTACAGAACGCCGGTAGCCAAAAATGGCTGTTTTCTATGGTTACTCTTTAGTTTGTTGAAGATGAAATGTTTCTAATCAAAGCGTCTCCAAACTCGGAGCACTTAAGAAGCCTGGCGCCCTCCATCTGTCTCTCAAGATCATAAGTAACTGTCTTCTGCCCCACAGTCTCCTCGATCCCGCGTTTGATCGTTTCGGCGGCCTCCATCCATCCAATGTATTCTAACATGAGAACGCCAGAAAGGATCATGGAAGTTGGATTGGCTTTGTCTTGATTCGCATATTTTGGAGCCGTTCCATGGGTCGGCTCGAATAAGGCGACCCCTGTTTCGAAATTGATGTTTGATCCTGGAGCTATTCCCAATCCCCCGACCTGAGCCGCACAGGCGTCGGAGATATAATCTCCATTGAGGTTTGTGGTCACTATCACGTCGTACTGATCAGGTCTCAAGAGAACCTGCTGGAACATAGAGTCAGCGATTCGGTCATTGACCAAGATTTTTACTTCAGGAAGCTTACCGCCGAATTTTGAATAAAGATCTTTCTCTGTCACCACCCTTTCTACAAACTCTTCTCTTGCCACCTCATATCCCCACTCCATGAAAGCACCCTCAGTGAACTTCATAATGTTTCCCTTGTGCATCAATGTGACCATTCTTCGCTTATGCCTCAAAGCGTAGTTGATAGCGGCCCTGACAAGCCTTTTAGAGGCCGTCATGCTGATGGGCTTTATCCCTACGCCTGAATCCTCTCTCACCTTCACTCCCATTTCTTTCCCCAAGAACTTGATAACTGTCCACGCTTCTTTGGTGCCTTCTTTCCACTCGATCCCGGCGTAAACGTCCTCCGTATTCTCTCTAAAGATAACAACATCTAGTTTCTCAGGGTGCCTAACAGGACTCGGAATACCTTTCACCCATTTTATAGGCCTCACACACGCGTAGAGGTCGAGAGTCTGCCTTAACTTAACATTCAGGCTCCGTATACCTTCACCGACAGGGGTTGTAAGTGGACCCTTGATAGCAATAACATAATGCTTGATGGCTTTCAGTGTATCCTCTGGAAGCCATTCGCCATGCTTTCGAAAAGAACCCTCACCGGCAGGTAGATGAAACCATACAATCTTCCGACGACCACCATATGCCCTTTCTACAGCGCAATCTAGAACTTTTTTCATAACCTTTACGATGTCAGGCCCTACTCCATCACCGGTAATAATCGGTATAATTGGCTTATCAGGCACACAGAGATCTCCATTCTTGCTCTCGATTCTCTCTCCTTCTTTTGGAGGGATTATGATATCAAAGTTTATGTCGTGCACGGGCTGGTTCATCGCATTCTCTCCGAGATTTGAGTATCTTAACTGCAGATTATAACCGTTGCCATTTCTATTGAGCCCAAGAGAAATGGCGTTCTCTTGAACAGGCAGAAAGGGGGCAATAGAACCCCTTTATAAACGTCAAGTTTCAAATATACTTCAAGTGCATGGTGAGCATTTTGTCAAAAAATAGAACTAAAGTCAGCGTGGAGAATGTCGTAGCTTCTGCCACCCTGTCGCAAACCATCGACTTGCTCTCAGTTGCCAAAGCCTATCCTGACATAGAGTACAGGCCAAAGCAGTTTCCAGGCTTGGTGTTCAGGCTGAAGAAGCCAAAAACAGCGACCCTGATATTTCACTCTGGAAAGATGGTTTGCACAGGCGCGAAGTCAGAGAAGGAGGCCAGAAAGGCCATTGACAATGTACTCAAAGATTTGAAGAGAAAGGGCATCCTAATAATAAGTAAGCCAACAATTAAGATTCAAAACATCGTGGCGTCTGCAAGTCTTGGAGGAAGGATAGATCTAGAGAGGTCGGCCTACTCGCTTGGGAGAACAATGTACGAGCCAGAGCAGTTCCCTGGCCTAATCTACAGGATGGATGAACCCAAAGTCGTTATTCTCATCTTCGCAAGCGGAAAACTTGTTTGCACAGGCGCGAAAAAGGAGCAGGAGGTATACGACGCCGTATATCAACTTCAAGGGAGACTAGACAAGGAAGAACTGATATACTACGAATGACTTCAGAGCCAACAATCTCGATCGACCGATTTGAATTCTCTTGTCTTGTTTGGCTTTGTGTGCGCGTTTTCTGAGGTTGTTTTGCTGCTCTCTTCTGCATACCTAGTTTTTTTGGTCATGGAGTCTTCGTCAGATCTGATAAGACGCGTTTTATGATACAGAATGAGAGGAAGGCGAGGGCCATGAGCCAGAGGGGGCCGCCGAGGAGAAACGAGACGAGGTACTCCAACCGCCTATTCAACCAAACCAGCCCTCCAGATCGATCGAAAGAATCCTTATTTTTAAGTGTTCGCTCGCTGGCCGACTAAATCACGCTTTAAGCCTTGCGGATGCTTTAGTCTGCCTAAGAATGCTGTCTAGCTGTTCTTTTGTTATTGTCTCCATGTCGCACATAATTCTGGCGGCTTCAGACATCTTGACTAGGGAATGCAACTTCACTTTGATCTCCGCTAGGGCCAATTCTCCCCCTTCCTCTCTGTCGATCAGAACAAAGGCATCCTTAATCAACCCACCTTCAGATCTTAGGGCTCTAGTTGCAGCTGCCAAGTTTCCGCCACTTGATATGAGGTCGTCTGTGAGTAGTATGTGATCCCCCGGATTTAGCATCCCTTCAACTCTCCTTTCCCTCCCAATTACTTTTAACTCCCTACGAACGTACAAGAATGGTTTAGACAGCAGGTAGGATAGAACCGATGAGAACGGAATACCCGCAGTTGGGATTCCTGCTACTCTCTCAAAGTTTTCTATGCCGATGTCATTCTTCGCCATTTCAACACACATGTTCATGATTTTCTTGAAAGCGTCCGGAAAACTGGGAATCAGCCTTAGGTCGATGTAGTACGGTGTGAGTCTGCCGCTCGGAAGAGTGAAGGCCCCGAATTGAAGGGCTCCTATTCTTATGATTATGTTACAAAGGTCTCTCTTCAATTGATCTTTTCTCTTTTGCCAGCTCAACTTCTCAGCACGCACACTCTAGCATTAGTGAACATCACCTATAAAAACTGTGACTTCCAATCATGGCAGTCGACAAACAAACTTTAATTAGCAAGCGCCCGAGTATGATGTTGAGTTTAGAGAGAGATGCTGACGAATCAATGGTGAACGTTTATGGTGGAATTGTGGCTACCCTATGGTAGGACTGAGGTTGCTGTCAGAGTCCCTGTTGAGAATTTCCTTGGTGTTGTTGACTTTGAGGAGACAGAAGCCGCTTCAGATCCGTATGCTGAGGTCAGCAGGGCTCTGGAGAACCCTATTGGAGACAGTAGGCTGGAAAATCTGGTTGAAGCCGGAAAAAAGGTTGCTATTGTTGTTGAGGACGAAACGATGTCAATCCAAAACAAAGTGATGCTCACCTCACTTCTTAAAGAGCTAAACAGTCTAGGCGTTAATGACAGGGATATCACAATAATTGTTGGATGCAGCTTGGATGAGCCCGCCAGTCCGGAAAAATTTGGACTCTTGTTCGGAGAGGACATCGTGAATAGGATAAGAATAATAAATCATGACCGTGGTGTCAGGAACCTATCTTATGTTGGTAAGACAACTTCAAAGACCGATGTCTACGTCAACAAGGTCTTTGCGGAGACAGATTTGAGGATTTTAACCGGAAGGATGAGGTTCCACTCCTACGCTGGATATAGTGGTGGAAGAATGGGTGTTCTACCTGCGATTTCCGGAAAACCTACGATCCAGCACAATAGTGCATTCCTTATTGATCCAAGAGCTGCAGTCGGAAATATTAGTGGAAACCCAGTCCATGCGGATATGATGGAAGCCGCGCACCTTGCAGACGTCCATTTTATTCTGAACGTGGTCACGAATACTGAAGGAAACATCATAAGAGCCTTTGCTGGAGATCCCAACAGAGCTTTCTTGGAGGGGGTCAGATTTATGGATAGTATTTACAAGGTTCTAGTTGAGAAAGCCGCTGATATCGCGATAGTTAGCCCAGGTGGATACTTAAAGGACGTTAACTTGTACGAGGCTTGTGAGGCAGTCGATAACATTCTTGGAATTGTGAGAGAAGGCGGGATCGTAGTCTTAGTTGCGGAGTGCCCTGAAGGATATGGCAACCGAGTATTCTATGACTGGATGAAAACTTTTCAGTCTGTGAAAGAAGTTGAGAGGGAAATCAAAAAGAACTTTGTTCTCGGCGGGGAGGGAGCTTACCATCTTATGAAGGCGTTGGGCAAGGTCAAGATAATTATCGTCTCTGTAATGCCAGAGTATTATGTAAGGGATGTTTTCAGACTGAGAACCGCAAAAAATGTTAACGTGGCACTCGATTCAGCGTTCAAGACTATTGGGAAAAAGAGCAGGGTCTTGGTTGTCCCCCGCGGCTCTGTGACCCTTCCTATACTTCAGGCATAGGGGGTAAAAGTCGCAGACAGTATGAGTATGGACAATAGAGCTATGGACAAGAGCTTTCTGGAAGAACTTAAACTAGAGACATTGTCCAATGGTAAAACCGCCCTACTCCTCCACATACCAAATAAGACGAGCATAGCCATAAACCAGTAACCTAGGAAGAACAGTATCAACACTGAAATCCATGAAAGAACTTTTTGCCATTTTTCCCCGAGCACGGAGAGACTTACCCAGCCCCCATCTAGTTGCCAAGTTGGCAGTAAGTTAATGAATGTTATCAGTAACCCGATGTAAGCGGTGAAGGCCACTGGGCCTATGTATAGTGTGAAGCCCTCCGGGTAGGGGTGGAGGATGCTGGTCAAGAAGCTCATTATGATTGGTGGAGTAATGTATGTGAACGAAATTTGCGGGTACTTCTGTGCGAAGTACTCGAGCTGTGTCTCCGAAACGGTGAAGGAGAAGCCTCGTTGGAGGCCTATGATTGTGACTATTACTGACACGAGGAAGCCAAAGATCGGTCCACTCGAGCCAAGGTCAAACATCTCGTCCCTATTGGTTGTCGGCTCCCTCTGTATGATGACCGCCCCAAAGGTTCCTAGCGGTGATAAAAGCGGAATTCCAGGTATGAAGTACGGTAAGGTCGCCTCTAATCCTCTAAGCTTACAGGAGAGAAAGTGTCCGAATTCGTGTAGGCCTATTATGGCGAAGACGGACGCTGTGACTAAGATCGTTTCGAGGTAGATGTTGACGCCCGGGGCTAGTTCGTTGGAGTAGATCGGGTCCGTGCACAAGAAGAAGGCGCTTATGGAGACGGTTACAAGGGTTACCAGAAATAGGATGAGATTGATGCCCACTCGTGCTGGTTTCGTGACGGGCTTTGGAATGATACGTAGGATGAGCTGCTCGTTCTCTTTCCTCAGGATAGGAAGGTGCCCTCTGGACTTCATTTTTGTGGCCAGCCTTTTAAATGGTTTCTTGGTTTCTGTGGTTGAGATGATGAACGTCGGGGTCCCCAACTCAATGTAGGAGCTTAGAACTGTGAATTCCTCTGCGACGGCTCTCTGAATATCATCAAGGAACCCGTATGGTATGTAGTTGGAGGAAGTCCACTCAGCCAACCCTGAAATCTCCTTCTGTCAATTTGGGTATCGTTAAAGATAAAAACCTTCTTATCGTAATTAAACCCTCGTATACGAAGGGGGCTTCAGAAACTGCTTAAGCAGTTCATGCTAAGATCGTTTCAAGGTGCTGATCTTGATCAAGTTATGCATATAAACTTCACGTGTCTCCCAGAGAACTACACGCCTCAATTCTTTTTGGACCTGTATAACAGCTTCCCTAACGCGTTCCTCGTGGCAGCTGTCAGGGACAAGATTGCCGGCTACATCATGTGCAGAATAGAGGTAGGGTTTCCAGAAACGGGAGGAATAGGCATAGTGAAGAAGGGACACATAGTTTCTCTGGCTGTCTTGCCAGAGTATCGTAGAATGGGAGTGGGAGAGGCATTGACATTGAAGGCAATGGATGCGATGTCAGACTACGGTGCGAAGGAGTGCTTTTTGGAGGTCAGAGTCAGCAACCTTGCGGCGATAAATCTCTACGAGAAGCTTGGTTTCAGGACTGCTAAGAAATGTTTAGGCTACTACTCAGATGGTGAGAGCGCTCTGGTCATGGCGCGCAAACTGGGAACGGATGTTTCCAGTCAGGCTTCTTAATTCTTGAATCTCATCCCTCCAATCTCTTCTTTGTGTCGATGACGAAGGCTGGAATTTAAGGGCGATCGATCAAATTCAAGATCTGCGTTCTGATAGAATTTGGATCAAAACTATTCGCTCGCGATCCTACAATCAACGAATCATAGGTGAATACTCTCGCTTGTGTTTAGAAGCCTTGAATCTTCGGACAACCTCCTCAACCACTTCGATTGGTACTCCTGTCTTTTGGCTTACCTTCATAGGCGGAAAACCATGATCAAATAGCCCGACCAGTACGGGATCCAGTCTGTCGTAGTCGAGGGGTATTTCGTCTGTTGCCTTATGGCCGGGGTAGAGTTGTGGACTGCTCGGCTTGCTAACGATCCTCTCAGGTATTCCTAGGCGTCTGGCCAGTCTCCTGACCTGGGTCTTGTAAAGGTGATTGATAGGAAGGAAGTCTGCGGCTCCGTCCCCATATTTTGTGAAGTAGCCGATCAAGGCTTCACTTCGATCTCCTGTACCTGCCACTAAGTAGTTTTTGAGGTTAGCATAATAGTATAAGATTATCATGCGGGTTCTGGCGTAGATGTTTGCCATTGGGATCTTCTGCTTCATGTCCTTTCGGTCGCACTGCAACGCTCTGAAAAAGCTTTCCACCGTGTCTTGAATGTTAATGAGGGATGTTTTTATTCCGAGTTGTTTACCGAGGTTTCTCGCGTCCTCTATGTCTTCTTTTGGGGTGAATTCTGCTGGCATCACGATGCCTAAAACGGAGCCCCTACCTAGCGCGCGGACGCAGAGTGCGGCTACGACGCTACTGTCCAGTCCTCCGCTCAGTCCGACCAAGACGCCATCGGCGTTGGCCTCTTTAACGGTTTTTCTGACGAATTCAGTTATTTCGTTTGCGACTTTATCTGGATCTATGTCTGGAACAGCTTCCAATTTCCTCATCTTCAATCAAACTATACATCATATGCTTTGTGATATTCTTGCGTTGATTACACGTGCAATCGTGAGTTTATTCTTTTCCGCCATCCAATAAGTGTTTCTCTTGAAGAATCTATATTTAGACGTAGAGGTTTTTCTGTTTCCGCACGATAAGATGTCTTTAAAGAGGTGGATCTCGTTGCTTTCAAGCCTCAGCCTTCCTTGGTCGAATGTTGGGCGTGAGAAGGAGTGTAGGGTCTGCGGTAAGCGATCGATCCTGATATCCAAGTTTGTTGGAGTGTGTGGTGACTGCATCCGCGAAAGACCTGATGAGGCGTCACCTTACATAATTGAGGCACATGCAGAGGCGAGATCGTCCTTTGGTCTGCCCGCAAGACCGCCGAAAAGTCCAGGGGGCATTAAATGCAATTTATGTTACAATGAGTGTGAGATCGGAGGGGGAGAATCAGGGTTCTGTGGTCTACGAGAGAACGTGGATGGAAGGCTAAAATCTCTGGTGAGCCCGGATAGAGGGTTACTCTACACTTATCTGGATCCTCAAGTGACAAACTGTTGTGCGGCGTGGTTCTGTCCGGCTGGAACCGGAGCAGGATACCCGAAGTATGCATGTAAGCCTGGACCAGAGGTGGGGTGCTATAACCTTGCAGTTTTCTTCTATGGATGCAATTTCGACTGCCTATTCTGTCAAAATGCCTCTCACAAGGAACTGTGGCGAGGAGATATTGTCACCGTCAAGGAGTTTGCAGGAAGGGTGGGAAGAAACGAAAGGGTGTCCTGCATCTGCTACTTCGGAGGATCACCCGAGCCTCAGCTTCCGTTTGCGATAAGGGCTTCTAAAGCGGTTATGGAGGAAAACCCTCAAAGGATCCTCAGGATATGCTTCGAGTGGAATGGTTGTGGGCATAGGAAGCTTGTTAAAGAGGCGGCTGAGCTCGTGTTGCTGAGCGGTGGAAACGTAAAGTTCGACTTGAAGTGCTTCAACCCGACCATGAGCCTCGCACTGAGCGGTGTTCGTAACGAGAGGGCGTACAAGAACTTCAAGGTGATCGCTGAAGAACTCTACAGTGAGAGGCCGAATCTCCCTGTCTTGACTGCGACAACGCTGCTGGTTCCGGGATATGTCGACTCTTCAGAGGTTGAACAGATAGCGAGGTTCATCGCCGAACTCAACCCTGAGATTCCTTACAGTCTATTAATCTTTCACCCAAGCTTTTTGATGGCGGACCTGCCCGTGACCACCTACCGGCAAGTCGTAGACTGCTACAGAGCAGCGAAGAAGCATCTAAAAAGGGTAAATGTGGGAAACCTGCCCCTAATAGGCGTCAGAGATGTGAGTGAGATCGAAGCCGCAATGAAGTAAAGCTTTTGCTAAATCGTGGCTACACAGTCGCAGGAAACCCGAGTATTGGTCTGCTGAGAAGTTAAATATGACTGAAACATACGGATAGATGTGCGGAAGAACTGATGAAACATGACAACGCTGACGTTTTACGGTGGAGTCAATGAGATTGGTGGCAACAAGATCCTCCTAAAGGACAGGGACACAAAAATCTTCCTAGACTTTGGTATGTCATTCTCGCTGAAGAGTCAATACTACTCAGAGCCGTTTCTCTCACCGAAGGACGAGAGGAGCCTTCTCGAGTTCGGACTATTGCCAAACTTGCCTGGTGTGTACAAGTTTGACTACTCAAAGCCCGAGATCGACGCGGTAGTCCTCTCGCACTCTCACATGGATCACTCCGCGTACATCTCATTTCTGAAGAGGGACATCCCTGTGTACTGTGGTGAAACAACAGCCACAGTTCTGAAGGCATTCAACGAGATGAGGACGGGTTTTGAGTACAACATCGATGACGTCGAATTTAAAACGTTCAGGACTGGAGACGTTGTGAAGATCGGACCAGTGGAGGTTGAGCCGATTCATGTCGACCACAGCATCCCAGGATCCTATGGGCTGATTGCTCACACATCATCAGGAGCGGTCGTTTACACCGGAGACTTTAGAGTGCACGGCACAAAACCAGAGATGAGTGAAGAGTTTGTTGAAAGAGCCAAAGACGCCGAGCCAGTGGCTGTGATCACCGAACACACAAACATGACGAACGCCGAGTTTTCCTCTGAACAGGAGGTGTTGGAGAAAATAGGTCAACTTGTGAGGCAGACCGAGGGGCTTGTTCTCGCCGATTTTGCAAGAGCCGACATCGACAGGTTAAGGTCCTTCTTTACTGCGGCTAAGCGAAGCGGGCGATTCTTAGCGATAACTCTTAAACAGGCATATTTGATGAAGAAGCTGAGCGAGGACCCTCATTTGCAGATGCCAAAATCAACGGATAAAAATGTATTAGTCTTCCAGAAGGCTAAGAAGAAGTATGCTGACTGGGAAATGGAGGTTTTGGAGTCTAGTAATGTAGCAGATTCTTCTAGTGTTGCTGATATGCAGAGTAAGGTCGTTCTGGTGGCTTCGTTCTATGATTTGGAAAGTCTGATCGATATAGAACCAAAGTCCGGAAGCTGCTATGTATTGTCCGCTTCTGAACCGTTTAATGAGGAGATGGAGGTTGACTTTAACAGGCTAACCAACTGGCTTGAGCACTACGGCCTACCTCAATATCACGCCCATGTTTCAGGACACATCATGCCCTTGCAATTGAGACAGGTTCTCCAAACCATGAATCCGAAGAAGATTTTCCCGATACACGGAACCCACCCGGAGTTATTTAGCAAGTTTATGAGGAAGCTGAACGGTGAAATCTTAGTAGTAGAAGCTGGAAAGGAGTACACATTATAAGCGCGCGACAATCCTAAAATAGCGTAACCTTTTCGTTTATTATCATCTCGGTGATCTTGCCGATCTCGCGTAACTGTTCGTCGACTACACCCTCGATCTCGGGCTTAAGCCGACTCAGTGCTACACCCTTCTCAAGGTTCAGTTGGACACTCGTCGTAGCAGGCTCGTCTATTGGTGCACCGATCCTACTGAGGTACTTAACATAAACTTCCCTCACGCCTTTGACTTCACGATATATTTTTTCAGCCGTTAATTTTGCCAGAACGTTGTAGATCTTCCCGGCGTGGGTCACAGGGTTCTTACCGGCAGTGGCTTCGAGGGACATCGGACGACACGGCGTAATCAATCCGTGCACACGATTTCCTCTGCCCGTGTTGCCGTCGTCGCCATGCTCAGCTGATGTCCCTGTGACTGTTATGTAGAAGACTCCCTTTTCCGGGTTGTCGCCAGTGTTGACGAGTACTTCAACTGGGTATTCAGTAATCTTGGTTGCTAGGTCTGCGACCCTGCTTCTTATCTCTTCTTTCACGCTTAGATAGTGATCGGCGTCGGGTGTCAGACTGCTGATAATAGCCGTGGCTATCGTCAACTCTATAAACTTGCCCCTGCGCAGGCCCATAACCTTCACGTCCTCTCCGACCTCGGGAAGAGCCTTCTTCAGCTTAGGAGAATTCAAGTAGAGTTCGGTTTCTAAGACAAGCTTTTCAGTCTGACTAAGAGGTGCGAAACACACACCAAAAGATGTGTCGTTGGAGAGCGGAGTTTCCGCGCCTGCTTGAAAGATTTTAACCAGGTCCACCGACCCAGGTTTGATCCTATACTCAATTATGACATCGCTGTCGATGTCTAGGAAGCGGAAGTTCTTCCTCAAGAAGCCTCTGGCCGCCTCCAGCGATATTGTCCCGAAGGGGATCGATGTCACGTTTCCTTTCTCTTGAACACTTGTGGTTGCTCTACCAGCGACAAGTATGTAGATCGGTTCTTCAACCTGTCCTCCGCCAAAAACTGGATGAGACCTCCCCCCGACTACTAAGCCTTTGTCAACATTGTGGTGTAGAATTCGCCCGAACCTTTCTCTGTAGTGTTTACTCAAGGCATTGGAGAAGGACTCAGCCACGCCATCCGCGATATAGTCTGGGTGACCTCGCCCCTTCCTCTCAACCATCTCGACGTCCAACTCTTCAATAGCTTTCATGTTGGACTCTTCGACGGAAATTGGCGTCTTCAAGGAGGATTTCCTCCAAACAATGAGATGCTTAAATGAGAATAGATATAGATTTCGGTGACCGTCCCCTTTCAGGAAACTTGTGGCGGATCATGCTCTTCCGGCATCTATGCAGATGTAGAGTATGTTGTTGCCGCGTATGAAGACGTCCCCGTAGTTTGCCACCTGATCCTCTCCGTGAAACTCGACTGCCCCTTCCAGGACCAGGTTCATGTAACCGTCTGCCTGAATCATCTTGCCTTTGTACTTGATGCCATTTTTCAACTTTACGATTACGTTGTTATTTATGCTCCTTATCAGCAGGTTCAGTGGCTTCTTACTCGGCTCCAAGACTCGGTTTCTCCTAAGCTTTTGGATATTCACATGCTTTTAATATAAAAGTCTTATTGAATGTTAACCCCAAATTCTTCACTCAAGCTCCAGTTCTACTGGTGTGTTGAGGTTATTGGCTGCCGAGGTTTATACAGCGTGTAGGTAGATAAAGATTATTATATGGGCATTATTGGGAGGGAGAACCATCCCTCCCACAATCCTTACAACGAACTTAACGGCAGGTTCGTTCCCAACAGTTAGGAGACCACAGGCCAACGGCAAGACAAGGGTGAACTCGACTAAATTATGTGTTATTGAAGAAGTCAGACTACAACACAAACCTATTCTTGCGAATCGCGAAAACCGTAATAACAACTAAGGGATCCAGATGATCCCCAACAAAGACTTATCTCTTGAACTTTAGTACTACTGAAGTTTCTATTTGTCTTTCGGGAATGTTCCAGTATTCTCGGAGAAATCTGTCCTTCTCTTTACGCGACACTAATTTGAAACCGTGCTTCTCGTAGAAACAGACAGCCCAAGTTGCGTCCTGCCAAGTCCCTACTAAAATTTCAAGGGTTTTAGCTAAACTCATCAGATGCCCTAACAGCTTTCCTCCAATTCCTCTTCTCTGGTATTTTCTGAGTACATAGGAATGCCTGATCAATGTCGTGTCTTTGACATGTTGAATCCCCATTACTCCAAGTAGAATATCGTCTTCTACCCAACCGTAGAATCTAACGCCAGCTTCAATCTCTTTTTTCAGTTCCTCAGCTGACATGTAAGGTTCTTTCCATCTGTCGTCTGGGATTACGCCTTTGTAAGCCTGTGCAGCATCATTAACAACTCTCAATATGGAATCAACGTCAGAAGACGACAATTTGCAAATCATTTACATGCTCCTTCATTTTTAGTTGGAGTCAACTATATCTTTCAATCTTGGATGAGAGCAGTCAACACAGTTTTGTATGCGGAGTGATTTGCACAATCTCGTGGTCTATGGCATGTCTTTATTGACGTCGACTGAACTTACGAGCTGCCAACATCGCTATTGCCGCAACCACTATAACCCCACCTAAAATACAGACTATCAGAATTATCCAAGCCGCACGTGCGCCTGGCGGCGAGGGATCCGTTGTAGATCTCTCAATCAATTCATATAGCTCATTAAATGTTTTTTGGTACGAGAATTCTGTTGAATAATATCGCATTTTATCTGCGAAGAGATCGTTACATTGTGCTCTTAAACAATTAGTTGAGAACCCTGCTGCCCCATTGTTTGCGTGCACGCACGAAGCGGGGTAGCTTCGAGACACGTCCAAATAATAGTCATTGATCGGTCTGCTAAAAT
>Ga0209725_1000464_pt1 | contig 25074 bp, 29 predicted proteins | sample I18A1metaG_FD_184145 | JGI IMG/M metagenome (GOLD analysis project Ga0209725, IMG submission 184145) | Lake sediment bacterial and archeal communities from Gulf of Boni, Indonesia to study Microbial Dark Matter (Phase II) - ​I18A1 metaG... | ecosystem: Environmental > Aquatic > Freshwater > Lake...
GGAGACCATACAGTACCGAGTCTATTCTCGGGCCGGCGATTCCAGCCAAGCGACCAATACCTTTCGCATCGGCCTTGTCCAACTTGCAGAGTGCCCAACATACTCGGGCTTCTTCGTTACTCAGTCTGAGGTCTACAGATGATCTTTCGATGATCTCACTGATCCCGTCCAAGTGATTCTCGAATGGCTGGATGGTTCCTTGTACCGTCGCAGATCGTTCTACTGTAGACCAAGGCCCGACTTTTGATTCTGTGGTTACGCGAACGTTGTCCCGTAACTCGGTCGCGGCGCCAACAACAGCGTTTCTTTCAATTTGAACGTGGTCACCGATCCTGCAATTCTCCGCAACCACGCATGCGTTAAGGACTGAGGTGGTCCCGATTTGCGTGTTCTCATAGATGACTGAGCGCTCAATGGTCGCGTTGGCTGAGACCTCGGTTCCGTCCCCAATGCATGCGTAAGGCCCAATTGTGGCGCCGGGCCGAATTCTCACATTCTTGCCAAGAAAGACAGGAGACTTCAGCTTAGATTCTTCTGAGATCAGGCTGCCCGGTTCTTGCACGAATTCTTCTTTCGCCTTCCCTTGCCGCCGCACCAGTTTGTCGAGCGCCCATGTGTTCGCTTTGAGATAGCTCTCGGGGTCGCCGATGTCGACCCAGAAACCGCTCGCATGGAAGCCTGCCAGAGTCATCTTCGAGTCTAGCATTAGAGGAAACAGGTTCTTTGAGAAGTCGAACATTTCTCCAACGGGAATAAGATTGAGGACTTCAGGTTCGATGATGTACAGCCCCGTGTTGATCAGGTTGCTGAAGCGTTCTTCACGCTTGGGTTTCTCGAGAAAACGAGTCACCCGGCCATCAGACAGTTCCGCTATTCCATATTCTGATGGGTCGTCGACCTCTACGAGTGCGAGTGTAGCTAGGGCGCCCAGTTTTCGGTGGACTCGAACTACGTCGTTCAAATTGAACTCGAACTGGTTGTCGCCCTGAACTACCGCAAACGTCTCGTCAATCAGAGACTCGGAGTTCTTGACTGAGCCGGCGGTTCCGAGCGGGATCTTCTCTTCTACATGATGAATCCGTACTCCGTACTTGGAGCCGTCGCCCAGTGCAACGCGGAGATGGCGCGCGAAGTAGTTAGTGGTAACGACGATCTCGTCGATTCCTTCGCGACTCAGTTTCCTGATCAGGTGAGCTATTGCTGGTTCTCCGGCTAGGGGAAGGAGAGGTTTTGGCTTGGTGTAGGTCAGCGGTCTGAGTCGCGTTCCCTTTCCGCCCGCTAGAACAAAAGCCTTCAACGCGACCCACGCAGGACCAGACTGGTTAGACTGCACCCTTCACGCTTATGAGAATTAGAGTTGAGGCGTGCTTTTCCGGGTACACGCAAGGGACAAGCCAAACGGTGAGGCTTTCTAGTCGTACGAGGTCTGCCAGCGTTGTCTCCTAACGGAATCGGAATGGCTTAAAGCCGAATCCGAGCCAAACGCATTCCCCTCAGGGTGATTGGGCTTGACTGACATATTGAAGGAGATCAGCTGTTCTCACTGCGGGGCTCCGCTCTCTGTCAAGCCTGGCGAGATTCTCGCGACCTGCAGGTACTGCGGGTTCACAAGCGTAATCGAGACCGGCAAGCCGTTCGAGTTCGAGCATTCACTGATACTGAACAGGTACGCAGAAGCGCAGGCTCGTGACCTCGTCATCAGCTGGATGAGGGGTAGCTTCGCCGCCCCGAGGGACCTAGCCTCCAAGGCAGCCATCGTGGAAAGCAGTCTCCTCTATCTGCCGTTCTGGGTAATCGTAACTGAAGCAAACAGTCACTGCAAGGGGATCTTTGAGAGAATCAGCCCGCCCGTGACTACGGAATGGTATATCCAGAACAACTACGACTGGCTCGTGCTGGCGAGGCGAGGAGCCGACTTCCCAACCCGCTCCTACGAGATCCCGCTCGATGCAAAGATACCTTACGACTTCACGAAGATTGAAGCGACCGCGAAGGTGCTCAACGCCGAAATGGACGCGAGAGAGGCGACAGAGATCGCTCAAACCGAGATCCGCAACCTACACGAGTTCCTATCAAGAGAGAAGGTGGACAAGATCATTGATATGGCTACGGAGTTCGACGTGAAGAGTACGCTCTACCTCCACGGGCCGGTTTGGTTTGTGAGTTACGATTACAGGAAGGAGAGGTACCGAGTCCTCTTAGACGGCGCGACTGGAGAAGTAGTCAAAGGCGACCTGCCGCCGCCAGAGTTCAAACTCCTGTAACCGATCACTAGGGCATTAGCGCGGTGTCGGAGTCTCTTCTTTCAGAACGATCGCGTCGTATTCTCGTTCAAGTCGGTTCTTGTGGATCAGCTCTTCTTCCGCAAGCTTGGCGAATAGCTGACCGGCGGTCGGGTAGTACCGCGCGAACAATCCAGTAGCCAGCGATCTGTAATGCTCGTATGTGCTCTTCTCACGTTTGGCCGCGTAGATCAGTATTGCTCGGTAGTCCGCATCCTCGGAGAGCAAAGCATCTTCCATGAAGTCCACTATCTTGAGATCTTCGACTCGACCCGTCGGCGAGCCCAGCTGTGAAACGCTTTTCGGATCCTCCATTACCGTCAGCAGCTTCTTCTTGTGCTGGATTTCAGCCTGTGCAAGTTCGCTGAGCAGAGCTTTCGAGGATGGCAGCTTCGTTTTTTCCTGCGCTTTCGTGTAGAGATCGTAGGATTGCTCTTCGATCTTGATCGCGCTCTCTAGGATTGTCTTCAAGAGGGTTGTGGACATGACGGTCGCACATCTCGCGGGTTCCGAAGTGCTGTTTCTCCCGACGGAAAAACGTTGCATTTCATCCCAAAGAGGTGGGTTCGCCTAAACCGACGGTTCCCGGATCTGGATCTGTTCAGGTAACGACTTAATAGTCGAATGTCTGCAGCGTTAGTGCTGCGAGATGCAAGAATTGAGTAAGAAGACGCCTCTGCAGAGGGTACAGGAAAGCGAGAAGCTCCTCGAGAAGATCATGCTGGTTGTGCCGGGTTTCAGCGGGTACAAGAAGAGGGAGCAGCGGAGGGAGGCGGACAAGATCATACGGAACTTTCTCCACTCCAAGCTTCAAGAGGCCAGGAACGATCTTCAGGACGTACACGCGGTCGTCGCCAAGAGCGAACAGTCTAACGAACTTGAGCGGATTGACAAGCTGGTGGCGGTCTTTGACAGGGTCTCTGAGAGAGTGAATCACGCCCCATACGGGTACAGCGGTTTCTTCGACGCCATCAAGATTGAGGAGCCGGAGCTTGACAGGATGATCGCCTTCGATAGCCAACTGGTTGACGGCGCAAGAGGACTAGCCGGACGAGTCAAAAGCATCAAGACCGAAGTAGAGGCCGAGAATTTCGAAAATCTTGCAGCAGGCTTACGTGAATTAGGCAAAGCTGTAGAAGATTTCGATAGAACGTTCGACGAAAGGAAAGAAGTGATTGCCGGAGTGGAGGTTGGTTAAGCATGCCGCAAGTCATCGAATGGACCGGCGCAGGCGCTGAGGACATGGTCTGGCGATACCTGACCGAAGACATCACCTGGGGCGCACAGCTCATCGTCCACGAGTATGAGACCGCGGTTTTCTTCAGAGACGGCAAAGCCTACGATACCTTCGGACCTGGAAGGCACACGCTCACGACCTTGAACCTGCCTCTGTTGACGAGCGCGTTCTCAAAGATCGCGGGATTCACTCAGACGCCGTTCAAGGCCGCCGTCATATTCATCTCAATGAAGCAGTTTGCCGGCAAGTTCGGCAACCGAGCGCAGACGACCGAGCTCGCGCCGTTGATGACGTTTGGATCCTACTGGCTGAAGGTTGAGAGTCCCGAGGTGTTCGTGAATGAGGTCGTGGGCGGACAGAACGCCTACGCGACGGCGAGCGTGAACGATTTCCTGAGAGGGTTCATCAACGAGAGGATGATCGATGATCTGTCAAAGTATGATCTGGTAACGGTTTTCACGAAGCTCGACGAGACCTCCGCGCAGGTGAAAGGCTCACTTGTGGAATACTTCAGACGAATAGGTCTGCAGTTGGTTGACCTGAAGTTTGAGGGAGTCGACACCACGCCAGAGTACCGTGAGAGGCTGTTCTGGCTGAAGGCGGGAAGGGTGACGCCCGAAGAAGTGCTCCGGATGGAGACCGTGAAAGAGGCTGCAAAAGAACTCGGCAAGTCGCCAGGTGCGGCGCTTGGCACCGGAATGGTCCTTGTTCCGCCACTGTTTCAGACTCCTGCGGCGCCGGGAGCACCGGTAATGGCGCTCGTTGTGTGTCCGAGCTGTAGTGCCCAGATTCCTTCAACCTCAAAGTTCTGCCCGAACTGCGGCAAGAGCCTATCCGCCATGCCGACTCAGCCAAGCCAGGTTCCGTCACAGAAGTGCACGAACTGCGGAGAGATACTGCCGACAGGAGCGAAGTTCTGTCACAACTGCGGAGCGAAACTGTGAATCGCCCGCTAGGGACACCGGTAGGGTGGGCGTGGAAAACGGGAACCTGGCTCCCTAGAACAGCCTGTTCTGGGCCCGGTTGGGCATTTTGGCGCCGATCTGGGCCGATCCGTCAGTTTTTTTTGGGCAAGTTGCCCTAGTTCATCACCAGCACGGAAAGGCACCGCGGCCTTCGCCCTGACCATTAGCAGCTTCAGCGGCCGCACGCGCACACCTTTGTGAGAACAGAATATCTTCTACACGTCAAAATCCAGATTCGAAAGTCGGCACTACCAAGCGCGATGTCGAAGAGAATACTCCTCTCCGTTGCGGTTGAAATCCGGACGCCCCCATCAATGAAAATTCTCTTATCCTGTGCTTCTCGTTTTCAGGAACCTGCCCATCACTCTACCTAGACTTCTCGTTCATGATGCGACGCAGAAGTATCACGGTATGATGAGCCATTCATAATCGATGTGGTTGAGAAGAGTCACCTCAAAAACTTCTTGAGCATGCTCAGATTCGAGGATCAATTACTTTAGGAAAACGTACTGGCGCGGCTCCTAAGCTTCTACGCCGTGAGAAATGCGACTGCGCATGGCGTCAGGCTGAATTGTGTCCGAACCGCTGCTCTGTTGACGCCTCGTCAAGATCCAAACACAGAAGTTCGCGGAACGCAGGGCATCGACTCTCTTTGCGCCTGCTGGCCGTTCTCATTCTGCGGTCTCATCATCTCTGAAGGGTTCCGTGCCACGATGCTGTCTCTTTCACGATCTCTCTCGCAATTCTCTTACTCTCTCGGGATGAAACAAGACGGTTTCTATCTCGTCCGCTGCGGGCGGGAGCATAGATCGCCATGAAGACTGCTCTATCGTCGAGAGGTCTTGACGCATGAGGCATGCCGGCGGGGATCCAAACGAACCCACCTGGCTTTAGGATACAGCTCTCGTTCGGTGTGACCACTTTCAGGCGCCCCTTCATGCCGTGGATCGCCTCTTCAACGCCGTCGTGAACGTCAAACGCTTCACTGAGCGACTGCATCTTTCGCTTGTCCAAGTTAACAATCCATATCGACATTTGCCTTGTGGGGCATGTCTCCGGAGCGATGAAGAGTCTCCGAGTCAAACCTGAGACAGGAGTATGCTCGAAGACGCTTTTGTCCCAGTGGTAACATTCTCTCGGCAAGTTGTGTCTCGGCTGCGACAATGGACACGTACATTTCTTAAGTGCTCTCATGCATGCTGAAAGCGCATTGGAGGTATTGCGGAATGGCTTTCGATCCGGTAACGACGTTGAACCTCCTGTTGAGTATCATCATACTCGTTCTGGGGTATTTCGATTACGCGAGGGGCAGACACAAGATCGCCTTCTATATCGGTTTGGCTTTCACCTGTTTCGCGCTTTCACACCTCATGGTGCTTCTCCAGATCAGCTTCACCGAGGGTCTGATCGCGATCAGGACGCTCGGATACCTCACCGTCGTGTATGCTCTAGTACAGGACCTCAGGTATGTGTTGCAGCCCAAAACCAAGTAACCTGTCGCTCAAGCCTGTATCGCATTTAGAAGTTGGACGCATCAAACGTGAAGATTCTGTTCGTAGAGCCGCCGAAGCACTTCTGGTTCGTGATGGGAGAATATCTGCCACCTCCCTTAGGAATCCTCGAGCTTGCAGGATACCTCGCGGACAAGATGCCTGGTGCACATATCGAGGTGCTGGACTGCCAGGCTGCGTCACTCGAGTGGGATGGGCTCGAGAAGTACATCGAATCTCGTCGCCCTGACATCGTTGCTTCAAGCGGCCTCTCAACCTGCAACGTCTACACCACGGTCCGAGCGTTGGCCACGGCCAAGAAAGTGGACCCCTCGGTCTTGACCATCGCTGGCGGACAGCACTTTACAGCAACGGCCGATGAGTCCCTTCGGGATTATCCTGAGATCGATGTAATTGTACGCGGCGAGGGAGAACTGGCGCTGGTTGACATCGTGAAGGCAGTTAAGGACTCGAAGGTCCTCACGGACGTCAAAGGGATATCATTCCAGAAGGACCGCAGGATTTTTCACAATCCCGACCGGCCCCTGATGACGAACCTCGATCAACTTCCCATGCCCGCGTACAACTTCGTTCAGGATCACATGCGAAAGTACCACTTCACAATGATGGCTGGCAAGGCGATATACGCGCTCGTCGAGGGATCAAGAGGCTGTCCGCACCGTTGCACATTCTGCTCCCAGTGGAAGCATTGGCAAGGAACATGGAGATCGAAGTCGCCGAAACGTATCGCAGACGAGTTCGCGTTCCTCCATAGGAAGTTCGGGGCCGAGTTTCTCTGGCTGGCGGACGACAACTTTCCTCTCGGCCCATTCGCGGAACAGCTCTGCGACGAAATTGTCAGCCGAGGGATTGCAGACGACATCATGTGGTTCGTTCAAGCACGATGCGACGACGTGGTACATCACAAGGATTTGCTTCCGAAGATGCGTTCTGCGGGATGCATGTGGGTCCTCACGGGTGCGGAGAGTGGCAGTGAGGAAACACTTCGGAACGTCGGCAAGAAGATCAGTCCTGATCAGACGCGCGACGCGGTTCGGCTTATGAAGAAGAACGACATCTTCGCCCAGGCAACTTTCATCATCGGGCACCGCGACGACACGCATGAGAATCTCGCTGATCTGAGAGAATTCGTCGGTGATGTTGACCCTGACCTAGCGATCTTCATGGTGTTGACACCGTTTCCAGGGACTGAAGTGTACGAGGATGCCAAGAAGAACGGTTGGATAGAGGACACGAACTGGGCAGACTACGACATGGTCCATCCAATCATGTCCACAGAGACGCTCAGCAGACAAGAAGTCCAAGAGGAGTTGCTCAAGTGCTACACTGAATTCTACGGCTCGTGGGCTCGGAGGCTCGGCGGTCTCTTCTCATCGAACAAGCTCAAGAGGAAGACGTACCGGTACCTAGCAAGCCAATCTCTGCTCAAGCAACTGAAGCCCTAACTGGATCTGTCAAGCCAGATGAGAAGCCAAGAGACACGACTCGGTCTCGTTGCATTCTTCTTGGCGGTCTCAGCTTTCGGCTTGGTCATTTCAGCCAGTTTGCTAAACATCTCGTCTCCGTTCCCTTCAGAATTCGACGTACGAAGACCGCTCATCGCGCTCGTGTATGGAGCCGTTTGTGTTGCAGGCATCTTGGCCGCACTGTTTCCAGTCGCTTGCTCAAGATTTCTTGGAATCCTAAGATCGCTAACAGAAGACAAGGGAAGCCTTGAGACTAGAGCAACAAGGGTCTTCAGCCTCTTGCTGCTTCACGGGCATCACCCTCCTGGATCGGACGAGAAAAATCACGAGCTATGGCTCGGTGGGAAGAGTTACTGCGCAACCTGTTTCGGACTGCTGACAGGGGCCGTCGTGTCCCTAACGTTGATCGTAGCCTTCGCTCTTTCAGGTTGGCGGGACGGTGGTTTCGCATACGCATTGTACTTTGTTGGAGTCATGGTCGTCATCATGGGCTTGGTTCCGTCTCTTGGGTTCAGGGTCGGGGCTCGGGCAAGGTTCGCTCTGGCTGCGTTCTTTGTCTTGGGAACGTGCCTGATGCTAGTCGCTACTGATGTCCTGACGGCGAACTTGATCGCTGACCTGTTCGTTGTACTGCTCGCTGTCTTCTGGCTTCTCTGGCGGATCTCGCTGTCTCACCGGCGCGAGTACCGGTAGAGGCCGCCCAGTGCAATCGCTATCCCTATGAAGACGAGGACGAGAGGGCCGAAGACATCCCAGCTTACGCGCGCGAACTGCTGGTAGAACAGCATCAGCCCCAAAATGACTACGAATATGCCGATCAGGACGCCGCCCCAGTGGGACGGCATGCCGAAACACATCTCCTCCTCTCGTCGGGTTCTTGCTCTCTCAACGCCCATGATCGGTTTTCCACACTGCGCACATATCGCAGCGTCATCAGGGTTCTTCGCGCCGCATTTGACACAGTAGACCAAGCTCACACCACAACCTGACGGACGTTGAGACGGAATATAACGTCTTCCACCGAACCCAGTCGAGAGGCCCGAGGATCCATCTGAATCATGCGCAGCGGAGCCTTCGTTCAGGCAAACGCTAATGAATGGTTCGGACGCCATTGATGCCTGAAGGATCGTATGGGGGAACGTGTGTTGGCACTTTGCGATAGATGCGGAACCGATCTACCCGCCGGCGCTCAGTTCTGCTTCAAGTGCGGATCACGCGTCGGCGGAGTTGTTACAGAGGAGTTCTCGGTCAGTTCTGACGACCTTGTCAAGAATGTCAAGGATCTTCTGCACCAGGGGAACGTGACGAGGATCATTGTGAGGGATCCGCAGGGCAAGCTTCTCCTCGAGGTACCAGCTACGGCAGGTGTTATCGGTGTCATACTCGCGCCGTGGCTTGCCGCGTTGGGCGCGATAGCTGCTTTGGTGGCCGAATGCAGGATATCGGTTGAGAGGAGAGAGTAGGATGAGTTCGGAGGCGCGTGCAGGCTGGTCGCCGGACTATTCTCGGCGGGACGAGACTGGCTGGATCTCATTCGGCACCTTCCTGATATTGGTCGCGGTCATTTACCTGACCACGCCCAACATTGTCCAAGAGGTCGAGAACTTCATACTCGACTTCAGCCTGGTTCAAGTGTTCGACAACTTCTGGTGGCCCATCCCCGCCAACAGTCATCCGGTGCTGTATACTGCTGCGCAGCGGTTCTGCTACGCTTTCGGCCTCGTTCAGCTCGGCATACTCGGTCTCAGGTTTGCAAGGAAATCGTCGGTTCATGGGAAAGCAGAGACATTCTCCAGCGTCTTGTTCTGGTTGGGCGCAGGCTACGTCTTGGGCATGTTATCGGAAGGAGCCCTCTCCTGGCTCTCCTTCATAGGCGCTCTCATCATTGTAGTAGGGATCTCTATCGTCGCGCGGGCACTTGTCCTCATGCTCGCTCCCCGACGCCCCCGTTGAAGACTCGGTGGCAACTGGATGCCATTCTGTGCCAAATGTGGAGCGAAATTGCCCGGAGGCGCGAGCTTCTGTTCAAAGTGCGGAGCAGCAACGCATAGAGTAACAGTCGATATCAGCGATTCGATCGACAAGGCTCTGAGAACCGCCGGCAAAGAGATGGAAGCCGCTTTCAAAACCGCCGGAACGCAGATTGAGAAGGCTTTCGCAGAGCTGAAAGACGAGCTATCTGAACGACGTGGCCCGTTCTGCCCCAGCTGCGGCAAGCGAAACCCGCACGACGCAAAGTTCTGTTTTGCCTGCGGTCGAGAGATACGACGATCAGCGTCAGAACCATGACCCACGTGCGTGGGTCCCATTTGTTGGAGTGTTCTAGGTCAGCGCACTCCCTGTTCTAGTCAACAGGCAGTCGAATCCGTCTCACTTCAATCGGCAGCGTTTAGGTAGCTTCAATACCAACGGTGCACATGACCGCTGTTCGAGAGTGAAGTAAACGCGCCGCAGGTTCGGAAACAGGGGACGGAGCAGGACAGAGGTCAAGGCTCTGGAATGTCCACGTTGCCATTCTCACGTGAGGTTGGACCAGTACCGAGACCACATAGCAAAGTGCGGTGGGCATGAGCCAGTCACTCCGGCGGCCACTCATGCCCCTGAGGCGACCACAACTCAAGAACAACCGCCTCAAGAAACCAAATCTTCTTAGTTCGTCACGACTTCTGGAAGAGGCTGGTTGATCACTTGTTGCCGCGTCACGTGTGCAAGCGGTCAGGAGACTGCTGCATCATTCTTTGGGGTTCATTCGACGCGACCCACAAAGACATAGCACGCTGGAGAGCGCAAGGACGCGAAGACATCCTGAAGCACTTATCTATTGATTCCAGTGACCCGAACAGACAGCGTGGAGTTTTCGTTACTCAGAGCTGCCCGTTTCTCAAGAGAGACAAACTAGGAGGACTGTATTCTTGCGCAATCCAAGAGACCAAGCCATTCTACTGTAGGATCTACCCAGACGACGGCGTGTGCGAACATCAAGAGAACGCAGACATCTGGGCACCATCACGATCTGGGTCATAGCCGAGAGCGTGCTGACGGGTCATAACTGTCGTGGGTCTTGTAGGCGAGCTACGAGCTATGCTTTGGGTAGCCTGTCGGCGAACTCTTTCACCTGATGATCATATTCCATAGTCTCAAATGTAATCTCAGCTGGTCTCTCAGTCGAAACGCTCACGTCAGCATAGCCGATAGGAGCGTGGAAATGCAGCGCGAAACTGACGGGCGTGAAGCCGAATTTGTCCTCGGTAGTCTTCGCCAGCTCATCTAGGACGTGCTTGGAATCGTATTCAGCCTTGCCGACTAGCTTTCCGCCAGAGACGCATATTTCAGCGAATCCTCCTTGGCCGTGAAGATGAGCAATAGTCTCAACAAGGGTGAGTCCATTCACAAGGATTGGTTGCCGGCATTGCTCTCTGGACGTTGCGAAGCTTCCGCTACCTGTACAAAATGGAACTTTGAGAGCTGTCTCCTGCAGGAATCCGACAGACTAGAGTCCTGGTTCTCGGGAATGGTTGACTATGGGCATACGCCAGCCGATTCCGAATGCTTTTCTGGTGATCTTGATGGATGGTGCTGCCTGCCAGCGCTTGTATTCCGCGTTTCTTATCCGTGTTATGATGTCATCAACAAGTTTCGGGTCGTAACCCATGCCGCTGAGTTCTTTGGCGGATCGCCGGTTCTCAATTATCTCATCCACCAAGGGTGAGACGATGGCGTAGTCGAACGGGTCGTACTGATCAGGTTTCAGCTCAGCCGACGGAATCTTCGTAATGCTGCTCTTGGGTATTGCCTCAAATCCTCGGCGACGGTTGTAGTACTCCGCGAGCGCGTAGACCTCAGACTTGCTCACATCGCCGATGACGGCAAGCCCGCCGCTCATGTCCCCATACAGAGTGCAATAGCCTAGAGCCAGCTCGGTCTTGTTCCCCGTCGTCAGAACGAGGTACCCGAACTTGTTAGAGAGCGCCATCAGGACGTTCCCCCGGATCCTTGCCTGTATGTTCTCCTCGGTCACGTCCGCGGGTCTGCCTTCGAAGGTCTCTTTGAACGTCTTCTCATAGGCCGTGAACATCTCATCGATTGGAATCGTCAGGTGCGTGATGCCAAGGCTCCTTGAGAGCGTTTCCGCGTCGCGTCTACTGTGGTCACTCGAGTATCGGGACGGCATGTACACGCCCACAACGTTGTCTCGGCCAAGCGCCTCCACGGCTATCGCAGCTGTGAGCGAGGAGTCGATTCCCCCGCTGAGCCCTATGACGGCGTTCTTGAAGCCTGTCTTCCTGAAGTAGTCGCGGACACCCAGTGCGAGAGCCGTGAATACTGACTCTTCCTGGTTGTAGGGTGGCGGTGAAACGGTGAGTGCGTTGCCCGATTCCAGCTCAAGATCGACGATATTCAGGTCTTCATCGAAGCTCTTTCCAATGCCGACCAGCTCTCCTCGGCTGTCAACCGCGAGGCTTTCACCATCAAAGACCAGCTCATCCTGTCCGCCGACCATGTTCACATAGAAGAAGGGACGCTTCAGACTGGTAGCCTTTGACTTGAGGAGTTTTTCCCTCACGAGTCGTTTACCCGCATAGAAGGGGGACGCGTTGATATTCACGATGACTTCAGCTCCTTTTCGCACAAGCTCTTCGGTCACGCGGCGAGGGTATCGGAGCTCCTCGTCCCAGAGATCCTCACAGATCGAGACCCCTAACGCGAGTCGCTTCCCAGCAACCGCGAGGATGATCGGGTCGTTACGGGTTGCCGGCTGGAAGTATCTGAGCTCATCGAAGACATCATACGTCGGCAAGAGCGTCTTGTGGACGATTTGGACGATTCCTCCGCTTTGACAGACTGCGGCCGCGTTGTATATGTTCGATCGGTCATGATCGACGAACCCGAGGACTGAGATCAGACGTGTTGAGTGTTCGGCAACTCGCTCCGTGAGTAGTCTATTCTTCTCGATGAATTCAAGCGGCCCGCCAGGCAAGTCGCCTCTGTCGGTCCGAATCTCCCTAGGAGGAAGCAGATCTAGCGGGGGATATCCGGTGATGACCATCTCGGGAAAGGCGATGAGGTCAACTTTGAGCTCTTCTGCTCTCTTCATGAATGATTTGACGAGCTCAGCATTGCCGTCCAAGTCACCGACGGTAGGGTTAACTTGCGCCATTCCGACTCGCAGGTTCGTCATGGAACCTAACCAGCGGTCGAGGACTGTAATGGCGGGATGGACTATAAGAAACGGTGGAAGATCGGACGAACCGAAGCGGGCGGCGACTAGATCGAAAGCATCATGTGTGAGATATGAAGCGATCATTTGCCAGACGAGTTGGGAAGGCCCTGGATGATGACCGGATTGTTTCAGGCAGCTAGACGAATCAGATTTCTTCTCGTATTGGTCGCTATGCTTTACGCCGGTTCGTATCTCGTTGGCTGGTATCTGATCAGCATAGAATCGCCGATCGCTGTTGAGACGACTCAGACGCTAGGGGAGGCTGTTCTTACAGAGGAGCCATTCACATCGATAATCGGATCCCTTCAGAGAGGCGAACTACTCACCGCCATTTTGGTCACTTTCGCGGTGAACCTCGCCATAGGCGCATTCCTGACGACTACCCTACCCGGAGTAGTGCCGATACTTGGAGCATTGGCGATCGCTGCAGTTACATCTGTCAGAGGCTTCGTGATCGGTGTCGTATATCCGGAAGTCCTGGCGGCCTCGCCGTCAGCTTTTGCCCTTGGACTTGGAACGCTGATCCTCGAGCTCGGAGCCTATGTCTTCTCAGGAGCCGCTGGAATCAACATTGCTCTCGCCCCGATCCTACCGAGAAAGTACGGAGTGCAAAGCAGATGGGTCGCCTTCAAGATGGCTTGGAAGGACGCCACCAGAATCTTCGTTATTGTGGTGGCGCTCCTAGCGTTGGGGGCCATATGGGAAATGACAGGGCTCTTCCTGGTCCTACGGCCTCCCTAGGCAGACAAACGCCAAGTCTCTGTCAGTAGTCCAGACGTTACCCGAATCTTGGGATTGTAATAGCTTAATTTGATGGTCGGCTCTCTGTGCGTCGTGGTTGCAGCGGTTGTCTGAAGATCTAAAGGGGAAACTGATCGATCTCGGCGTGTCAAGCCAGCTGTTCACGATACGGCAGGGAGAAGATTGTGACCTCTATTTGGAGCACACAATCGTCAACGCGAAATACTACGGAGTTGCCTCGCAGGAGAAGACCAGCAAGCGATACTCAGCGAAGATCTGGCTTGTTGAGCCAGAACGCACAGTCAAGTACAGAGAGATCATCCAAGAACAGGATCGCAGCGTTGGGATCCTACCGGCCCCGAAGTTGAGTTTCGAGAAGAGCACGTTCAAGGGCAAAGTGCTCTTCAAGAAGGAGAAGGGCGTGGCTTTCGGCTTCAAGAAACCAGCCGACCCATCTAGCTTCGGGAAGGCGTACCAGTACGACTTCGACGTGACGAAGATCCGTGGTCCGGTCAAAGAACTGGTTGAGGCAAGCGGCTGGAAATTCGAACAGATCATCATGGACTACCGGGCCCCGCCAAAGCAACAGTCACGCTTCTGCAGCCAATGCGGCACCCCGTTGACGACGGGGGCGCTATTCTGCACAAACTGCGGACAGAAGGTCCAGTAAGAGCGGTCGTTTTGGTCCTCAGATTCTCGCCTCACGCCGAGCTGAAACTTTCCATACGCAAGATAGGACAGGCTGACGTGACGAGGGTTATTGCGGATCCGATCGAGCTATTCGAGGACCAGGAGCACCAAGCAAGAGTCGCTACAGGTTCTTAGGCAGACATCTTGGATCGAACTCGCAACAGATGACCTCGGTGTGTGCTTCTGGCCGGGCCAAGGAAATTCGGCGAATGGTTGAATCATCTCGCCGTCGCTGAGGAACTGGAATGCACGCGTCCAAAGTTCTGTTGCTGTCGACTACAAGGCATTGGTAATCGTCTTGCTTTATTCACTTTGTCTTCTTTCGCGGATCCATGCAAGCGCCGAAACCAAGGTGGTCACGAGAACAACGCTTCCAGCGATTGGGTAGATCAACGCTCTCGCAACTCCGGTCGTGGTCGCCTCGCGTGCAATGATGAAACTGAATTCCCCGCGTGGCGTCATGTCAATTCCCACCTCGTTCGCCTGCTGACGAAGTCCCGACAACATCGCCCCAACGTAGCAGCCTACGTATTTACCGATCAACGCCAAGCCGATGATAGGCACCACGACCGTGGGATTGAAGAATTGAGATGGGTCGACCAACATTCCCATGGATACGAAGAAGATGACAAGAAACAAGTCACGGACCGGACGAATCTTGCCGTAGATGAACCTGGCTCGCTTTCCGCGAATAGAGAGTCCCATGAGAAACGCGCCTGTGGCAGCAGAGAAGCCAAGTGCAGAGGATAGAACCGCCATGGCGAATCCGAGGCTGAGCGAGAGGAGGAACCCAGCCTCGTCTACGTCCAAATCCAGTTGGCTTATTCTGTCGATGAGTCGAGGTGCCAAGTAGAGCCCGCCAACCAATATGAGTAGAACGAGGAAAGCGCCGCGAGCAATCCATGACGCCACTTCACCTAGCGTCGTCGAGCCTCCGGCCGCCAGCCCTGGTATCAGAGAAAGAATTAGCACCGCAAGAACATCCTCTATGACTAGGGCACCCATCATGGTGCGTGCCGACATCTGAGAAAGGGCTCCGCGGTCGTAGAGCATCCTTGCGACCAAGGCCGTGCTGCTGATGCCAACAATGCTGGCCAAGATAACGCTCTCGAGGACCGACCAACCCAAGAGGAGAGCCGCGGATAGTCCCGCGATGAATGAGAGCGTGACCTCCGTGAATGAGAAGACAGCAACCTTCGTTCCCGCGGCTATCATCTCGATTGGGTCGAGTTCGAGGCCCACGATGAACAGCAGTAGTACGATGCCGACCTCTGCTATGGCTCCGATCGTGACCGAGTCGGTCACGAGCTTGAACCCGAACGGGCCGATGATTATGCCCGCGATGAGCTGCCCCAACACTGCAGGAAGGCGCAGCGCCCAAGCGACCAAGCTCAGCGCCAGAGCAGAACCTGCAATGATCCCGAGCTCGATTAGAAGGGAAACCTCAGCGGGCAATGGGAGCCTACCACTACTAGGGTTTCAGAGTACTTGAAACTGTTCACACACAAGTCAGCATGGGCTCTACGTGCGGGCGTGTTAGGGGCTGTTTCTGTGGCTTGGCATCGTCACCGCAATAGTTACTTAGAGAAAGGCCGTGAGATCTAACCAGTGGGCCGGAAGAGTTGCCGGGTCAAATCGGCGGAAGGGAATCGGGTTTCGTTCACTTCAGAGAAGGCGACGAGGTTAGAGTGAACGATGACGCCGTGCTCGCGCCTGATGCGGTTCGCGGTCAAATCGGAACCGTAAGGAAGATCAGTCGTTTTCTAGGCGAGCCCGCTCAGGTCTCAGAGTCTGCCATTGCAGTTGACCGTTACCAGCAGCTCGTCAAACAGCCACGGGAGACCGAGATCCTCGGCTTTGCTCTCCAAGTCTATTTCCCGGGGATTGGCGACTCAATGCTCTTAGCCTCCAACGAAGTTACGCTCTTGTCGAAGTTCAAAGAGAGAATCAAGAACCTTGAGGAGAGGCTCCTCTCTCACCTTACGGATCCACAAGAGTTCTGTGTGCTCAGCGACGGTGGCTTGGACGCGCCATTCATTAACCAGAGCTTCGACGCGCCATTCTTCGGCGACTTGGTCAGGTATGTCCTCAGACCGAAACTCCCGAGGGACGCGACGAAGGTTCTCTCGCCAGAGGCTTCGGGGCCACCCTTGGCGGCGGTCTACGCAAGCATGGCCGGATTGAATTTTGTCCGGGCCGTGAAGGTATACGACAAGTCCCACTCTCAACTGCCTGCGAGTTGGCGAGGCGCGATTGTTGGAGACGAGAAAGTCCGATCGGCAACCAAGGGAACAGAGAACTACTTCGCGATCCCCGAAGGAGCGATTAGGCCGGATGACCGCGTAATCATATTTGACGATGTTGGCTTCACAGGAAGAACGCGCAAAGCAGTCGTGCAGCTAGTGGAGAAAGTCGGGGCAAGCGTGTCTTCAATCGTGAATGTCGTAGAGAAATTCTACGGTGGGCCAAGAGAGACAGTCGCGAACGCAAGGGCAATCCTAGGAATAGGAGGATTTCAACCAGAAGGCGAAAGAAGTTGCAGCATCACAATTACTGAGCTGTTCATGGAGCGGCTTGAGTCTCCAAGTGTGATTCATGGTGTAAGCTACGAACCTGGAAGGTCCCTGTCGAGTGTCCGCACTTGGCAATAGACCGCTTCATTGCCATAGGAATGGGATTGGATCTTCAATCGTGATTTGCGAACTGAGCCCGCAATAATAACACTCCGACGGATTGGTTTTCGAATCGGCGACTTCTTATAAGCCGGCCTGTTGCTGAGTCGTGCTATGAAATCGAACGAACTGATGCCAGACTGGGCGAGACAATTCTATTCAGGCCGCCTCAGGTCTCTGACTGACGTCTTCAAGACCGCGAAGCCGATAATTGGAATGGTTCACCTGATGCCAATGCCCGGCGCTCCCGCCTACAGGGGGGAATCCGTTGACTTCATTGTTGAACATGCACTGAAGGACGCGAGAGCGCTCGTTGAGGGAGGGGTAGACGGCATCATAGTCGAGAACATGTGGGACCTGCCGTATTTCGTCGGCAAAGACGTGCCGCCCGAGGAGATGACCGTCCATGCGGTCGCGGCCAGAGAGGTGATCAAGCAGGCCCAAGTTCCAGCCGGCATCACAGTGATCCACAACGGGGGAAGAGTCACTTTGGCCATAGCGAAAGCCGCGGGTGCCAAATTCATCCGGGTGGACCTTCTTACCGGCGCTTACCTCTGGGATACGGGTGAACTGGATCACGGAAACGCAGCCGAACTCTTGAGGCTGAGGAAGCAGCTGTACGCGGACGACATTAAGCTGTTCGTGGATGTGTACAAGAAGCACGCGATCACTTTTCCCGGCCTGGATCCCGAGACCCATGCGATCTGGTCTGACTTCTACATGGCAGACGCTCTAATCGTGACAGGCAGAATGACTGGACTCGAGACGCCCATAGAACTCATCCAGAGGGTGAAGAAAGCCGCCCCGGAAAGACCGGTGATCATAGGCAGTGGATTATCCGCAGATAACGCGGACAGGCTCCTCTCAGTAGCAGACGGCGCCATCGTGGGAACTTGGCTGAAGTACGGCGGGATAACCGCCAACCCAGTGGACCCCGAAAGAGTGAAGAAGCTGATGTCGGTGGTCGCAAAGATCAGGCGTTCCTGAGCCGAGCGAATCCGACCGGAAAGGTCGTACGTAACTCGGCAGATTTTCGAATGCCAGCTTTCTCTCTAGTTTGCCAACAGTGCGGCCAGCTCCTCTGAGGGTAGAACCGCTTTCGCTCCAGCCTGCCTAATCTTCAGTCCCGCTAGGGCGTTCGCAAGTTTGCAGGCGCCAATTTCATCACTGCCCTTGAGGACCGACGCCATGAACCCCGCATTGAAAGCGTCGCCGGCACCTGTCGTATCCACAACGGACTTCGCCACCGACGGAAAGTGGATCAGCCTTCGTCCTGACATAAGGTAGCATCCCTTTCGTCCCGCCTTCACAACGATGGTCTCTCTCGTCTTTCCGACCATTTCTTTTGGGGAGGTGCCAAAGTATTCGTGGAATTCCTCTTCGTTGCAGAAGGCTGTGACGCCCTCCAAATCTATGTGCCGGCCTTCCGCTGAGATCCCTTCCAGGTCCGTCGAGACCGCGACTCCCAGCTCTTTGGACGCAGATCTTATCGTTTTCACGGTCTCCTCATAGTTGTGGTTGAGGAGAGAATAGCCAGATACGTGGATCCATTGAGGTCGGGACTTCAGTATCTCTTCCTTGCTGATCATGAGCTCAGTATTAGCGCTCCTTGAGCCAATCATCGTCTTCTCCCCCCTCTTGTCGACGAGTACGAGGAAGAATCCCGTGACCAATTTCGAGGTCCGGACGAGCTCGGTCCCGATGCCCGCTTCTCTGAGCTGTTCCCTCACGAGAGTTCCCCATGAGTCATCGCCGATTCTGCCCGCGACCTGCGGCTCTACGCCGAGCTGCCGCAGGTACCAGGCCATGTTTCCTGCGACGCCAGCGGCTACGATTCTAGGATTGTCGAGCAGTATGTTCCGGCCTGTTGTTATTCGGCCAGCGAAGTTGGCGACAATGTCTACAGCCAAGTCGCCCACGATGAGGGCCTTCATCATTGAAATCCGCTGCTAGAGTCGGATTTGCGGAATAAAAGCAAGCGGCCTTCACCGCCGGTTCAAGACTGATGACAAAGAGCAATATCCTCCGTGGAACGGGTATCTGGAAACAGAGCAGATTCCAATCGAGTTAGGAGCTGACCGAGATGTCCGAAAAATTGCCCACGATGGTCCAGCAGTTGGCCACGCGGAGGAAAACGACACGAATGTTCAGCAGTAGCCCAGTAAGCTTGGACGATGTCCTCTACTGTATCAGAGTCGCCGTCCAAGCACCGTCAGGCGCGAACCGCCAGCCTTGGCGTTTCGTAGTAGTCGATGATCCCTTGATGAAGGAGAAGGTTCGTGCAGCATGTGAGGAGCAGGAGAAGCGCCTCCATGAGACCGCTGAAACTGGCCTAAGAGAGTGGTTTAGATCGAAGAATATCACGTGGCAGAAGCCGTTCCTGACAGTAGCACCAGTACTCTTGGCAGTGTTCTCTGACCAGAAAATGCCGTACGCTACCGAAAGCACTTGGCTTGCGATAGGTTACATCATACTGGCTCTAGAGGAAAAATCGCTTTCCACTCTCACATACACGCCATCACATCCAGAGAATGTCCGAACAGTGTTTGATGCCCCTGAGCAATACAATCTCGAGACGATATTGCCGATAGGTCACTCAGCAGACCCAAAGCCCAAGGAAGAAAGACACGACTATCGGTCACTAATCTACAAGAATGCTTGGAAGAGACACACCTGAAAGAGGTCTGTGTCCGCGCTGACCTGGATGACTGAACCTCTGTCGACTCTACCTCACGACGAGCACTGGACACGGCGCGTTCCGCACGACTGTGTCGCAGACGCTCCCGATCATCAGATTCCTGAGTAGACTGTGACCTTTCGCGCCTATGATGATCAGGTCGTACTTACCTTCCTCAGCGGCCTTGAGTATCTCCTGCCCCGGGTTCCCGAACGTCCGTCCCAGTTTTGTCTCAGCGTCGACTCCACAATCTTTCGCGATCTCCTTTGCTTTCTCAAGTGTCTGAGTTCCAGCCTGCTCGAACGGGGTCGGATCGATGGGGACTCCGGGCTCGACGACTGTTGGAAGCGAAACCACGTGAATCAGTGTCAGCTTTGCCTTCTCGGTCTTTGCTACATCACAGGCGTACTTGATATTCCTCTCCATGAACTTTGAGCCGTCAACCGGCAGCAAGATATTCTTTGTCAAACTTGGCCTCCCACTATCGGTTCATTCAAGACAGGCGGCGACTGCCTCTCAGGCTCTTCCGCCTCCTGACTAGCAGGGTCTGTTGCCTTAAAAAATGGTCAGGATGGGTCGGTTCTATTGTCACCTCGGGAGGTAAACCGGATTGCTTCCACCTGTCCGGCCATCTCAACTGGCAATTTGCCGGCGTGTCATCGTCACTCTACGCAGAAATGATATTACATGACTATGCCTACGCGGTTCAGTGGACCTCGAATGACTGAGCTGATGAAAGCAGCAAGGCTGCACCGAGTAGGCGTGAAACTGAGTGTAGACCATGTGGACGTGCCCAAGGTAGGACCCGCCGAGGTTCTCGTTGATATCAGAGCGAGCGGGATATGTCACTCGGACATAAATTATCGTGACGGCGTCAGCCCTGTCAGCCAACTGCCCATAACGTTGGGGCACGAAATCGCTGGAATTGTCTCGGAAACTGGAGACCGAGTCGAAGGAATAGAGGAAGGCGACAGGGTCTGCGTTCACTACGTACTAAGCTGCGGTAACTGTCTTTTCTGTCGAACTGACAGAGAGAACTACTGCGAGCAGTACCGGATGATAGGCAAAGACGTCGACGGAGGCTTCGCTGAGTACATTAAGGTTCCAGCGAGAAACGTTCTGAAACTTCCCGAGACCGTACCCTTCGAACAAGGATGCATACTTGGATGCGCGGTCTCCACCGCCTTCCACGCCTTGAGACGAGGAAGAACAGGCGCCGGAGACACCGTCGTGGTCTATGGTGTTGGAGGACTTGGAGCGCATGCTCTGCAACTTGCCAAGAACCTCCAGGCCGGAGAGATCATTGCCGTTGATGTTTCGGACGAGAAGCTGAAGCTGGCTAGGGGACTTGGAGCTGATGAGGTCGTTAACGCCGTCACGGACGACCCCGGCGAGAGGATAAGAGAGTTGACAGACGGAAAACTGGCCAACGTTGTGCTAGATTTCGTGGGTCAGAGCAAGACTATCGAAAAGGCGATCGACTGTGTTGGAAAAGGCGGAAGGATGGTCCTCGTCGGCATAGGCCGAGACGATATAAGAGTCTCACCCTATGGAACCATCATCGGCAAAGAGATGGAACTGATAGGCGTAAACGACCATCTGAAATCAGAACTAGCTCAGCTGATCAAACTCGTTGATTCTGGCAAGATAGATCTCTCGGCCTCGGTTACGCATAGGGTACGGCTTGAAGATGTCAACTCAGGGATCAAAATCCTCGATGAGAAGATCGGAAACCCGATTCGCGTCGTAGTCGCAAAATAGTTTGTTTCCGATGTCCTGCACTGAGATGGGCTGGGATGTTTCCTCGACCATTGCCAAGGGATTGAGAGAGAAAGGGTTGGGCAAATCAAAAGCAACTACCTGCGACCATACTATTTCCACAGAAGATGAGAAACGTCGATGTCGCTCGTTGAGCCTACCAGAATGGAAAGCAAGAGCAGAATTCTCTGCTGAGAAATTCTATCTGGAAGCGCCACCGTCGGGTGATGTCACAAACTCATAATGGATGAACCCGCCCGACCTCATGGCACGCATTGCAATTCTCTTGTCAACCCCCCTCAGCAGAGTTAATTACCTCTCTGTGGCTCATGCGCGACTGATCGCTACGGGTTCGCATACTGCAGTTGTGGTGTTCTGGTTGGGCGAGGACCTGAGTCAGGACAGATCAAAGTGTGAACTCCGGATCCTAGGAAAGCGGCATGTAGCCGTTGACGCGCAGGCTCTGTGTGACCGGCTGGATCTCATGGTCGGTCCGAAGGTCGCGGAGGTCATTCTGAATCAGCACGAGTTCCACCTAGGGAAGCAGGACGCTGCAGAGGTCCGCGCGCAGAAACCCCACGCCTCGGTTCGTGAAATAGTTGGCTTGCTGACAGACGCCGAGTGCATTTCAGGCGTGGGTACCGTTAGGCTTGCGATACCAGAGAATCCTCCTTATCGCGTCAAGTTGGAAATAGCGAACCCGTGCGTCAGGCGAGCTGCTGGGGCCTCAAAGGCCTTTCTTTCGTCCTACTGGTGTGGCGTGCTCACTTCGCTGCTGGGCGGGGAATTCAAGGCAGAGAGCGTCGTCTACGATGAGGCTCAGGACTTGTTGAGGTGCGAGATCGTCCCGAGGTAGTCTGATCGAGCATGAGACTTCGACTGGATCATCTGGTTGTGGCTCTCGTAACCGTCGGGGTTGTGCTATTCTATGTGTTTGGTCAAGGAACCTATGCTCTGATATTGTTCGCGAATTATGGATTGATCTTGTTTGGAGCAATTGCAGGAGTGGTCGGTTTGGTCAGCTACCTTCAGCTAGGAAGATCCAAGATGGGACTCTTCTCGTTGGGCTTCGCAGTTGGCCTGCTCTTGTGGATGCCTGGTCTCGCGGTCTACACGTATGCTTATCTCATCGCGGGTGTGGATCTGCCGTACCTCTCCTTGGCAGATGTCTTCTATCTTCTGTCCTATCCTCCGATACTCTTGGGCTGCATAGGCCTCCTCCGAGAGTTCAGGTCTTCGCTGGAAAGAGTGGATTGGATAACTACGGCCATCGCTGGAGTGTTGTTTTACTTGCTGGTCGTGGTCTATGCTGTGGTCCCATCGGTCCAAGCTCTTGAGGATCCGTTGGAGATTCTTGTCACCGCCCTCTATCCATCACTTGACGTTCTCATTCTTGCGTTGCTTCTGCCAGTTCTGCTCGCTTTCAGGAAGGGCATCTTCCGCGTTCCGTTCGCGCTGCTCGCGTTGGGAGCGGTCCTCGTTGCGCTGGGTGATTTGGTGTTCACGTACGTCAACTTAGAGATCGGTTACTACGACGGTCACCCGATTGATTTGCTGTGGTTCACAGGATTCATCGCGTACGGATACGGTTTCTGGCGCCAACACGCCGGCTTCAGCTTCCAACGATGACCAGACGACGCTTCACGCTCTCGCCGTCGCTGGCGGTCACGCTTGCTTGCGTCCGTACTTCTCGTAGTGGACAATCTCACTCAGAGATTTCCTGTACTTCGGCCCGATTCTCTCATCGGGATAGCCAAGCGTCAGGAGAGACATGACTCTCAGATTCTCAGGCACGTCGAGTAGCTTTTTCACCTCGTTCTCGCTGAACGCTCCGATCCAGCATGAACCTACGCCTAGATCCCAAGCTGTCAGAACCATGTTCTCAATAGCTATAGCAAGATCGATGAGGAAACCTTCGAACGGTCCCACCGGGAAGCTGGCTTCAGGCTCTGCGAGGCAGACTATGACGGCGGCGGATTCGCCGACGAAATTTTGGCCGTCGGCTGCGTCCACCAGCCTACGCTTCATTACTTGATCAGTCACGACGATGAACTGCCAAGGCTGGCCGTTGTTGGCAGATTGTGCGAGCCTAGCCGCCTCAAGGATACTCATCAGGGTGTCTTTGGGTATTGGTCTGTCCTTGTACCTCCGGATGCTGCCTCTGTTCTTGATCAAGTCCAAGACTGACAATTCGGACCTGGCCGCTGTGACGACACCAGTCGTCATTTAAGGATTTAGAAAGAGACTACGGAATGATCGACAATCCTGGCCGGCATTCTTGAGGTCCAGTATCTGTACACCAGAAGATGCTGGCTCTCTTGTCGTGAGCTCTCCTGACTTCAGATCAAGACATAATAGTCCACGCGGTCTGCAAATCAATAGTACGGGGAGAGGGCATGAATCTAGAGGAGCAAGCAAGAAGCAGGTTCAACTCGGGCTACAACTGTGCTGAATCGGTTCTGCTAGTCCTAAGCAAACAACCACAGCTGACGAGGTGGAGAGGTGGGTCTTTCATCCCCAGAATTGCCACCGGTTTTGGGGGCGGCATCGCTCGGAACGGCAACATCTGCGGAGCTCTAACTGGGGGAGTGATGGCCATCAGCCTGGCCTTGGGCCGCGATGGGCCGGAGGAGTCCCGTGATCCGTGCTATCCCGCAGTTGACCGGTTCTACAACGAGTTCGTGAAAGAATTTGGAACTTGGAGATGCCGCGAGCTGACCGGGGTCGATTTGAAGGACCGAGAAGGAAGAGAAGAGTACCTAGACAGAATTCACAACGAACGGTGCAATCCCATTGTGGAGTGGGCAGCGAGAAGGGCCTATCAGATCATCAAAGAGAAGTCGTGAACAACTGTGACCGGGCATCCCAGACCTATACACTCTCGATAGAGCCCTTCAACTCATCAGCGTCTTTCTTCAGAATAATAGCATCCTTGACGCTTTCAACCAACGATGTGGGAAGTCTGGCTTTCGCGTGACGTATGACGATCAACTTCCCGAGTAATTCTTTGGCGATTTGCTTCTCAACTTGGAGCACAAGATGCGTCACTCTCATTTCTGCCGTGTCTATCTGGACATCCCTGACCGTTCCGAGAGCCACCATGTTCCTGCTGTAGACGACCTTGTCTTTGAGGTGACTGAACAGCAATTCTCGAGCCATTTCCGAGAATTCAGTCTTCTACCTTAATAACAGTCTCCGTTGCGATGGTCAACAACGTCAGCCGGGAAACAAGTCTTGGATCGGGCAGGCTCATGGCCGCGAAATCTTATTGAGCTTCATCGGCCTGTAGACATGCCCTCGCTGCCGGAAGGGCGAAGATGTCCCCAGAACCCTCGACCGCATCGACATCTGTAGAGACGGCACTGCAGTCCGATCTTGCGGTGTCTCGGCCGACCTCGTCGGCCAAGGGGACCCTCTTCAACATTATGAGGTACGCCACGCATGATGGTCCCGGCATTCGCACGACCGTCTTCTTCAAGGGATGCCCGCTGAGGTGCCTTTGGTGTCACAACCCCGAGGGCCAGTCCCCAGAGCTGGAGTTGTTCTTCCGCGCGGACAGGTGCATGCATTGCGGGGACTGCTCAAAAGCCTGCCCCAACGGGGCCATCCTGTTCAACGAGGCAACTCCACTGACTCTCAAAGACAAGTGCCGGCTGTGTGGCACCTGCGTTGACGTGTGCCAGTCCATGGCGAGGGAGATGACTGGTAGAAACATGACCGTCGGGGAAGTCATTGAGGAGATCCAAAAGGATGTCATATTCTATGATGAGTCAGGCGGCGGTGTAACATTCTCGGGCGGCGAACCTCTCATGCAACCAGGCTTCCTGCAAGATCTCTTGGAGGCATGCAAGGAG
>Ga0209725_1000466_pt1 | contig 25053 bp, 26 predicted proteins | sample I18A1metaG_FD_184145 | JGI IMG/M metagenome (GOLD analysis project Ga0209725, IMG submission 184145) | Lake sediment bacterial and archeal communities from Gulf of Boni, Indonesia to study Microbial Dark Matter (Phase II) - ​I18A1 metaG... | ecosystem: Environmental > Aquatic > Freshwater > Lake...
GATGCGGGCCAGCCGGCCTGACACACATAGAACTCTTGCGAGCCTTTGGCGTGGACAAGATCCTCGCAACCGACGTGGTTGATTCGCGGCTCGAGTGGGCGAGCAAATTCGGAGCAGATGCCGCTTTCAGTGCAGCTGACGAGAGACTGGAGGAATCGATCTTGAAGTCTACCGCTGGTCGAGGGGTTGACAAGGTTGTTGTTGCGTCAGGAAGCCGTAGAGCGCTTGAGTCCTCATTGCGACTTGTTAGGAAGGGGGGCGAGATCTTGTTGTTTGGCATTCCTCCTCAGGGGATCATCTTTGATTGTGATGCTAGCCACATCTTCATCCGCGAGATCAGCATGATGCCGAGTTATTCCACAACCGAGATCGAGATGCACGCCGCACTTGAGATGATGGCGGCAAAGAAGATCAACCTGACTAGGATGATAACGCATAGGTTCAGCTTGGATGACTTGGCGAAGGCGTTCCGAGCAGCAGAAGATACGGTATCGTCAATGAAGATAATGGTTCACAGGCGGTTGTGAGAGATGAAATCCTCCATGATGGCCGCCCGTTTTCATGAACCCCACGTACTTCGAATCGAGCAGGTTGAGGTACCTGAAATCACCGAAGACGAGTTGCTTGTGCGAAATCGCGTCGTCCTGACATGCGGCACCGATCTCAAGATGTACCTTCGTGGTCACAGACTTGTGACGCCTCCGCAGATCATTGGACATGAATTCGCTGGGACCGTCGAGCAAGTAGGTGCGAGAGTACAAGCCTTCAGGAAGGGCATGAGCATCGTCGCAGCCAATTCTGCGCCATGCATGTCGTGCCACTACTGCAGAATTGGCAAGCCGAACCTATGCGATCACTTGGATGAAGTACTCGTTGGGTTTTCTTCGCCGGGAGCATACGCTGAATATGTTCGGTTGCCACGGCGAATCGTTGAACAGAACACATACGAGATCCCAAAAGGGCTCTCTTTCGAGGAAGCCGCATTCGTGGAACCATTTGCATGTGTCGTTCACGGAGGAGAAGCTGCAAGCGTGAACCCCAGTGACTTGGTTCTGGTCATCGGCGCTGGGCCCATCGGCCTACTGCATGTCCAGCTGGCGAAGGTGCGCGGCGCAAGAATCGTCGCCGTTGCTGATACGAATCCCGAGAGGTTACGAATGGCAGCAAAGCTCGGAGCCGATCAGACATTCGATCCCACGAAGGATCCTGTCCACCAGATTAGAGCACTGTCCGAGAATCGCGGAGCTGATGTCACGATCGAGGCCGCAGGAAGGCCTGAAACATGGGAACTTGCTGTACGCTGCACAAGGAAAGGCGGAACCGTTGTTCTCTTTGGCGGTTGCCCAGCAGGAAGCACCGCTTCGATCGATACAGGAGCCGTCCACTACGGAGAACTCACCTTGAAGGGTGTCTTTCACCACACTCCCCGCGATGTCCATTCGGCGCTCGAGCTTATCTCATCGCGTCAGGTGAGGGTCGAGCCACTCATCACTCATCGAATGCGACTCTCGCAGGTCGAGACAGCTTTACACTTGATGCAAGACGGCAAGGCGATCAAAGTAGCGCTGACACCCTAGTGTGCCAGATTGAGCTTATCCAGATGAGCTTGTTCGGATCCTCGAACAACTCTTTGACTCGTTCCAGTAACTCAGCGGCCGGAACTCCGTCCACTATGTTGCGGTATGTTGGCACGCCCACCTTCAAAACCGTGGCTGCTCATCCGATGAGTCTGTTGGCCGCTTCGACGATCTTCTGGGCGTTCGGCATGTATGCCTGCTCGAGCGCGGGTGAGAACGGAATCGACATATGTGGAGCCGCCACGCGAAGGATGGGTGCGTCCAACGAATCGAAGGCCTCTTCCATCACTGCTGCAGCTATCTCGGATCCGATTCCACCTGTCTTCACATCGTCCGACGCGACTATCAATCTGCCGGTCCTCTTGACAGACTCGACGATTGTCGCCAGATCCAGAGGCTGGATCGTTCTGGGATCGACGACCTCGACGGTGATGCCTTGCTCTTCCAGTTTGGAGGCGGCCGACAGAGCTTCACCTACTACCCTAGATACTGCGACCAGCGTTAGGTCGTCGCCCTTTCTTTTGACGTCACACTGCCCAAGCGGTAGGGTGTACTCCTCGTCCGGAACCGGCCCTTTCGTGCGATACAGCATGCCGCTCTCGATGAAGACGACAGGGTTATCATCGCGAATAGAGGACTTCAGGAGACCCTTCGCATCGTAAGGAGTCGAAGGCAGGACCACCTTGAGCCCTGGTACTTGTAGGAACCACGATGGGAAGAACTGCGAGTGCTGAGACCCGTGCACGCGACCGAGACTGTACTGTGTTCGGAGAACGATGGGAACTTTCAGTCTGCCACCGCTCATGAAGCACATCTTTGCCGCTTGGGTCGCTATCTGATCGAGACAGATCGGCACGAAGTCCATGTACATGATCTCAGCAACAGGCCTCAGCCCAGTCAGAGCAGCACCTATCGCCGCGCCCGCTATCGCCGCTTCTGAAATCGGTGTGTCCCTTACCCTCCCTGGGCCGAATTCCTTGAGGAGTCCACGCGTTACTTTGTAGACGCCTTCAAAAACCCCGATCTCCTCACCCATCAATACGACTCGTGGGTCTCGGAGCATCTCCTCTCGGAGAGCCTCACGCAAAGCGTCGGCGTAGGTCAATTCCCGCATGTGGTGCTACCTCGCATAGACATACTGCATGAGATCCTGGAAAGGCAAGATCGGGCTCGCTTTCGCGAATACGACGGATTCCTCGACCTCGGCCTTCACCTGGTTTTCGATCTGATCGAAGTCCGCTTGTGTCGCCAGTTTCGCCTTGAGCAGTTTCGCCCCAAGGCCGTTGATAGGGTCTCGTTTGAGCCATCGCTCAATCTCTTCTTTGGGCCTGTACTCTGCTCTGTCATAGACCCCATGGCCCTTCAGCTTGTACGTCATGCACTCCACAAGCGTCGGACCCTGACCGCTCCTCGCGTTGTCGATTGCTTCCCTCCCGGCCAAGAAGACTGAGACTGCATCGTTTCCATCGGCGACGATGCTTCGCATGCGATAGGCCTCAGCCCGACTTGCGACACTTTCCGCTGCCACTGCCTGATCTGCTCGAGTCGACATTGCGTAGAGATTGTTCTCGCAAACGAAGATGACTGGGAGCTTCCACACAGCTGCAAGATTCATTCCCTCGTGGAAGGCTCCAGTGTTCGAGGCCCCATCCCCGAAGAAAGTCATTACAACCTGCCGCTTTCCCGCTTGTTGCAGCCCCAACCCCACCCCAGCCGCTATGGGTATACCGCTACCGACAATCGCAGTCGCGTACAGCGATCCTTTCTCGGGGTAGATTGCGACATGCATGGAACCACCCAAACCCTTGCAGGTGCCCGTGGCTTTCCCGAAGAGCTCAGCCATCAATGGTTGCATGGGAACGCCTTTCGCGATCGCGTGTCCGTGACCGCGATAGGTTGTTACAATCAAGTCATCATCGCTAAGAGCACCAATCGCCCCAGCCGCGACTGCCTCCTGTCCGAGATAGAGGTGCGAAGGCCCGATCAACGCGCCTTCTTGCAAGAACAGACGTTCAACGCGTTCTTCGAACCTTCTAATCTCAATCATCCTACGAAGCATCCAGAACAGCTTGTCTCTCGAAACACCACACTTCTGGTAGTCATCCGCTTCAATCGATCCGATAGTCTTCGTGGTTTCCAACTCCGAGGCTTCGGCCAAATATTGAGGAGCCGCCTTAAGGTCTTTCGAGTCACGAAACATGACGTACTCAGTCAGTTGCGCACCTACACTACTCCAACTCCCAAACGATGATGCTACTGCTGAAAACTCAGGTCGCTTACCAGTCTCCACAATGCTCGCACACATCAATGGGGTCAGCACATCGAGCGCGATAAGGATTACAATTGAATACTGAAAGCTTCCCAGAGCGTTCTTTAGGGATTCCATCAGAACGATGAACACGACCGAACCGATCTGGCAGAAAACCAGAGTATTGAAGTCCAGTTCCAGCCACCCTAGGACCAAGGACGACAGCATAGCTTCCGCTGCTTCGGGCAGGGATTCTCGGTTGAGTTCTGGAGTTCTCGCGCTCGATCTACCAGTATCCGAACATTGGGGCAGGGAACCATTGCATCGGGTACTGGAAGTATGGGCGAGGCATCATCGCCGGATAGAGTGGCTGATACCCATAGCCGTAGTAGTACGGGCTGTAGTATGGGCCCCAGTACGGGTAGTAACATGGGTAGGCTGCCGCTCCAGCTAGGCCACCTACAGCTGCTCCCGCTATACCCCCGAGCGCCGCTCCAGTTAGACCGCCAAGCCAATATCCGCCCAGTCCACCGAGGGCTGCTCCACCAAGTGCTCCCAACAGTGCAATGGCCATCGAGATCACCGTTGTAAGGTAGCAAGAGACGGTGTAGTAAAACATTCGGTTCTCATCATCTTGGGCATACATTACCACAATGCAATTGGTCTTTTCGGCATCCTTTTGATTATACATCAGCAAGACAACTACCACAGCAGGGGCCGGAGCCTGAGAATAGGTGCTGGTATTCCGGCTCGATGACTGTGATGACTATTGCGGCTGAAAGATTTCGTCGCAACGTATGGAGAACCGTACTCCGCCATGCTAGGCATCAATCTGAAGTCTCGAAGGAACAAGGAGATCGCGAAGTGGTTTCTGGCTTCGATCCTCTACAGCAAACCCATCAGAGAAAGCTCGGCAACTCGGACCTACCAATGCTTTGAAAAGCGCCGAGTCACGACCGCCAAACGCATTGTGGAGGTCGGGTGGGATCGACTTGTCAGCATTCTCGACGAAGGCGGCTACACGCGGTATGACTTCAGTACGGCAACCAGGCTGCTCGAGATCTTCGGCAATCTTGAGAAACACTATCATGGTGACCTCACAAAGCTCTATGAAGCCTCGAAGGATGGAGCCGAGCTTGAAGCCAATCTGAAGAGGCTTGGCAAGGGAATCGGCGACACGACGATTTCAGTATTCCTCAGAGACATGATGCATATTTGGAAGAAAGCAGAGCCAAAACCGACACCGCTTGTGACATTGGCGCTGAAGAGACTGCGGATCAGCAATATCAGATGCTATGCAGAGAAGCACAAGATAGACGAGGTTCGATTACAGACAGCACTACTGAGATACTCGAAACTATTCCTCAAAACAGGCAAAAGGTTCAGAGTCGTCCCCTAACATGCGAGAGGATTCATTCAACTGGAGTTGCCCTCTGCAGCTGTCCGGTATTACAGAGTCATCGCACTTGCCAGACGATGTGCTCCTTACTTCACGATACAGCGTGATGCAGGGGCAAGAGTAGCCTAAGAGGGCACCACGGTTCCATCTGTGGTGACGGTCTTGATTCGCTCGATGCCGGGGAAGATCGTGGCGGTCAATGTCGTTTCCAGAGATGAATTTCCCCTTAGTTTCTTGATGGTTCCTCTTTGTAGCTGCCCTAGTGCTGTGGGGTAGCCGGAGCATGGTTCCAATGCAATACAGTACGCCTTGCCGAACCACGGGTGATCTGGAATCCGGTAGCTCTGCCAGAACCAGATGGCCTCAAATACTGACAATTCCCATCTCAACGCGAATCCCAGTTTCAGGTTCGGGTTGACGATCGTATACCAAGAGTCTTTGAGGTCTGTAAGGAAAGCAGTTTCGTCAGCAACTATGTCATCACTCGGTATGATGCTGAGGTCCACTGTGTTTCCGGTCTTGTCCTGAGCATTTGGCCACTTGTAGGTTGTCTCGGCTTTAAGTCGGCCCCACGGTTCCGCCTTCTCCATCACAACGGTCTCCGCTGGAACGGTTATCCTCGTCCCAGGAGCTATGAACGGACTTCCGAACGCGGGATGGTGAAGCCAACAATACTCGAGCGTCTGGTTGCTCGTGTTAGTCAGTCTCTCCTTGATTGAGATAGAGGCACTGTTGTCCTTGATTGTGATCCATTTCTCCAAGTGGAACGGGTACCGGGGAACGTCAACCCAGAGTATGACCGTTGCCTCGGAGGCCGTCCCCTTCTCGATCATAGCATCCCATGAGAGTAGCGGAGTCTCGCCGTGCATCCCCCACTCTCCGAACCTATGCTTTACAGGCTCGTTCCCTGCAAACGGGAGTACATCCTGCCACCCTCCCCCATAGTACTCCATGAATTCTCCCTCCGATCGACGAGAGGTTCCAACGATGCTGCCCGGTTTTCTGTAGCCGGTCGGTGCGTGAAACAACAGGTCAATGTCTAGCGGTTTGTAGACTAGTTCGATTATGTCCGAGCCCTTGTCAAGCAAGGAAACAAGCCGCAACTGCTGGTTCTCAAGTATCAGAGTACGCATTCCGCGATAGGTCCAGTCCAGACTCGCTCTGCAACCCGTCAACTCTTCCCTTTGCCTCCCAGCCTCAATCTCTCGCTAATCGAACCTCGTCGCCGTCTGTAACCTTCTTGAAGACGATCGAGTCGCCAAGGACCTTGGCAAATACGTTGACAGGACTGTAAGCTCGTGGTTCGTCATGTTTGCTGACTGGCGTCGGTCCAAAGAAGATGCATAGCGCTTTCCCTGGTGGCCAATACGCTATGCTGCCGAGCTCCACCTCAGCCCGTGCCTTCTCTTCCTTGAGGTTCACCGGGATCGTGAAGTAGATCTCGTCGCCCCACCTGTTCGCTTCTCCCTTTATAGGAAGTGAATTATAGATTGCCTCTGCAGTCTTCGGATTCTCCTCTGTGGTCACAGCTTCAATCGCGCCGGTTGCCTTCGTCCATATCTTGATTCGTCTCTCCATCTTACCATCGACCTGAGATCGCGCCTACACAAGATGAAGCTTGCCGTGAATCAGGGAATCGGAGCTGTGGCTAGATCGACGCATCGTCCGAGGAACTTCTCGTATGCTTCCCTGAATTCGTTCATCGTCTTCATGACAGCTCCGAAATTGCGCCACTCGTCTTCGCGCACTCCCCTCAAGCCAAGATCCTCGAATCGGAAAAGAACTCCCACTTCCATTAGCTGAGCTGATATGGCCTTCGTTGACTCGTAACCTCGAACAAAATCCTCGATCCTCATCAGCCGCTTGAGCAGTTCTGGATCTGGAGGTTGAAGCACCGCGTTTCGATATGAATTCAGGTCGAAACCCTCCTTCTCTGAGAAAAGCTGAACTGCTCTTGCGTGGTTTGGAAATTCGGTGTTGCACATGTTCGGCGTCCCGAGGGTGTCAAGCGTGTCTTCAGGGATCCTTTTCGATGCCGGCAGCACGTCCATCGAATCGAGCGCGGCGATCGCGTCTGTGGGTCGCACTTTGTACTTCTTCTGAAGCCAAGCAACCCATTTCTTGTGATTCTGCCTCTCATAGAAGACGGAGTACACTCTTCTGGAGACAAGAGTGCCGGCTCTTCTTAGGTCAACCTCGAGTTGCTCAACATCAAGTCGACTCAGGCCTCCGTCGGATACGGCTTCGAGGAACGTATCGTGTGTGAGTGACTTCAGATACTTGAAAGCACAGACGATCTCGGCCTTCTTGGCAATGTCAGACGTTCTCTGCATGCGCTCAATCTCTTGCTTGGGAATGCCGAGCCTGCCCGCCAGACGCGTCAGCAGACTTGCCGCATTCTCGTCACTAGTGCGTCGTGCAATGTCAACGAAGATCCGCGAAGCTTCGAGCTCTCGGAGGTGGCTAACAAATCGTCCTCCCATGTTTGTCTCATATGTACGCGTCACGGGCTTGCCGGATCTGAGCGCCTTGCATTTCCCCTCAACCGCGTCCATGATGAGCTGGATCTCTTGGGCTACAGTGAACGTGACTGTGTTGTTAGTGCCGATTCCCATGAAGTTGAGTTCTCTGGTGACTTCCCTGGCCGCTTCCGAGCTTCCAGCGACTTTGAGGACAAGGTTTGGCCGCAACTTGCCTGGGTTGGCAATGCCCAGACATCTATCGTATGCAGTAAGGTGACGATGGGCGAGTTTGTAGGCACGTTTCGCGTCCTCGAGGCTTGCTTTCGCGTCGTCGGCAACGTTTGGATTGAGCTGGAAACTGATCATGTAGTCACGGTTCTTCGTCAACAACGCTAGGGGCCTGAAGACCTCCAAGTTCGGCCAAAGAGCGAGAAGCGTCCCTGCCATAACCATATCATGCGCGTATTCCTTGGGGCTCTGCTTCCATGTCGCGTTCTTGTGAATCCCTTCCCGAAGTTTCTCAACCAAGTTGGTGTCTTCATCAAAAGCCTTCGCAGCGAGCACCGGATTCGTGGACACCTGCGAGAAACCAAGATGTCTCAGTATCTCAAGGCCTCTCGCATAGTCATTTCCGAACTTGCAGAATCTCCCTTCAGCCATCTTCCAGTAGACTGTCTCACGCGCCGCAGTGGAGAACGCATTAATCAAGCCCGACGGCGTAAGCTCACCTGCGAGAATCTGTTGGATCCTCTCAGCCATGTAACCTGGCAGGCTGTCGCCAGAGTTCACGCTCGCCATGCCTGCAAGGTACTTCTTTACGGCGTTGTTCGCGGAAGTCATCCAAGATTGCTCTAACGCTACGACACCTTTCCTCAGAATTGAGAGTGCTCTCTCGGCCGCACGCCGTGGTATTCCAGCGACCTTCACATCCTGCCCGACCAGATTCAGACCGATCCGAATGAGCGTTGTGAAGACATCTCGTTCCAGACTCGGGTGTTTACCCAGGAATCCGGGAAGCTCTCTGGCAAGATCTCGCATTACGGTGGCGAGGTCGCCCCTTCGCGGACGAACCAGCAAGTGATCTGCGGCTGCCAAGGTTTGGCGTTGTCGGATCTGAGTGAGAATATGATGGACAGATGAACCGGCGGGGGAACGTCCAACCAATGCTAAATCGGCCATAGAGTACAGTCATGGGCTTAATGCATTTGTGGCGCTTCCCTATGCGTGCGAAAGGATCATTGTGGTACGTACACATGAGCGAAGTCAATCATAGTATTCGAGACCGAGGTGAGTGATCAGTTCCTCACCGCGGAGATGTCGTAGCGTGTTTTTCAGTTTCATCAGTTGAATGAAGATATCGTGTTCGGGATATAATCCCCGTGCGGTCATGGGGCTCTTGAAGTAGAAGCTGAGCCACTCCTGAATCCCTCTCATTCCGCTTCGCTTCGCCAAGTCTAAGAAGAGAGCCAAGTCCAAGACGAGCGGCGCGGCGAGGATAGAATCTCGGCAGAGGAAGTTGATCTTGAGCTGCATCGGGTAGCCGAGCCATCCAAAGATGTCGATGTTATCCCAGCCCTCTTTGTTGTCACCTCTTGGAGGATAGTAGTCGATTCTGACTTGGTGCCTTATGTCTCCGTATAGATCAGGATACAAGTCCGGCTGGAGTATGTATTGCAGCACTCCGAGTTTGGATTCTTCTTTGGTCTTGAAGCTCTCGGGGTCGTCCAGCACCTCCCCATCTCTGTTGCCTAGTATGTTTGTTGAATACCAGCCCCTGAGACCTAGCATCCTCGCCTTGAACCCAGGCGCAATTATGGTCTTCATCAGAGTCTGACCCGTCTTCAGATCCTTACCGGCGACGGGAACGCCCTTGATTCTCGCCATCTCAACGAGCGCAGGTGTGTCCGAACACAAGTTCGGAGCTGCGTTAGCAAACGGAACTCCGCAGGAAAGAGACGCATAGGCGTATATCATCGATGGGGAGATCTCGGGGGAATTGTCTTCTAGCGCCTTCTCAAACGCTGAGACAGTCTGATGTTCAGGCTTGACAATTGTATGCGCTTCCGTCGAGCCACACCAGATCATCACAAGCCTCGAGGCCCTCGTCACATTCTTGAACTGTTTGATGTCATCGACGAGTTGATTTGCCAGATCTTTCTTGTTGCGACCGACCTTGACATGTGTGCCGGATAAACGTTTGACCCACTTCTGCTCGAAGACTGCCTTCATCGGCTTGATGGCGCGAAGTTGCCTCTCTAGGTTCTTGAGTAGCCCCTGGTCGAGAACAGCAGCTTTGGAAGCGGCCACGAAAGCATCATCCGGAAAGATATCCCATGCGCCAAACGCCAGATCGTTAATGTCGGCTAGCGGTACGAAATCCTTGATCAGCGGGGTTCTCCTTTCAGTTCGCCTGCCGAGTCTGATGGTTCCCATCTGCGTTAGACTGCCAAAGGGCTTGGCCTGCCCAAGCTTTAGAGCTTCAACGCCAGCGATCAGCGTAGTACTGACGGCACCGAGGCCAACAAGCATCACGCCGAGCTTGCCGGTAGGCTCACTGATATCCACGCCTTTTCCCAACTCGCCGCACCAAAGACGCCCCAGCCAACCGCGCTACGACTTAATTCACCTTTGTGGTCTACTATTAGCTTGAATGAGGACGGCTGGTTGTTCACTACGCTTCGGCGACGGATCCGATGGTTGTCAGCAGGTCAGATGAAAACCGGCCAGTACTCGTTTCGATTTCCACAAGGAATTGAACAACTCGCAGGCTTTCCTGGTTGTCTCTACACGGAGTTCGATCCCCTTGTTCTGGAGATACCGCTTGGTTTCGTTTGGGACTCTCATCATTCCCATGTAACCTGTTCCGACTATCACCATCTCTGGAGCGAAACTATCCAGAGCTTTCTCGATGTCAGTTAGGTGCAGGGTGTGACCTTCCTTTCTCCACCACTCAGCTTGGACCTTGTCGCCCAAGATCAGTACATCGTTCGTGTAGGTCACTCCGCCAATCACAATCCTGCCGAAATCATAGCTTTCAATCAAGGCTATCCTGACCTCCAGCAGAAGACGTAAGCAAGCCACTAGGCGACCAATGGTTCAACCATTGCTTTCTTCCGCCTGCGTCGCACGGAATCCACGATGGCAAGGAACTCTGCCTCGCTGAGTAGTTGGATGCCCTCGTCACAGTAAAGTCCTGTTCTTCGTTCGATCTGGCGATCTATCTCCTCTCGTTCCTCGTGATTCGTCTCGATGCCCAGTCTATGAAGCCACTCCCTAACCTTGATGCTCATGGTTCTGTTTTCCTCACACTATTGGTACTTCTGGCCCGAGGACGATTAATCCGATGCACCGATTGGGTGCCATATGAACATCAGCAGGAAGTACGTTGCTAACAAAGTGATAGGGATCAGCTCAACCATTAGCAGGATAAGGAGGATATTCAGTCTCTTGATGAGACGAGCTATTTGCTCCTCTAGATTCAAATCCATCACAATCACCCAGAACACTCTATGGGGCCATCTAGATAGATGCGTGCCATCGAGACACTTCAACTCTTTGTAGTTGCGTAGATCCCATTGGGCGTAGGCCAAGCACAGCGATCTGTGACGGAGAGGTAATATTGCACCTCGTCCCCGTGGGACCCGACAACACATGGACTCGGATGATACGAAATCGAGCAACCCGAATAGTCGGAGGGCTGATCAGACTCAAGGCCGCGAGCTCAAGGAAGAGGAGTTCTCGTCAGCTCTGGGCGAGGAGCTGATCGTCACAGAGGATATGCAGGCATCCGAGGGCGATGAAGAACCGTCTTCACCACTTTCCGAGAGCGATTTTGAGCCGTTGGCGCTCTACGGTTTCTCAGCGAAATACCCGAAGACCACGCGTCTTGAACTAAATCCGAAGTCCACGCGCGAGAAAGGCGATGTCGCCTTCCATCTTGAGGGAGCTCTGAAGATCTTCTTATCGTGGGGAAGCCTTGAGGAAGCGAGGAAACGATATGCGACCGCAGCCGCACAAGCATCTGGTAGCATCGAACGCTCGCTCAAGAGTACTCGCGCTCGTTTAGACGGGACGCCGGAGACCAGGAACATCAAGATACAAGAGCACGACGCCGTCTACACCCACGCAAAGATGTTTGTTGAACGAGGAGGTTTTCCGTTCGGCACACGCCGCGTGTTTCAGGAGGCGTACGCCTTGTACGTGCATTGTGAGAACACGGGAAGGTACTATGTGGTCTATGCGTTCGCGAAACCCGAAGCCACCGAGGAAGTGGCAAAGATCTTCGATCCGATCATGTCCTCCCTGAAGTGCCATCTACCCTAGGCTGAGCTCGCTTTCTTCTCAGCTTCTTGCACAATCTTCCAGAGACGCTTCTCTACATCCGCTGGCAAGGCGGGACGCGGGTGAGAAGCAAGTATCTTCTTCGCGACTTCTCTTGCGCGAACCTCCGCGGTTCTTGCGCCCTTCTCATGCCACTGGGACCAAGTCGTTCTATCTGAGACCTGTGGTATCCACAATTCCTCTTTGAAGTGCTTCAACGAGTGCTTGGTTCCGAGGAAGCTTCCCCCCGGGCCTACGCGTTTGATGAGATCCAACGCTATCTTCTCGTGGCTGACGCTGATTCCATCGAGAATCCTTTTCGTGATCTCAACGATCTCTTCGTCCAAGATGAACTGCTCGTAGCTCATCGTGTTGATGGAGTCGCACATGGCCATTCCTGAAACAATATTCAAGCCCGCCATCGCCGGCACGAGGCACGTCAACATCTTTTCATATCCACTCTGTGCGTCCGCTATCTTGGCGTCGGTGATGACGCCACCGCCTCTCGTCGGAAGACCGTAGTACCTGCCAAGCTGGGCTTGACACACCCTCAGGAGCGCGTACTCTGGCGTACCCATGGTGACGTTGGCTGTTCTCTGATCAATGTGCCTCGCCCAACATGCATAGATCACAGGCGCGGTGGGAGCCGCAACCTGTGAGACAACTAGGCCGCTGAGAAATTCCGCGTTCGCCTGGGCAATTGTTCCCGCGAGGGTAACCGGGGAACTCGCACCCGCCATTGGCCCGGGGCTTATGCTGACCGGTATTCCGTTCCTCGCGCCTCCGACTATCTCTTGTGTTTGAAGTCGATCATGGGTCAGCGGGCTGATGACCGTGGCATCGAATGTGATGATCGGCTTCTTCCTGAGTGAGTCAGTGTCGCCTGCGACGACAGTGGCCATTGCCAAGGCATCTTGGATGCTATCGTATCCTCTTGCTTCGCTCAGTATGTGCTTCCTAGTGTTCGTAAAGGCGATCGCCCACTGGTGTCTGTCGAGAGTTGCCTGCGAGACGTCTCTCGGGGCCGCCGGGGGATTTGCGAGAAGATGGCAGTTCGGTATTGCGTCCGCCAGCCTAACAGCGTCAGCCAGATCTTGTGAAACAACCTCTCTACGTGCGCCAGTGGACAGATCATACACGTACGTCGCGTAGCCGCCGGTGGTGAAATAGGTCGCCCATGGCTCAAGCTTCACAGGATGGGTGCCGTCCCTTCCATAGAGAGTGAATTCCTTCGGCGCTTTCGTCAAGGCCTCGCGTACCAAGCTCTCCGGAAACTTCACGATTGCCTTTCCTTGTTCTACGTGGGCTCCGGCTTCCCCAAGCATTTTGCACGTTTCAGGCTCGTCAATCTCTACCCCAACGTTGGCGAGTATCTCAAGTGAGGCTTGGTGAATCTGCCTGATCTCGTCCCTCGAGAGAATCTCGAAAGTTGTTCTCTTCAAGCCGGGCGCCTCAGCATAGCTTTCTGATCCACTACAAGAAGAGTTCGATCATAGCGAGGCGACTTGTTCTTGATTGGAAAGCTATATCAGAAGCACAGCGGTATCGGTTGCGAATTCGATAAAAAGGAAGCGAGGTCGAATTGTATAGGCCAAAGGTCTACGTCAATCGATTGATTCCTGAGCAGGCATTGGAGAGACTCGCGGAACACTGTGACTATCGAATCTGGGAGGGCGAACTCGCAGTCCCACGCGATGTGCTTATTCGAGAGGTCCCAGTAGTAGACGCACTTCTCTCCCTTCTTACGGACAAAATTGATGCTGCTGTGATGGATGCTGCGCCTAAGCTGCGCGTGATCAGCAACATGGCAGTAGGATACGACAATGTCGACGTTCGTGAGGCGACGAAGCGCAAGATCATGGTGTGCAATACTCCTGGGGTTCTCACGGAGACAACTGCTGACTTCGCATTCACATTGCTGCTCGCCGCCGCCCGCCGCGTCGTTGAAGGCGAGCGAGTCGTGCGGGCCGGTAGGTGGAAGACGTGGGGTCCCCTGATTCTACTTGGCCAAGACATACATCACGCTACACTAGGGATAATCGGACTCGGTAGAATAGGAGCAGAGGTCGCGAAGCGAGCCAAAGGCTTCGATATGAAGGTCACCTACTATGATACTGTGAGGCGACCAGACATCGAGCAGAAGCTAGGCGTGGAGTTCAAGGATCTGAAGACGCTACTGGCCGAGTCGGATTTCGTGTCAGTTCACTGCCCGCTTCTTCCTGAGACGCATCACCTATTCGGAGCGGAGCAATTCAAGTTGATGAAGAAAACCGCGATACTGGTCAATAGTGCCCGCGGACCTATTGTCGATCCTAAGGCTCTCTATGAGGCGCTGCGAAATCGCCGGATTGCCTATGCGGCGTTAGATGTAACTGAACCTGAGCCGATACCAATGGATGACCCCTTGTTGACACTTGACAACATTGTCATTGCACCTCACATCGCAAGTGCATCAGTTGCGACTCGCACAAAGATGGCCATGATGGCCGTGGACAACTTGCTGGCCGGCTTGAAGGGAGAGAGGCCGCCTTACATCGTCAACCCCGACGTACTCGTAGAGTAGCTTCTGCGAGTCGCAATGAGTGCCGGTAGCGTAAGCTCACTCGTATAGCTGCTTCCCCGGATCATGGGAATAATCGATTATCCGAACGGCGCCTTCGCCTGCACAACGACAGCCCTATGACAGATTCGGCTTCCTAACCTGAGTCTTGGCGAGATCTTCGATTACGGTTATGATCCCGGAGTGGTCGTATTCTCCCCGTCCCGCGACTTTCATGGCACCCATCATTTCGTGGATCAAACTCGTCACAGGTAGTGGTACTCCGTACTCGGATCCTGCATCCAGAGCAATTCCGAGATCCTTGTAGTGTAGTCTCGTTCTGAAGCCAGGGTTGAAATCTCGTTTCAATATGAGCGGCCCCTTTGCGTCAAGCACACGCATTGCCCATCCACCTGCAATCACCTTGAGAACAATCTCTGGGTCTACCCCTGCCTTTGCCCCGAGGACGAGAGCCTCGCCGGCCGACTCTAGGACACCAGCGACGAGGATCTGGTTGCACGCCTTCACGACCTGCCCAGACCCTGTTTCGCCACAATACACTATGTTCTTGCCCATCGCCTGGAAGATTGGAAGACAATCTTCGAAGACCTGCTTCTCTCCGCCAGCCATGATCGTGAGTGTCCCTTCAATCGCCCCTTTCTCGCCTCCACTAACAGGAGCGTCGAGTGTTCGAACGTTCTTAGCCTTGGCAGCTTCCGCGAGTTTCTTTGTTGTGACGGGAGAGATTGTACTCATGTCAATGTACGTCGATCCGGGTTTGATCCCCTCGAAGATCCCGTCCGGGCCAAAAGCGGCTTTCTCAACATCTGGCGAGTCCGGTAGCATCGTGATGACCAAGTCGCTCGTGCCAGCAAGCTCCTTTGACGAGTGAGCGCGGTTGGCACCAGCGGCTTCGAGTTCTCGAACTGGCGCCTCATTCAGGTCGTAGACTACGAGTTCGTGTCCGGCCTTAACCAAGTTCTTTGACATCGGTTTGCCCATAATTCCGAGCCCAATGAAACCGACCCTTCGACCCATCTCGGTGACTCCCTGTTGGCATTGAAGCTGATTGCAAGTTCTTTAAGGCTAGTGGGCACATCTTGACCGTGCCGGTCTGAGGATTCCGAAATGAGAATAGATCACGTGTCACTCACGGTTCGAGATGTTGACAAATCCGTCGAGTTCTACAAGAAGGCCCTCGGGTTGAAGCTGCTGAGAGTATCCGTGCTCAGTCCTGCCCCGGGAACTGAGTACAAGAATGCCTACATGTACGGAGATCACTTCATGTTGGAGCTTGTGACCGCTGAAGGCTCGGCGCCGGAGCGGGAGATCCCGGCGACTTGGCAGAAGACGATGCGGGGATCGATCGGGATCGCACACCTAGGTTTGCGAGTCAGGGATCTCGATGGTGCGATGGCCAAGCTGAAGGCTGCTGGAGCAACCTTGATCGGCGAACCATTCGAGGTCACAAAGAGGACGGCGAAAATCGAGTATGTCGCCGACAAGGCTGACCCAAAGATCAGCTACGCAAAGAAACCAGGCAAGAGAGCTTGGAGGATCGCGATCTTCTCAGATCCAGACGGAGTGATCCTAGAACTCGTTCAACGCTAAGAGATGTGAAAGAACGCGTATGCTAGAGTCTTGAACGACTGGTCTTAAGTGAGTCCGAAAGAAATGCTATCTGAGCTGCGTCCTCCGTCCAATCCATGTTTCTGAAAACCTCATAGAGGTCGCGTCCTACCGCCACAACACCGTGACGGCTCAGAAGGACCGACAGAACTGATGGGTCTGAGAAACCTTGCGTAACGATCTCTGCAAGTTCGGGTGAACCAGCCGGTGCGTAACTCAAGAGTGGTACCCTCTTCAAGATGAATCGTGCTGGTCCCGTGACCATCGGAAGTTCCACGTCTGCAACTGCATACGATGTCGCGTAAGGTGGATGCGCATGAAGGACCGCGCCAAGTTCAGGCCGAGCCTTATAGATGCCCAAGTGAAATCTGAATTCCATCGATGGTTTTCGGTTTCCCTCGACAGCGTTTCCGTCAAGATCTATCACGACGACGCTAGACTCGGAATCCATGGCACTGAAAACCATGCTCGTTCCAGTTGACTTGATGCAAACGTGACTTGTGCCCGGAACTCTCACACTCAAATTGGCACTGCTCCCGGGCGACCAGCCCCTCGCTGAAATCAACTGCATGATGCGACAAATCTCAGTTCTCAGTTCCTCATACAAGCTGACTCACGCTGTCCCCATTCGTCAATAGGAGCTATATTCACTCCCCCAAAGCTTAGACAAGCGGTCGAGGGACCTATAGGCGAGAGGAATGAAGGTAAGCTGTCTGCCAGTCTCATTCTTTCGAGACATCATTGAGGGGAGAATGAGCCTACGCCAGTGGGCCATGGAAGGTGTCCGAGCAGGCCTAGACGGGATTGACCTAAGCATCCTATTCCTGAAGAGCCTTGAACCATATTATCTCGCAAGAGTACGGAAAGAGATCGAGGAATCAGGCATTCGTGTAGCGATGCTAACGACGTATCCAGATTTCACGCACCCAGACGCCGTCGAACGCGAGCGGCAACTGCAGCTACTTGAGGATAACATTCTTGCAGCTTCGAGGATTGGCGCCGACCTAGTTCGCGTCACAGCAGGACAGGCACATCCCGGCGTGGGTAAGCGTGAAGGAATCGAATGGGCAGTTCGCGGACTCACGAGAGCTGCGGAATTCGCAGTGGCGTATCCGCTCAGACTCGTCTTCGAGAACCACGCCAAGCCTGGGGCATGGCAGTATACGGATTTCTCTCATCCTACGGAGATCTTCCTCTCGATCGTTGAAAGGACAGCAAACACGACCCTCGGCGTCAACTGGGACACCGCCAACACACTCGCTTACGGAGAAGACCCGATTCCTGTGCTCAAGAGAGTGATCAATCGAGTCGTCAGCGTTCATGCTGCAGACACATCAACACGCGGCGCGTTGAAACCAGTCCTGCTAGGAACGGGCATTGTTCCGTTCAAGGAGATGTTCATGATCCTTAGAGACTCGGGATTCGACGGCTGGATATGCATGGAAGAAGCTAGCTTCACTGGGCTTGAAGCAGTCAAGACCGCCGCAGATTTTGTGAGACACACGTGGACCAAATCGCAGAGTCCTTGATTCGGAAAACCCGGATCACTTGCATCTTTTCCTTCAGACTCTCCCACAAACCCTTATAGTGCGCCAGATTCGTACCAGCCCGAAATCTCAGAATAGGAGCGAATCACTTGGAACTCGACAAGCAGAAACTGCTTCTCATGTATCGAAACATGCTCAGAATCCGGCATTTCGAAGAAAGACTCGCGGAAGAAAGCGCTCAAGGAAACATCCCTGGTCTGCTGCACCTGTATGTTGGCGAGGAGGCAGTTGCTGTTGGCGCATGCTCAGCACTGAGGAAGGACGACTACATCACCAGCACTCATCGAGGGCATGGCCACTGCATCGCAAAAGGCGGCGATCTTCGCAAGATGATGGCTGAACTGTTTGCTAAGGAGACTGGCTACTGCAAGGGGAGAGGAGGTTCCATGCACATCGCCGCACCGGACATCGGCATCGTTGGGTGCAGCGCGATCGCAGGCGCAGGAATTCCAATCGCAGCCGGGGTCGGTCTATCGATCAAACTGAGAAGAACCGACCAGGTTTGTGTATCCTTCTTCGGTGACGGAGCGTCCAACACGGGCGCGTTCCACGAGGGAATGAACATGGCCGCGCTCTGGCAGCTGCCCGTCGTCTACGTCCTGGAGAACAATCGCTACGCGATATCAACCCCGGTCGCGAAAGCAACCAAGTTGACCAATATCGCTGATAGAGCTGCAGCTTATGATATGGCAAGCGCTGTCGCGGACGGCATGGATGTTCTGTCAGTGTACGAAGCAGTCTCGAAAGCTGTAGAGAGGGCACGAGGAGGAGAAGGTCCAACGCTCGTGGAATGCAAAACGTACCGCTTTAGAGGACACCACGAAGGCGACCCGAAGAAAGGAGAGACGTACCGCACGAAACAGGAGATGGAAGAATGGGAGAAGAAAGACGCCACGCGAAGACTAGCGGACAAGCTGATCAAGGAGCGAAAGGCCACCGAGGCTGAGTTGAACGCGATCAACCAAGAGACACTTGAGGAGATCGAAGACGCGGTGGCGTTCGCAAAGCAGAGTCCGTCTCCGAGACCCGAGGACGTGACATCGTACCTGTTTGTCTCGTAGAGGGTCATGACGAATGAGCGAAGCGCGAGAACTCGATTTTGCCGAAGCGATCCGTGAAGCAATCCGACTAGAGATGCTGAGAGACAAGACTGTCTTCCTTCTAGGAGAAGATGTTGGGAAGTTCGGCGGAATCTTCGGCTGCACGAAAGGCCTTCAAGAAGAGTTCGGCGAAGAGAGAGTGCGTGATACTCCCATCTCGGAAACAGCGATCATCGGCGCGGCGGTCGGCGCAGCTGTAACCGGCATGCACCCAATTGCCGAACTGGAGTTCATGGATTTCATAGGATGCGGCATGGATCAGGTATTCAACCAGATGGCAAAGATCCGCTACATGTTCGGCGGCTCGATGAAGGTTCCGGTCGTCCTACGAACACCATGCGGCTCAAGGTACCCGATAGCATGTGGAGCCGCGCACCATTCTCAAAGCTTGGAGGCTTGGTTCATGCATGTTCCTGGCCTCAAGGTCGCAACGCCTTCTACGCCGTACGATGCGAAAGGCCTCCTGATCGCCGCGATTCGGGGCGAAGATCCCGTTCTCTTTGTCGAACACAAGCTCCTGTACTACGCGAAGAGAATGCCAAGACTACGCGAACCGTACCCCGGACTCATCGCAAAAGTCCCTGAGGAACCTTACACGATCCCATTCGGCAAGGCAGACATCAAACGACCAGGCAAGGATCTCACACTCGTTGCTACAATGATGATGATACACAAGGCACTCAGAGTGGCAGAAGACCTATCCAAGAAAGGAATCGACATAGAAGTCGTTGACCCAAGAACCTTGGTGCCACTCGACAAGCAGGCAATCGTTGACTCCGTAAGGAAGACTGGAAAGGTCATCGTAGCTTCAGAGGACAGCAAGACCGGCGGAGTAGCAGCCGAGATTGCGACCATGATAATGGAAGAGGCCTTCGACTACCTCGATGCACCGGTCCGACGTGTCTCCGCACTTGATGTGCCAATACCATACGCTCCAGTCTTGGAGAGCACGGTCGTTCCACAGGAGAAGCACATCACAGAGGCCGTCCTTGAGCTAGTCGAGAAGTAGTGACGAGATCTCGAAGGAGGTTGGGTCGGTGCCCACGCTGGTTCGCCTGAAGAAAATGACTTGGACGATGGAAGAAGGAAAGCTCACAAAATGGGTGAAGCATGAAGGGGACGCTGTCTCTGAGGGAGAAGCAATTTGTGAGGTTGAGACAGAGAAGACTACAGACGAGATTCAGGCGCCCGCCGCCGGGACACTCCTCAAGATCGTCCACAGTGAAGGAGAAGCGGTACCTGTAAATGCCGTTATCGCGGTGATCGGCTCTCCTGGGGAAGATGTCACCTCTATCCCCGAAGTCGCCGGAGTTGGCCCGCCAACTGTCCCAGAGGCAGCCCCAGCTCAGCGAGTGGAGCTCGCTCCTCCGTCCGCCATAGAACCTAAGCCATCACTTGAGAGAATTCTGATATCACCTTCAGCAAGAAGAGTGGCCAGAGAGCGGGGCATCGATGTCACCAAGATCATGGGAACCGGGCCCGGAGGCCGCATAGTCGCGGAGGACATACCAAAAGCCGTGGAGAAGCCTGCTGCTATTCCCCTGAAAGAAGACTACGCATCCGCTCCTTTGTCCGGGCATAGGAAGGTGATCGCGGACAGGCTCTCCTTGAGTGCCCGCACCGCCGTTCACGTCCCTATCACAATGGAAGTCGACATGACATCCGCCTCGAAACTGAAGAACGACCAGAAAGGCACTGGAGTAGATCTCTCATACAGCGACATGATCGTCAAGGCGGTCGCGAAATCACTGGAAGAATTCCCACGCGTCAACACGATGCTGCTCGGCGATGAACTAAGGACTATGAAAGAAGTCAATGTCGGCCTCGCTGTGGGGACTGAAGACAATCTGCTGGTGCCCGTTGTCAGAAATGCCAATCGTCTATCGCTTGCAGAGATCTCAAGAACCGCCAATACTCTCATTGAGCGAGCAAGAAATCGAACACTCGCCACCAGAGAGATGTCCGGAGGGACGTTTACAGTGAGCAATCTGGGGATGTATGATGTAGACCTATTCGCTCCGGTCATCAATCCTCCTGAGACCGCGATACTGGGCGTCGGCCGCATAGCTCAGAAGAGTGTCGTGGTGAACGGCGCGACAGCGATCAGACCCGTTATGACGCTGACCTTGGTCTTCGATCACAGAGTGATTGATGGCGTCCTAGCTGCACGGTTCCTGCAAAGGGTGAAACAGCTGCTGGAAGACCCAAGCAAGCTCGTTGCGTGAACCGCTGGAAAGCATCACTATGGCGAGAACAGAACCTTTCCGCTTTCTCCTTTTATGACTCGTTGAAATGCTTCTTCGGCCTTCTCAAGAGGCAGACGGTCCGTTATTACTCCCGTCAGGTTGACTCGCTTGTTGGCAACGAGGCTTGCCTCTCGCTCCCATGTCCCGAACATGGATCGCCCGGTACTGCCGGCCACGGTCGCTTCCTTGTAGATGATCATGCTCGTTGCCTCAATTTCCACCGACTTCGCAGGAAGGCCAACCAGCCCAACTCGTCCGGTCTTCTTCAACGCTTGAAATGACTGGCGAATGGTCACAGGGCTGCCAGCGAGTTCAATAACCACGTCGGCACCTCTTCCGTTTGTCAACTCCATTGTCCGCTTCACGACATCCTCTTTCTCCGTGTTGACATACACGTCTGCAGACCCTATCCTCCTCGCCAAGTCGAGTCTGAACTGTCTAAGCTCGGCGGCAATCACGACTGAGGCGCCTGAGACCTTGGCTACCTGCTGGGCGAAAATCCCGATTGGGCCGGCGCCCATGACCAACACGACATCACCTGGTTGTATTCCTGTTCTCTCGATTCCGTGAACGGCAACACCGAACGGTTCGAAGAGAGCTCCCTCCTCGTACGAAACTGAAGCTGGCAACTTGTAAGCGATGATTTCAGGAACCGCGGCATATTTCGCAAACGAACCTTCTCTCGTTTGGAGTCCGAATATCAGCATGTCTTGGCAGATGTGCATGTTTCCCGTGCGGCAATAATAGCAGATCCCGCATGGAATGTGCGACTCGCCAGCCACATTGTCACCCGGCTGAAGAGATCGAACGTCTTTCCCGACCTCAACGACCTTTCCAGAGAACTCATGACCTACCGTCATGGGGATCGGCGATTTCCAACGGGTAGTCTGCTCATCCCAATTGTAGATGTGGATGTCTGAACCACAGATAGCAGTCGCTTTGACCTCTACCAAAACCTGAGATGGCCCAATTGTCGGCTCTTCTATTTCCTGCACCCAAATTCCCGGCTTTGGCTCGATCTTTCTTACAGCTTTCATCCGAACCCATTCCCGGTTTCCGACTTGGACCCTATGCAGCTGAGATGCCATTAAAAGATCTCTCAAGATCGACCGCACACAGAGAACGTTTCAGACAGAGACTATCCCGTGATGACGGGTGAGGATCTCGCGCTATGTCTTTAAAGCGAAGTTCTCCAATTGACGGTCAGATGATCGAATGTGCCGGAGTTCAAAGATGTAGCAATTGAAGCTTCCAAGCGCGCCGGAAAAGTGCTGATGGAGAACTTTGAGAAGAAGAAGCAGGTTCATCGCAAAGAAGCGAAGGAACTTGTAACTAACGTTGATGTCGAAGCTGAAGCCATTATTATGAAGACAATTCGAGAGACGTTCCCCAGCCACAAGTTCGAATCCGAGGAACTTGGCAGGGAGAAGTACACGGCCGAAGACTACGTCTGGATTGTGGATCCGCTTGACGGAACTCACAACTACACATATGGAATACCGTTCTTCAACACGTCGATCGCACTAGCTCGCGGGGGCGAACTGATCCTCGGCGCAATATGCGACCCAGTTCACGACAAAATGTTCTACGCCGAGAGGGGCAAAGGCGCCTTCGTGAACGGACAGCGGACTCATGTTTCTGAGAGAAATAAGCTGAGCGAAGCTCTTGTCATGTACGACAACCAATTCCACAAGAGAGAGGACATGTTTGCCAACTTCCAGAAGATCTACCCGAAGATCTTCACTGTGCGAATCTCTGGATCGGCGGCTACTGACGCGTGCCTAGTTGCATCTGGAATTGCAGACGCAAGGATATGGCACAGAACCAAAGTCGTCGATGTTGCCGCCGGAGTTGTGATCGTCCAAGAAGCCGGAGGCAATGCTACCGACTTCAAGGGGAATCCCCTGCAACTTGGCGGTACGGAAGTTATAGTGTCGAATGGGAAGATACTACCCGAACTGGTCGCAGCGCTGAAGGTCTAGGCATGTCAGTGGTTTCCTGAAGCCGACGAGAATCAGGCTTTGGAGCCCATCTTCACTTGGGCCATCTTGGCCGCGAGCTTGATGGCCTCGACCATGCTGCGCTCGTCCGCAATTCCTTTGCCGGCTATGTCGAATGCGGTACCGTGATCTACGGATGTTCGGATTATTGGCAACCCTATGGTGACATTCACGCCCGTATCGAAGCCTAGGAGCTTCACCGGAATGTGACCTTGATCGTGGTACATTGCAACGACACCGTCGAACTCGCCCTTGTTAGCTCGAAGGAAGACTGTGTCAGGTGGAATTGGGCCGAATGCCTTCATTCCTTCCTTGTTTGCGGCCTCCACTGCGGGCGCAATCTTCTCCCGTTCCTCCGTTCCGAAGAGCCCCCCGTCACTTGCGTGCGGATTGAGCCCTGCAACAGCTATCTTTGGGTCTGCGATTCCGAGCCCTTTGAGGGAGTTGTGCGCCAACCTGACTGTTTCAAGCACCGATTCCGGCGTTATGAGGGATGGAACCTTGCTCAATGGTACATGTATGGTGACGTGGAATACGCGGACATTGCCCGCGACCAGAAGCATCGTGACTTCTTTCGTGCCGGTTAGGTTCGCTAGAAGTTCCGTATGGCCTGGGAACTGCGCCCCTGCTTTCCGGATCGCCTCCTTGTTGATAGATGCCGTGCAGAGTGCATTGAGCTTGTTCTCTTTTGTCAGCTTGACGCCTGTCTCGATGTATTCAAGCGACGCCTTCCCGGCTTGCGCCTGAACCTTTCCGATCTCGAGCTTGCTGATGTCAATGTTGTGAAGGTCGAGCACATCGATCGTACCGAACTCATACTTGCCTTTCGCAGGATCATCGACAGCTCTTACGTTCATGTTGCTCTTCACGAAAGAGACAGCGTTCTTCATCACTCCAGCATCGCCGACCACGATCGGGCGACAGATATCGTAGAGCTCCTTGTGTGTAAGAGCCTTAGCGACTACTTCGGGGCCGATGCCGGCTGCATCGCCCATTGTGATACCTATAATCGGGTTCATCGAGGGATACCTCCCGACTGCGGGCGCCTTCCTTGCCGGTCCTCTATAAAGAGGCTTCCCCACCAAATCCTGAAGCAAGTAACCTTCGAGTTCGCTCAACCTTTCCTCAGCTGGAAAGCCACGAATCGTTGCCTTCAATCGAGCGCTTATATTTCCGGCAAACTACGTGATCGCGGGTCGGTCTATGAAACTGCGAATCGGCTACGACTGTTGCATGGAGCTGTACCACCCGAACGTCTTCCTTGAACTCGTTCCGCTTGTCGAGAATGCCGGATTCGATTCGTTGTGGGGTAGCGATCACTTCCATCCTTGGGGAGACACGGGCGCATCCTCGTGCTTCACGTGGGCTTGGATTGCAGCAGCAGCGGAGAGAACCAAGAGAATCCCCATCGGAACAGCAGTGACCTGTCCGATGTTTCGATATCATCCTGCAATTGTTGCTCAAGCATTCGCGACCTTACGAGCAATGTACCCGGACCGCATATTCCTCGGATTGGGCACTGGAGAGGCAATGAATGAGGTACCCCTTGGATACGTTTGGCCTTCTGTGAAGGAACGAATCGAACGCTTCGAAGAATCAATCCAGTTGATGAAGAAACTGTGGACAGAAGAGTGGATTGACTTCAAGGGTAAGTACTATCGTCTTAAACAGGCAAAGCTCTACGTGAAACCTGCAACTCCTGTACCGATCTATGTAGCCTCGTTCGGACCCAAAGTCGCTGAGATTGCTGGAAAATATGCAGATGGCTACATCACGACCCTGGTGTCCGAGGAGCAGCTACGCAATGTTCTTGTTCCCGCGATCGAACGCGGCGCGAAGAAAATGGGCCGGGATCCATCAGAGATCGAAAAGGTCGTGGAACTTGGTGTCGGGTACGACAAGGACTACGAAAGAGCGCTCAAGAAGGTACGCTTCTGGGCGGGGACGATGTTCCACTTCGTCTTCAAACACGGCATATCCGACCCA
>Ga0209725_1000467_pt1 | contig 25034 bp, 22 predicted proteins | sample I18A1metaG_FD_184145 | JGI IMG/M metagenome (GOLD analysis project Ga0209725, IMG submission 184145) | Lake sediment bacterial and archeal communities from Gulf of Boni, Indonesia to study Microbial Dark Matter (Phase II) - ​I18A1 metaG... | ecosystem: Environmental > Aquatic > Freshwater > Lake...
GGCTACTTCTATGCCAAGTCTCAGGAGAAGCGGGGAATTGATGTACCCGACACCGAGGAGAACATGAAACTATGCATATGTCCCACATGCCCGACTTTCAAGGGAAGCCCTCTCACAGGCGGATTCTTCTGCGCGAAGGGCAAAGCCAAGGAGCCGATCAGGACCCTCGGGTGTGTATGCCCGCAGTGCCCGATCTTCGCCAAGTACAGCTTGAAGACTGGGTACTTCTGCTTCAAAGGCATGTCTAAGGATGTGCCACAGTAGCTCGCAACCTCTTTGCGTGATTGTGGCTCGGAAAGGCACTCTTTAGGAAGTTGACGAACAGAGATTGAGTCACAGGTGTAACTGATAGTTTCGTATAATCTGTAACCAAGCAACGGGCATAATGTATGGACGTTTTCTGCCGAACCTGACAGCTCATCGGCGAATTGTTCATACTCAACGAGTCGCGATCTGAGCTTTCGCTTTTGATGTATTCTTGAGTCGACGTTGTGGGAAGGTCGTTAGGTGGGTATCAGTAGGCGAAGATTTCTAGCCGGATTAGGAGCAGTCGCTGTCGCGGGCGCGGGTCTTGCTGCCGCGCTTCAGATGAGTGAAGCACCAAGCGAAGAGTCTGGAAAAGAGACAATACCATCTACAACTCATGCCGCACTCGAGACCAAACCTTTCGAGTTTCGGTATGAGACAATTCTGGAGAACCTTGAGATTCCGTGGTCGCTTGCCTTCGCCCCCGACGGTAGAGCCTTCTTCACCGAGCGGAAAGGCCGAATCAACACTTTCGATAGCAGCTCAAGGGAGCGCAGCTTGTTCGCGGAAGTGGCAGTCGAGCCTGTCGGCGAAGGAGGTTTGCTCGGGTTGGCGCTCAGCCCGGATTTTGAGATGGATCGGTTCGTTTACGTCTATCACACCTACCGTGACGCATCCGGTCTCCGGAACCGAGTTATCCGTTACAAAGATACGATGGGCGTGGGAACGAACCCTCAAGTGATCATCGACAGGATCCCAGGTGCCGGTGTCCATGATGGTGGCCGAATCAGATTTGGCCCTGACGGAATGCTCTACATAACGACCGGCGATGCCACTCAGCCTTCCTTGGCGCAGGACTTGCGGTCTCTCGCAGGTAAGATTCTTCGCGTCAACCCTGACGGATCGATTCCAAACGATAACCCGTTTGCAGGCTCGCCGATCTATAGTTACGGACACCGGAATCCGCAAGGAATCGACTGGCATCCCCTCAGCGGTAAGCTGTACGAAACCGAGCACGGGCCCTCGGGCGAGAAAGGTCGAGTCGCCAATGACGAGATCAACCTGACAGAGGCCGGTAAGAACTACGGATGGCCCGAGGTCGTTGGCGCATCGGATGACCCGCGGTTCGTGAACCCAGTCTTCAACACCGGCGACAACGAGACCTGGGCGCCGTCGGGATGTAGCTTCTACAAAGGCGACTTGCTTCCCTTGTGGAAGAATAGTTTCTTCGTGGCCACACTGCGCGGCATCCACTTACACCGGTTTCTATTCGATCCCCAGACAGGTCAGATCCAAGCAAGTGAGAAGCTGCTTCAAGGTATGTTGGGACGGCTTAGAGATGTGGTTCAAGGACCCGACGGAGCACTATACATTCTCACGAGCAATCGCGATGGAAGAGGGTCTCCGTCGCCCAATGATGACAGGATCGTTAGATTGGTCCCAGCATAGCTTGCTCTGACACGGGACACGTGAAAAATGGGAGTGTTTCACACCTGCCTGTTCCAAACATTCCTGTAGAAGAACGACTCAAGTGTCCGTCTTTCCTCTTTGGGCTTCAGGTCTGCAGAGTGACCTATCGGTAGGATCGTTTCAAGCTTGTAGTCTTCTGGGGCATCAAAGACGCTTTGGATGTTTTCTGGATACGAGGGCGTGTACGTCAGAGTGGAAAGAGATCGTTCCTCCATAGCAAGTATCATGTAACCGATTGCCAGCCAAGTGCTTTCCGTGGCGTAAGGCATCTTCTGGTTAGAGAACACCGCCACGAGCACCGGCGCTTGCGTCAGAAATGGCTTCTGCCAAGTGATATCCTTCGATCCAAACCATTCTTTCAGGCTCGCTTCGACATTTTCATGGAGTCGTTTCTCCTGCTCCTCACATGCTGCCCGAACTTTTTTCTTGATCGCAGGATCGTCGACTACCACGAACCGCCAGGGCTGTCTGTTTGCTCCCGATGGCGCTTGAACGGCAACTCTGATGCAGTAGAGAACATCCTCCAAGTTGACTGATGTTCGGCTAAATTTTCGGGTCGTCTTCCTTCGAGTAGCCAACTCCTCCACTCTTGTTGGAAACATTGCTGTCGGCCCCACACGACTTGAATTCCCATAGTAGTGATCTTGAGAGTTGCCTGTTTCTAATAATCAGTCAACTGGTCGACTTTCGTTCGTTTCTAGGCAACCCAGCTTCCGTTCGTTCCGGGTTCTCTAAGGCAAACCACGAACGCTAGACAGAGATCTTCCAGGCTCGTATCTTACGCTGCGAACTATCCTGGGAGATTCGAGCCGCTCCATGAACAGCTCATTGATGGCGAGACTGCAACTCCTTTCGGCTTCTGGCTGAAATCCGCTGATTCCCAAGATCGCTCTTGCGTTGGCTAGTGCTTCTCTTGGTCCCCCGTAGAATTTCTCTATGACATTGACGATTGAAGAGACTCTTGCTCCGGTCTTCTCCACTAGTTGGACGACCGCTTTGCGTGTCCTTCCTGTGAAACCTACGTCGTCAAATATGATGACGCGATCATCGGAACATATTGCGCCTTCGGGAATGGCGAAGTAGTTCTCCGTGCCCTTCGTTGCGGATCTGACTTTCTCATCTCCGACGATCGCGCCGCGCCAACTCGCCGGAACCTGCGAGTAGGATTTGTCGTATACCTTTACGGCGCGGACGAAATTCAGCCCAGCCATGCTTGCGTAGACCGCGGCCAACGGTGGCCCCGACGCCTCTGGGGAGACCACCTTTGTTGTGTCCTTAGGAAGCTTCGGTCTGAGGACGTACCTGACGATGTCACCAAAGAACGGAGCGTCGAAGCTCTGGTTAACGAATGGGACGTCCAAGCCACCGTCACTGAGAACGCAGAACTGCTGCGGGTCCGCAAGGTGAGAGAAGAGCCTCTCTTCGAGTTTCTGAATTCTCTCTTTGAACTTGTAGAGCAGTGTGACTTCGTTGGAGGCTACTAGCATCGAGTCTCCGATCTTGGGGAAATACACTTGGAGAGCGAACCCCAAGATCTCGGTCTCTCGCGGCCGTTTGACGAGCTGCTGGTAACGGTCAACGGCAATGACAGACTCGGAGACTCTAGCTGGTTCGCTCAGGAATCGATTGATCTTCTTTACAGTTCCAACCTCACCACAGATTGCTTCAGGCGCAAGTACAGCGTCATCGTTCACCCTAACCTCGTCGCCTTCCCTGAAAGCAACGAACCCGGACTCCCTTCCGCTAATCTCACCTGGCAATGCTCTCACGAATATTTTGTCACGAAAGCTTGTGTCCACAGTTTGTGCAAAACAGCGCCCCCGATGTCATCGCGGCCCCGCACTGACCACAGAAATTCTGTCCCTGTTCGCCGGAAGGCTTGTAGTCGAGGAGGATTTGTTCAAACTTCCACCCGTTCGCCTCAACCAAATCCTTGACAGGGCCGCGGATCTTCATCACATCAAAGTCATATTGGTAAACTTTCCCGAAACTGGACGGGTCAGCGGGTTTCTTGAAGCCGATGGCCAAGCCTTTCTCCTTCTTGAAGAGAACCTTGCCTTTGAAGGCGCTCTTCTCGAAGCTTAACTTCGGCGCCGGAAGAACGCCTACGCTGGCCTCCTGTTCCTTAGTGATCTCTCGATACTTGACAGTGCGCTCCGGTTCGACGAGCCACATCTTGGCCGCGTATCGTTTCGCGACCTGCTCCTTCGAGGCGACACCGTAGTATTTTGCGTCGACGATCGTGTGCTCCAGATATAGCTCACAGTCATCGGCCGGCCTTATCGTGAAAAGTTGGCTTGACGCACCGAGATCGATCAGCTTCTGACGGATGTCCTGAAACAAAGATGACAACCAACCATGCTCGAATACGACAAGGACCGAATTAAGCTCTTACAAACCCTGTTCGATCCCAAGGGAACGCGGAGGTCACGACACCGGCCATAGACGGTCTAGGCAGGACGAAGGGCGAGGAATAGGCCGGTCATTTCCCAAACCGCGCCTAATATCAGGAGTATCGTCACAATCACGAAAACTTTGGCGGCGTCCTTCCACGCCATCTTGAGAGCCACCCATCTACTTTGCACGCCGTACCTTCTGGGCAGGATCGGCGCCAAGGCGATGTTGATACCTGCCGCTCCAGAGAAGACGTACGCGCCCAACTCAAGGATCAAGGTTCCAAGTCCGAGGGCAAAACCCGCCGGCGACGCAGCAAGGATCTCTGGGTAAACGATGCCGATCGTGAAACCCCTAACGCAGGTGACGACGATAATACCCAACGCTCCGATCAGCGGCACTATTCCGGGCAGTGTCGTTGTCAGAAATGCTCCCACTGTCAGGTTGACTAGGAGAGTCATCAGGATCGCGCCGACCAATTGTCCTCCTTGGAGATACTGAAGTATAGATGTGAACGGCTGCTCTGTGAGAACAGTTTGCCTCAGCGCTTGGCCCGTCTCAACCGCGACTGGTGAGCTGATGCTAGTCAAGTACCAACCAACAAGATACGAGCCCACGTACGACAGAGCTACAAGGATAAGCTGCGCCTTCATTCTTCCAGCTGCTTGGACAACTTCGCTCGTGAATCTCAAACTGTGTACTCTCCTTACTCGAAGAGCTGGTAAGTTGCGGATATGCTAATCTCAGCGTTGAATGGCAAGATAACCGCATACTGAATCAGGTTCACTTCAAGATAAGCTACACCAGCAAAATCATAATCAAGTCCCGCTCGCCCCGTCATTTGGCACCCTCTCTTTCGCGATCACCACGCGGTAGTTCGCTTCATCATCCCCACGCTATCCAAACACATCCCAGGCCAACCAATAGCTCGTGCCCGACTCGGACCGGTTGAGGCGCGGGAAACTGTGGAATAATCAACGCGAGTCCAACACCGAAAAGAAGGCCACTCGATCTGAGCAAGGTACCGCGCCTCCACACGACAGTTGCGCACACCACTGCCGCGACGGCAATGAGCAACAATCCGAGAAGGAAGAAGTACACACCTAACCCCGTACGGATCGAGCGCTCGAGGGCACCAAGTCTGCAGTGTTCCCAGTAATCGCTGCTTCGCTGATGTCACGTAACGCAGACAACTCAATCCCGAAAAAAGGCAGGGTGAGTCCGTTCCCGATCACAGTGAAAAGAAGGCTCCAATAAGAACGGCGCTCAACTCTGCTTTCCTTAAGGTACTCATGGAGGCCTAACATTCCGACAGGAAGTAGGGCAAAGGCGATTATCGCTGATAGATGAGCCGAAAGCCAGGCAGTTGAAGCGAATGTTTGAGCCACCACCATCGGGTCTACTGAGGAATCAGAAAACGGCCGAACAGCCGGCCACGCAACGAACAGTGCACCCGAGATTGCCTGAAATGCAGCACCAACGCGACCGCGGGCCGCGTTAATGGAGTCCACAGATACCGTGTGTTCCGTGTGCATACAACTGTGTCTGGGTATCGTCGTGTGCGCAAACACAAAAAATTAGGCCAACGACGACGGACGACGGGTCAAATCTCGACGGACACACGTTTATTCCCGACGTACGACGGGTCATCGATTAATAGTCCGGGTGTTCAGACAAGCGACCGATGCGGTATGATCGCTAGGATTTGGCGCGGCGTCACGCTTGACTCCAACAGCGACAAATACCTTGACTACCTAACCAGAACGGGCGTGAGAGACTGCCGCGCTACATCCGGGAACCGTGGAGTATGGGTCCTGCGGAAGGTCGCCGACGGACGCGCAGAGTTCCTCTTCATCTCCCTATGGGAATCCTTCGACGCGATCAGGAAATTCGCCGGCCCAGAAATTGAGAAAGCTGTCTACTACCCTGAGGACAAGAAATTCCTACTTGGACTTGACGCGAACGTTGCGCATTACGAGGTCATGGTCGGGTCCGGAGAGCCGTCATAGAGCTGGCAACATGCGAGTGACTCACGTGTGGGCACCGGTATACCGACCCGACGACGATTGAGCGGGTCGTGCAAAGCTCAAAACAGTCCACGAAATAACGCAAGCTTCTCCAATTTCGTCTGAGCTGTCGATGTGGCTTCCTCAGCGGCACCCACACTGGCGCTTCGGAAAAAAGATAGAGACCGGGACCAAATTCGTTCAAGCATGACTCAGTCTTTCAGAGGACCACTAGACCGGCTCCTTGACAGGGACGGGCACGTTGTTATCAATGATAACAATCAGTTTGTCCGGCGGGCCCTGTTTGTAAGGATGAGGGGGTCCGACGCAGACCCACCCGTCACCATTGTGGTCAGCTGGGTCTTTTAGTTGTACAGCCGTCCATCCCTCAGGACAGCCCGCCACTTGTGCAGTTGCAGGGGGTATGAAGAGCATCGGCGTTGTCAGGATCGGGAGAGCGATGAGCATTGTCATCAACAGCCATCTCATACTCGTTTCCACCTCCTATCTGGCTTGAGCAACTTGCCGTCATTGCGCAGCTCATCAGCGCTCGTCGAAGCTTCAGCACAGTCACATCAATAGCCGCCATGCTGAGGGTATATAATTGTTCCGAAAATAGAGCATTGATGTTCCATGATAACTAGGGAGCCGACCTCTCCCATAACGCCATCCAGAAACCGCATGGTCAAGCGCACACATACTCCACTTGAACTTTCCGAAGCGTATTGATCTTGGTTCCCCACTTGCGTTGACTAGCAGGTCATCAGGGGCCGTGTGTTCTTCGCGCGGCTAAGCTGCCTCGGGCTCGATCTTGGCCACGATGCCGCCGCACAGTGCACAGCGGTAGACGACTTCGCCGTGATCCTTGAATCGGTCAAGCCTCATCAGTTGCGGGTGGCGGCAGTAGTAGGAAAAAGAGATTGGGCTGACGCCGCTGGGTGTCGTTGACGACTGAGCTATGTACCAACTGTGGTCTACAAGGCGGAGACTACGCGAGAAGGGCCGGTCAAATCAAACTTCAAGCATCAGTTGCACAAATCCTATAGGCGGATATGGTCGTCAGGCGTGGAGGGAGCGCTTTGAAAGCGTGCGTTTTGATCAAGGTTCGGCCGGGACATCACTATCGGGTGGCTGAGAAGATCAGCACCCTTCAGGGAGTGAAGGAGGCGTTTCCGGTCATGGGCACCGCTGATGTGGCGGTCAGTGTTGAGGTGAGGGACCTCAGAGCGCTAACCGCTCTCGGAACCAAGATCGGTAACTTGCATGATGTGATAACCACTGAGACGCTAATCGCCGCTGAGGCGTGACTCATGGTTCGAGCAGTGATGCTAATCAAGAGCGGCGGCAGGGTGCCCAGGGCTGTCAGCCTCGCTGAAGAACTGAGGCATGTGACATGCGTGTCTGATGCGTATGCTGTTTTCGGCAGATTCGATGTCGTAGCCTTCTTGCAGAGCGACGACGTTAGGGAACTTTTCAAATCCGTGTCGAAAGCTACCAAGCTTGCGGGAATAATGAGCACAGAGACTCTCGTCGAGGGCCAGGCAAACAAACGGTCAGAAGACTACGGAAGAGGACCCTTCTCAAGCTGATCTATGGCTGCGCAGATGCACGCAGCTACCAACAAACAATTCAAGCAGCAGGCGGACTACACTGAAGCGGTTATCGGTAACGCGGGGTATTCATAAAGACCTCGGGGGCTGACTTCAACAAACTATTCGGCGAAGTCTAAGGGGTCAAGCAAGAACTTCTACGTTCTGTCGCGAACTTAGTGGCTCCATCTCGCCTCTTTTTCACCTCCGATACTCATTTGTACGTTGCATTCATTTGACATATACTCCGTTCTGATGACCTCAAGATTCTAGCGGAAAGATGACCGGTGGTTTGGCCTTCGGTCTCTGACGCCTTTGATACGCGTTTCATATAGCGGACGTTCCCATTACGACTGTTGGCAGCGGGTTGAATTCGCGATGACAAGCCTCCGAGTAGGAATGGCACAGGTCAACCCCACTGTCGGCGACCCAGACGGCAATGCCGCGCTCGTCGGATCGTACCTGAAGAAAGGCGAGGCCCTCAAGGCTGACCTCGTCATATTCCCTGAGATGGTCATCACAGGCTATCCGCCCCTCGACCTACTTCCGCCAAGGGAGATCCGAACTGAGGACGGTCGCCTGCCTAGCGGGCCCCTGAATTTCATCGCAAGGAATAGACGCCTCACAGAACAGCTGGCCGAGCAAGCGCCGGGCTTGGTTTCAGTTTTCGGGTTCGTCGATCATGATGGGTCGAACATATACAATGCCGCGGCTGTCTGTCACGGTGGCAAGATCATCCAGGTCGTTCACAAGACGCTTCTGCCAACCTACGACGTGTTCGATGAGCTGAGATACTTCGAGCCAGCGACACGCAACGAGCCGAGCACCCTTACGGTCGCGGGGAGAAGGCTCAAACTGGGGGTTTCGATCTGCGAGGATCTCTGGGACGAGGAACTCCATTACCAACGCCACGTGGTCAGCGAGCTCGTGCAGAAGGGAGCTGACGTCATCGCAAACATCAACGCCTCACCCTTCTATACAGGCAAGCGACTCGTCAGAGAGCGGCTTCTCAGATCGAAAGCCACGGTGCTGAAACGGCCGTTCTTCTATGTCAACATGGTCGGCGGACAGGACGAGCTGGTCTTCGATGGGGAAAGCCTCGCGGTTGATAGTCGAGGGGAACTTGTAGGAATCGGAAGACGCTTCGAGGAAGATTTTGTCATCGTCGATCTTGAGATCGAATCTGGTACGGCACCAGCGATAGTCCCAACCCCCTACGACAAGAACGAGACCATTTTTTCGGCGCTCGTCCTAGGCGTCCGCGACTACTTCAGGAAGACTGGATTCACAAAGGCCGTGATCGGACTCAGCGGGGGAGTTGACTCCTCAGTCACGGCGGCGATAGCGACGGAGGCGCTTGGACGAGAGAATGTCCTCGGTGTCTACATGCCCTCACGATATTCGAGCGATCACAGCAGGCGCGATGCTGAAGCACTCGCAAGGAATCTCGGCATCGCCTATCTGGTCATTCCGATCGACGAGATATTCCTGTCCTACGGGAATACCCTCAAAGAGACCTTCACGGGCCGCCCTTCCGACGTGACCGAGGAGAACATACAGGCAAGAATCCGAGGGAACATCTTGATGGCCCTCTCAAACAAGTTCAGATATCTCGTCCTTACTACCGGAAACAAGACAGAGCTTGCGCTTGGCTACTGCACGCTTTACGGGGATATGAGCGGCGGCCTCGCGGTGATAGGCGATGTCAGCAAATCCGAGGTCTACGCACTAGCGGAATACTATAACCGCCGCCATGGATTCGAGGCGATACCTAGAAGTAGCATCACTAAGATCCCGTCCGCGGAACTGAAACCAGACCAGTACGACCCTTTCGACTATAGCGTGGTCTCACCCTTGGTCGACGAGATAATCGAGAATCGCCGATCACGCAAGCAACTGGTGGAGATGGGATACGAACCGAAACTCGTTGATGACATCCTAGGCCGAATAAGGTCGGCCGAGTACAAACGCTGGCAGGCTGCCCCCGCCATAAAGATCACATCAAAGGCGTTCGGCATCGGCTGGCGGATGCCCATCGTCAACCATTTCCGGGAAGAAGGGACCTAACCTGTCCCATCCTGTAACTGTTCTACGTGCTCGTCTTTTGGCTAAGGGTCGGCAACTTATATCGGGCGTCTCGGAACTCAAGCGGTAAACGGTGGGTTGAACATGGGAAACACACTTGAGAACTTGAAGAACGCGTTCGCGGGCGAATCCCAAGCAAACAGACGATACTTGGCATTTGCTAGAAAAGCTGAGCAGGACGGCTTCCCACAGGTCGCGAGGCTCTTCAGAGCCGCGGCAGAAGCGGAGACTGTCCACGCGCTCAACCATCTAAGGGTCTTGAAGGAAGTTAAGACTACCGTTGAAAACCTAAGCACCGCTATCTCCGGCGAGACCTTCGAGTTCAAGAAGATGTACCCCGAATACATCGCCATCGCCGAGAAGGAAGGAAACGACGACGCGGTCGGAACATTCGAAGACGCCAACAAGGTCGAACAGGTACACGCAGGGCTTTTCACCAAGGCAGTTGAAGCTCTGAGAAGCAAGAAGGAATTGCCAAAGACCGATTACTACGTTTGCAGTGTCTGCGGGAACACAGTCGAGGGCACTCCTCCTGACAAATGCCCAATCTGCGGATCCCCGAAGACAGCTTTCTCCAAAGCACCGTAGCCTAGCAATGAATTCGCTTTGGCAAGCACTTCTACTGGCAAAACTTCGAATAGGGTCACAATCTTGACTTCTTTCCCTTAGCTGGTCCCAAGACACCATCTTGATTTACGCGAGGATGCGCAAAGGCTTATCTCATCGCCGACTGCATCTTTTTGTGACCTGTTATGCTGAAGCTCTCTGTCAAGACAAAACTAGATGCATCACAAGCATTGGATCGCGCCAAGAAGTACTTCGAGGATAACGGGCTCACGCTTATCGAGACAATCGCTCACCTTCACGGCAAGGGAGGATTTACGGAAATCCGGGTCTCAGGCGGCAAGCTTGTGGGGAAAGCTGAATACGATTCCAAGGCCGTTCTGGACGAACTGACGAACAGCGCGAGGAACCAATTCGGATTCGAACCGGCAAGTTTTTCGCTGCACTACCATACTTCCATTGGGTACGTAGACGTACACGTATCCTACGAGAGACCCGTTGAGATCACACTGGAAACCATGGAGTATGAACCTCAGGTGACCCGATTCGCCGATAGCCTACCCAAACCCTAGCGCTTAAGCCCAGTCACATCGCTGTCCTCTGAAGTGGAACTGGAGCGACACGATCCGCTGGATCACTCCACGAAGTCCAAGTTGTGCCAACCTGTTTCGAGCTACGCTGGAGGGACTTCTTTGAAGGCCAGCTCCAAGTCTATTCCTTGTCTTCTCCTGTACCACTTGGAAATGAAGTAGAAAAGGAAACAAGCCAAGAATACGCCCGTGATAGTCGCCCATGATGCTGGGACGGCTGCGCCTAGCTCCGGCACGACAAGGTACGTGTAGATGGAAAACACGAGAGGCACCAGGCCAAAGATGCTCAGTATTGTTATCACGGGAACTCCGCCTACGTTGTACTTCGACCACGTTGAAGTCTTGTAGACTTCTTTCAGTCTGTAGGGAAATAGAATGCCAGCGATGAGTATTATGCAATACTGTACGAGGTTCGCTGCGGCGACAGAAGCAACATAGGTCCAAACGCCAGGGACATACCATGACCATGCCATCCAAATGATGCCGCCAGCTACCATGATCCCGATGGCCACCAGCGGCGTGTGGAATCTTCTATTCACGTACGCAACTCCTCGGGGTAGAACGCCGTCGAAGGCTTGCGCAAACAGATACTTGACCGGGTTGTAGATATTTGTTGCTTGGAAGTAGATCAATTGGCATGCATATCCAAACATGACGAGTGCAACAATTATTGGAATTATGCCGAACATCAGGGTCGGCAGGAATATGTAGTAGGGCGGAAACGGAAGACTAGTAGCCAGCGAGTTCCCGGTTATCCACAGGTACCCCATTGCACCAGCGAATTCCATGCCCACAGTGTTGAAGTACGCAACAATAATTGCGACCATGAAGATAGACGCAGCGACCATAGGAATCATGAAAGAACCAAATGTTTGGCCAACATTTCCAGCCTTTCTTATCTCGCCGACATGTGGAGTTGAGAACCATGCCCAGATTATATGGGCACCAATCGCCCACCCGGCGAAAACAAGCGTGTCACCCCAGCTGAAGGTCGTGTTGGACGCGTACCCCGCTTCCTTGGCGGTTTTGATGACCGTTTCGTACGCGTTCGGCCCCAAGTAGGGTACCATGAAGTCATTGAAGCTCTGAATGAAGTTAGAAGTATTTCCAATAAGGAGCACCCCCAATAGCAGAGCGGAACCCACCACAAGTCCAGCGAAGAGCACGTAGTCTACTTTCGCGTAGAATTTCATTCCGAAGGATATGAGTACGGCAGGAAGAAAGATACTCAATAGAGTAATAGCGAGAATTCCGTCAGTCGTGCCTGCCCAAGAGCCGAAAACGCCTAGCCAAGCCGAATCCAGGACTTTTCCCAGAATTGTGCCTGTGAAACTCAAGCCCTGGGCTAGGAGCCATCCGTTCCAAGCCATCCACGCACAGTAATAGATCGTACTGCTTCCGGTGGTTGACATGAACCCCACAGCGGGATGTACTATTCGACTGACGACGACGTAGTCTCCACCACTGCGGGGCATGGCGGACAGCAATACAGCTAAGACTACCAGGAAAGGTGTGACTCCAAGAGCCCCCAACAGATAAGCGACGGGAACATTTACGCCGCCAAAAAAAGCTGGCGCGGTCAGGAGCATCAGGGGCATCGCTGTCGTAAGCATGCCCATTACCAAGAAATTGTAGATGGCTGCATCCGCTTGCGACCAGTCCCTCACTAGTCCGCTTGCGGTCCTCGCGAAACTCGGTCTTCCCGTTGTTCCGGCCCTCCTATTTCTCACGAGAAGCTTTTGCTAGTATATATAAAACTTTCCAGAAATTCTATGATCTCTGATCAGAGAGGATCGCGTTCACATCACATGCCTAAATCGAAGAATCGATAAAGTCCGAAATCTTTCAGGTGTTTTCTGGCCGGCAGGCCTGCGATTCGAATTCTCATATTGGAGAGAAGACGGGCGACTAGAAGACTACTGCGGAAGACTTCCTCTCGATCCATATGTCCGAGCCAATAATCGCGTGTATGTCACTAGGCCCATGCTTTGGCGGAGCGCCTAGACGCTCCAAATTGGTGCAATTTTCTCTCATTATGGTCGCAAAAATCTCTAATCAACAGTACACTCCGCTAGGCAGCCGTCTCAACTAGGTCGTCGCTTGGTCGACAAGGTCATTCTCTCCTGCGAGAACCAATCCTTCTGAAACCTAACCGGACGTGAATTGATAGCTCTTGATTTTTCCTTTGTCAAGATTTATCAAGATCCCTCTGAGAATACCTTCGCCGTATTCACTTCCGGGATTAAGACACGGAGTCTTTCCGATCTTCGTGACGCCTGGAGATTCATGTATGTGGCCGTGCAAGCCTAGTAGAGGCTGATACTTCTCGATCGCCTTACGAACGGAGACACTGCCGGCGCTCTCCATTACTACCTTGCCCTGTTTCACGACGGGCTTGGGCGGCATCGAAGTGGTATCAAGCTTCGGGCAGGTGTCAAGTCCAGAGTCGATTGGCGGACAGTGAAGATTGAATATGCAATTCCTCATGTCCTTGACATGAGATGCCAAATCTTCTATTTTCGCGAGAAGGTCATCCTCAGGAATGTCCCTAGGGCACTTCCAGGGGGTAGGATTGGAGTATCCTGAACTGATCATTTCATAATTTTCGTCTAGGCTCACAACCTTGCCCTCCGAGGCGATTATGCGCTTGTATGGTCCCGCTAGGATAGATTCGACGTACATCGGATCATCGTTTCCTCCTGTGATATAGACTGATGCGTCGGCATCCGCCAGTCTTTCGTCGGCAAAGGCTAGCCATCTCTTTAGCCTCTCGGTTGAAAGTTCTTCGAATATCTTCTGAAAGACGACGGGATCGTGCAACATCTCACGTCCTCTCGCATCTGTCCGGTACGGATAGTAGCCCATTCCTTCTATCATCTCCAGCGTAGCAGTCAGATCTTTCGCCGGAATCATCCTCTCTTCCTCCATGAACGATGCCACGTAGGCGCCGTCGGATCCCTGAAGCACTGGGGCAATGATCTTGCCGGTGATGTCACCTCCGAGAATCAACACCCTCGCACCGTAGAAGCGGGCGGCATTGACAAATTTCCTAAAACACTTCTCAGAACCGTGAATGTCTGTCGCGTAGAAAATCCTTAGCAGCTATCAGTTCCCCCTTAAAAGCCCGGAGTCAAGACGAACAGTGGTCGGGGCTCTACCCCAACCCAGCGTCCCGCAAGCCAAGCTCAAGAACGTCGGTATAGGGCCTAATAGTTCGGGATGCAAAGTCAGCGGACAAGCTTCAGCCCCAAGTCCTCTAACTCTGCCTGTACTTTTGCATAGACCGCAGAATATTCTTTTGAGGGGGTAACTGTTTCCGTGTCGTAGCACTCCGCGAAGCTCTTGCCGCGAGGAGGTTTTTTCGATTCGACAACCTTTTGATACTTTGAGACCAGCTTCTTCACGATCTCGTTGGCATCTTCGCGCTTTATTCCTGCGGCAGCGCACGCGACCTCGCCTCGAAGCCTCGCTTCCATGCCCGTGCAGTGGTCAAGAACCAAGCCGCTATTGGGGCCCGGTCCGTAGGGATGAGCTCCTACCGCGTCGCCAGCTATTGATTCCGCGGCCTCTTCCCATAGGCACATCTCGGTACATGGACCAGCATACGTGTAGCAGCCGAACATGAGAATCATCTTGGTATGTTTATTCATAGCCGCATTGCAGACAGAGTTGGCCCAAAGCGACATCGAGTCTGATTCGCCTACCCAAGGTGAATACATGTTGTTCAGGGGTATCGATTGGATCAGGAAAGGCCTGAAGAGTAGGGTTATTCCTAGGCATTCAGCTATCGTTGTGATCGCGGCGCCTTCCGGACCGCCCGCCATTCCTCCAATGTACCCGACTCCGGCCGTGTTTGATTTTATTCCGTAATGTGCGAAATGCAATGCCCTGGTTAGCGTTGCGTAGTCGACTTTCATCTGTGGAAGAGGCCAAAGACAGCGCAAATCCTCTTTCCTGTATCCGTACTCGGGAGAAGACGAAGCCATGTCAACACTCAGGCTTGGGAAGCAAACCCCATATAATGCAAGGCCTGGTCTGCCCGCCTTCCTTGTAGCGCTCCTCGCCCATGCTACGTTTGTCACCTCGGCCTGAAGTTCAAGAGGGGATCCAACCTTTACAGTGAGCCCCTCGATAGTCTGAGGAGCTCCCATGTATATGACTCCGACAAACGGCTCCTTGGCATAACTCTCGTAGATCTTAAGTGCGTACTGCTCCGATAATGGGGTCCCTGTGGGTCCACTCAAGACAGTCGGGGTTCTTTTGTCTTCAAGATCGTGATGCTCAAACGTGACGGCGTCTTTTCCTTCGCCAAGCGTTCCTTTGCCGGGCAGGTTTCTGAGCGCTGCTTTTACTTCACTTTCTTCGAAAGTCATCAATCTTGACGAGTCTATGCACAAGAACCCTACATCCAAAAGCAGGCGCATGCCTGCTTCGTAGACATCGTCTAGCACAGAGTCATCGATAGGAACAAGATGCTCGGGATCGTATTTGATGTCATATTCTTTCACTAGTTCCTTTAACCTCGGCCAGTAACGTTTCATATCGAAGTCTCTTTGCTTGATTATGGCGCCAGTTTCTGCCCTTCTAAGCAGATCCCACATTTGGATGGTCCCTCAGCAATCCTCCTCGCGCTAGCGCCTAGTCACGAGCTCCTGCGCCAACTTGGCAGCGCCAGAGGCGTCAGGTGCATAACCGTCAGCGCCTATCTCCCTCGCGTACTCATTCGTCACAGGTCCTCCTCCTACCATAACCTTGTAGCTTTCTCTCACTCCTGTGGCTTTCAAGTAGTCGACAATCTCTCTGAGCATAGGCATCGTAGTGCTCATCAATGCTGACGCAGCAACTATTTGGGCGTCGTTTCTCTCGGCCGCTTCAGCGAACGCAGTGTGGGCAACATCATAGCCGATATCGTAGACTTGGAAACCTGAAGCTGTAAGCATCGTAGCAACGACGTTCTTGCCGATTTCATGTATGTCTCCCTTCACGGTACCGATCAGGACTTTCCCTATTTTCGGAGCTTCGCCACCTGGCATTTCCGATCCTAGCACCTTCATTCCTGCCATGAGAGCCTCCGAAGCCGCAATTAGATCTGCGAGAAAGATCTCATATCTACCGTATCTGTCGCCTATTTCTCGCGCCGTTTCTGTCAATTTACTAATAGCTTCCAGAGGGTCAACGCCTTTTTCCAACACTTCCCTCGCAGCAGTTTCCGTTTCTTGTCTATCGTAGTTCAGAAGAGCTTCGCGAAGTTTTGATAAGACTTCTTGCCTGGCCAAATTTGAGACGCTGGCACTGAATTCATGCCTGAACTATATAAGAGTGCGACCGTCAAAATCACCGTGAAAATCCTCTGAAGATGCCGCGGAAACTGTGTTGCCGATTGCACGCGGGTTCCAGTCCGGGCATGCAAACCTGCGGGACTTACCGTTATCCCAATTCAGCACTGGTGCGAGAGGTCTTTTATAGGCCCGGAAATCTCACTAGTCCGCCAAGAGCGGTCTCTCTCATGGCTCTTTCACGTGATTTGGTGATCAAAGCCATTCACGACCAGCGAGTTCGTCTGTTAAGTGCTGAGTACGTTGACCTGGGAGGCATCTCCAGAGCGAAAGCTCGGATAATCGGCGAGGTCGAGGATTTCCTTGAGAATGGGGTTGGTTTCGCCAAGGGCAATTTTGGGATAACTGCCTTCGACACGATTGCAAGTAACGCGACATACACCGTCGCCTCCGGTGAAGCGAAGCTGATTCCGGACTTGCAGACGTTCACGATTCCGCCGTACGCGAATCGTGTTGCCCGTTTTATGGGCGAACTGAAGAATCCTGATGGTTCGCATTGGGAACTTTGTCCGCGCCACATATTTCGCAATTTCTTGGAACGCGTCCAGAGCATGGGTTACAGATATGCCGGCGGCGCCGAGATGGAGTTTAACGTCGTCAGACAGGAAGGAGGAAGCATCTTGCCTTGGATCTCGGCTGGGATTCAGTCGCAGCATGGTCTCGAGGTCGGCGAGGGACTACTATCCGAAATTGCAGAGAGTGTGGAATCGATGAATGTGAAGATAATCAAGGCACATGTGGAAGGTGGGGGAACCTACGGCGGGCATTTCGAGATCGACCTACACCATCAGCTCGGACTGAAGTGTGCGGACGATATTGTAGCTTTCAGGGACGCGGCCAAAGCAATATCGCATAAGCGGGGCCTGACAGCATCCTTCCTCGCCAAATTGGCCGACCCCTTCACAGGGAGCGGCATGCACCTGCACAGCAGCCTGAGCGACGCGACCGGAAAGAACGTTTTCGCTGACCCGAATGACGATCGGAAGCTTGGTTTGAGCCAAGTCGCTTACTACTTCATCGGAGGAGTTCTCGAACACACTCGCGGCCTATGTGCCGCCGTCGCGGCCAACGTTAACTCGTACAAACGTCTGATTTGCCCGGGACACTGGGCTGCCGACGGCGTCTTCTACGCGTCCGGGCACCGTGGCGCCGCTGTGAGGATTCCCCAGATTGCAGGCAAGTTTGAAACTCCACACGTGGAGTTCAGGGTTCCAGACCCAGCCTGCAATCCCTACATCGCCTTCACCTGTCTCCTAGCCGCAGGGATCGATGGAATAAGGAAGAAAATCGAACCTGGCGACCCCGTGACGGATGATGTCAGCAAAATGAGCAGGGCCGAACGCGCAAAGAGAGGGATCAAACCCATCCCGAAGAGCCTCTTTGAAGCGGTGGAGGAGTTCAACAGGGATGATGTCCTCAAGGACGGGCTCGGAAAAGCTCTCTTCGATGAGTACGTGAACATCAAACTCGCCGAATGGGACGAGTATAGCGCGCGCGTTACTCCTTGGGAGACCGAACGGATGATAAACGTGCACTAACTGCCTCGGCGACAAGCGAAGGGCCGGGAAAGTGGATTGCCCGCAGTGACCCGTGCCTCAGCATTTCAGACTAAGCCGAAAGTTTAATGTATTTTCACCAAGAGACCACTCTCTTCAGCGTTTTCTTCAACGCTACCCGAATCCAAAGCAAAGAAAATGTGATGAAAATGGGCGAGGAAATCGTATTCGTCAGACGCGCTTCAGGGCTCATCAGGGAAATCGGACCTTGGACGGTCATGGTTGTCGGGGCCAACTACACGATAGCAGACGGATTCTACAACCTAACCGAGTGGCAGTCATATCAGAATCCAGGCGCCGATTATCCCATGTCACTTATTCTAGGCGGAATCATTCTGGCGCTCTCAGCGTTGTGCGTTCTGTTCCTTGCCGCAGCCACTCCTCGAGCAAGCTCTGACTATGTAGCGATCTCTCGAACCCTTCACCCTATCTTAGGATATGTGGAGGCTTTCATGAGTATTGGGGTTCATGCTTGGATAGTGGGAGCTCTGGCCTACTTCCAAGCCTGGTACTTTGGAAGCTTCCTCATACAGGCGGGAATCGCGACCAACAATCCGGCGTACGTTGCGCTCGGCACGTGGATGTCCACGGAGCAATGGTTCGGTGTCTCTCTCGGAATAGTGGTGGTCCTGATATTCGGCGTCATCAACCTCCTCGGGATCAAGGTCTTCAAGTATACGGTAAACATTCTCTTCGCAGTCGCGCTTGCGGCGGGCATTGTAACGATCGGTGCAGCGTTGTATGGCGCGTCGATCGGACAGCAGGCTGTGGCAGCTCTTTGGGATAAGACCTACGGGCAAGGAGCATGGCAAGAGATCATTAACGTTGCACAACAAAGCGGCTGGAGCGAGTACGTGGCAAAGTTCACTGGAGACTCGTCGGTCTGGGGATGGCCAGGTAGCGGGTCCCCTCAAATGACCGTGACAGGGCTGGTGGCCGCGGCTTATGCATTCTGGGGCATGGAATTCGCAAACTACATTGGCGGTGAAGTATCCCAGCCCAAGCGCAGCTTCCTAGTCGGTGTGGGCGGAGCAATCCTTCTGATCTTTGCCTACTATCTCATAATAGCGATTCCTACTCTATCGATGTACGGACAGTTCACGTCTTTCTACAACTACGTGATGTTCGGCGGTCACGGGCAGGAACTCCTGAAGATCAATACAGTTCAGACACCAACCGTCGCTGTCATGCTCGCGTCGATCCTAGGCGGAATAATGCCTTGGGCGGCGATCATTGTAACCTTGGGTGTCGCTCTGTGGGTTCTGAATGGCTTGCCGGTCTACATGATCATCCCGAGCAGAATCCTCTTTGCCATGTCGTTCGACAGGTTCATGCCACAGCAGTTCGCGGAGGTCAACGCAAGATTTCGGACGCCTCACTGGTCCGTCCTGCTCACGGTGATTCTTTCGATAATCTTCGTCTTCTTGACTGCTTACAGCCCATGGTTCTACGCGATCAGCGTGGTCACCGCGATGATGATCAGATGGCTCTTCGCCTCGTGGACGGCGATGATCATGCCGTACCAGCGGCCGGACCTCTACCAGCAGGGTTACACAGCAAAGGTAGGCAAGGTTCCGGTGATAACCATCCTTGGAGCATTATCAACAGTGGCCATGAGTGCACTCTTCGTCGTCGGCATATCGCAAATCGCTGCTGACTTCATATCACTAACATGGTTCGTGACCTGGTTCGCTGTCGGTGCACTGCTATTCGCGTTCTACCTAGCTAGAAACACCTCTCGCGGCGTAAAGATCGAAACACTGTTCAGAGAGATTCCGCCAGCTTAGCTTCCCTGCCCAACCCCCCTTTTTGTTTCATTCCTCCCTACATGCGCACCCCGGGTATTCGAGATTGGAAAAAATCAAACTCATGTACGTCGCCGATATCCACGGCAGCGAAACGGTGTGGCGAAAATGGATCACCGCGCAAGCGGTGTACGAGATTGACGTATCCATACTCGCAGGGGACCTAAGTGGCAAGATCATAATCCCAATCATCAAAGAAACAGATGGATCTTACACGTGTCGGCACGAAGGTCGTGTCGAAAAAGCCGCAAATGAGAAGGAACTCGAAAACATCACAAGCGGACTTCGATCGCGAGGGATCTATCCGTACATCTCAACTCATGAAGAAGTAGAGAAACTGAAATCCAATCGGGACCGTGTCGAAGAACTCTTCCAGAGAGTCATAACTGACGAAATGGATCGATTGCTAACATTCGCCGAGAAGAACATACCTGCAGAAAAAACCGTAATTGTGACTCCTGGAAACGATGACATCCGCGAGCTTGACGCAGTAATAGACAAACACAAGAGGGTCGTCAATCCGCTCGGCAAGCTCGTCAGGCTGCCTCTGGAGCATGAGATGATCAGCATGGAGTACTCAAACCCAACGCCTTGGAACACACCGCGAGAATGCAGCGAAGAAGAGCTCCAGAATAGGCTGGAAGCGCTTGTTCCGCTTGTGTCAGGAAATTGGAGAAAAGTAGTCTGCAACTTCCACTGCCCTCCCTACGGGACCAGACTAGACCTCGCTCCCAAGCTCGACAAGAACCTCAGACCCGTCTACCACCTAGGAATCCCAGAATTTGCAAATGTCGGAAGCACGTCGGTGAGGAAATTCCTCGAGAAGTATCAGCCACTCGTATCGCTCCACGGACACATCCATGAGGCATCAGGAATCGAACAGATCGGTAGAACGACGACCTTCAATCCGGGCTCAGAGTACACCTCAGGGGTTCTGAAGGCCATCGTTGTAGAGCTGGACGAGAACGGTATCGCGAACTGGTTCAAGATCGGATAGCGATCAACACCAACCCCACTCATTCGGCATCTATCTTACCAAAGGTCTGTATGGGCTACCATTGTCCCAAACCGAAATGACCAAGCCAAGCCGTTCGAGGGCTTTCCGCGCCTCGTCGGCGAGTTCTGCCTTCACGAGGAGTAGAATACCTCCCTCGCGGCCGTCATTCCTGATTAGCGCTCTGCGAACAGCTTCGAGCGGCTGAATATGATACCCTTGGAACCCCTTGTTCTTGTAGGCATCCCGTAGGAGCAGGGCGTAGCGATCCATCTTCACAGCCCTGATGAGACCGGCGAGGGTTACGAAGTGACCAACAGGCCAGGGGTCGTTGCCAAATCTTTTCTCGTCATCGAAATTCGCGACGACATTAAAGAATGTGTACTCAGGCGAATTCATGTTAAGCAGCTTGTCCGCTCGGTAGTTCAATATTACCTGGGCACCCCATCGCTGCCTATTCTCGAAGACAAGTTTGATCAGTTGCTGGAACCTATCTCGCGTGAACAGTTCCTGGCTGTTCTTCCCAATGGATGGCAGCGGAAACGGAACAACCTTGCCGTCCGTTGCCGCCACACAAGCCTCTGCTAGCCCTTGAACACTCGTGCCGAGCTCAGACTCCAGCGAAGTAGCTGGCAGCTTGAACTTGTACACAACCTCGCGAAATCGACGCTCAGCCTGCTCCTCGGTCAGGATTCCAAGCTTCACCTTCCTCTTGACGGCCTCACTGATCTCTTCATCCTCAAGAAGAATATTCGTGCGGGCCAGACTTGCGAGATAGTCCTCGTCGATTACGTTGCCTCCGTGCGACACGAATCCAGTGCCGCGAAGAAGACATGTCAGATTATATGGACCGCATGTGTTCTCCTTTTGCGACGGCATGGACCGATATACGCCGTCGATTTCTACAGCGTTCAGCAGCAAGCTAACCTCGATGTCAACTGTCAACTCGCTGAACCATCGATGTATCGGGCCAAGCTTTGATATATACCTGGGCGCTCCAACAACAACCTAACCACAGCCGGAAGAGACCTCATTCTCCACCAGAACGAACGACAAAGAGAAAGGACAGAGATCCGATGAGTAAGCCTGCAACAACTGATCAGGACTTCATCCAAGAAGCTACGAGGATCGCAAGCGCAGCGCAAGAACGAAAGCTGACGCTTCGGATCATGGGAGCCACCGCTATCAAGATTCATTGTTCCAAGTTCGCAGAAATCTACGAACGCCTCGGACGGAGCCTAACGGATCTCGACTTTGTGGCGCCCAGTAAGGAGACGAGACGGCTTCTCGAGGTATTTGAATGCGCAGGTTACTTCATGGATCGTGACGCGCGGTACAGGATGGCTTTGACCGGTCGGTGTGTCCTGCAGAAGCGGGATAGCCCTCTTCACGCGGACCTCTTCTTCGACGAACTAAGATGGAATCACACATTAGACCTTCGCAAGCGCCTGCCCCTAGATTTTCCGACGCTAACGATCTCTGACCTCCTTACGGAGAAAATACAGATAGTCAGAATCAGCGAGAAGGACATCAAGGACGCGATCGTAGTCCTGCGTGAGCATCAGATCAGCGATCATGATCAAGATTCTGTGAACGGACCTTATGTAGCCCATTTGTTGGCGGCAGATTGGGGATTCTACTACACGTTCACTACGAATCTCAACAAGGTGGAGACATTCACTAACAAGTACGAGCAACTGTCTCCAGAGGACAGAGACGATGTGACCGCCAAAATCGCAAAACTGAGACAGATTATCGAGGACGAGCCGAAGAGCCTTCGCTGGAAGCTACGAGCGCGAACAGGAACAGGCGCGAAATGGTATCGTGAAGTGGACGAGCTTACCTAGCTCGAATTGATCTGCTCACCAGCCGACAAACGGCGCAACCGCGCTGTCAGGTACTTTGCCTGCTTCGACCTCGGAAAGTGATCGTTCAAGGACTTGTATCCCACGCTCGGCCTGATCGAGCGTCAAGATAAGCGGGGGCGTTATCTCCAGAACGTTCGAGCTTAGGCCAACATACGCCGTTAAGAGTCCGTTCTTCCAAGCCTGGTAGCAAAGCTTCGCGGTCTCCTCTGTTGCGGGCTCTTTCGTCTCTTTGTTCTTGACAAGTTCAATGCCTATGATCATGCCCGCTCCCCTCACATCTCCGATCCACTCGTGCCGTCCTGCCACCTCTAGGAGCCGCTGTTTGATGTATCCGCCCACCTCCGCGGCGTTCTCGGAGAGACTCTCTTTTTCAATGATCTCAATCGTTGCCAGCGCAGCTGCACAGCTGACTGGGTGTCCGCCCGCGGTCAGGACGTGCGTCCCAGACAATGAGTCCAGAATATTCCCTTTGCATATGCACGCGCTTAGGGGCATACCAGAAGCCATAGGTTTTCCTAGGACCATTACGTCGGGGTTGACCGCGGAATTTTGGACGGCGAACATCTTGCCGGTCCTTCCAAATCCAACTTTGACCTCGTCGACCGCGAAGGGGATTCCGTACTTGTCAGCCAGCTTCTTCAGCTCCTCCAAGTATCCGGGTGGAGGAACGACATCACCACCATCGCTCTGAATAGGCTCGACGAGCATGCCTGCAAGATCCTGAGGATCAGTCATCGTCTTGAAGGCATAATCCTCGATGAAGTCGCTACCACAGTAAATCCCACATTCTGGGTAGGTCAACGAGAAGGGACACCGGTAGCAATACGCGTATGGAACCTTCACTACGTTCGCAAAGCCTGGAAAACGTGTGTGAGCTTTGTGCCCCGACAGTGATGCTGCGCCCATAGTCTGGCCGTGGTAGGCGCCGAGGAAGGTTAGAATTCGCGGCCGTCCGGTCGCCTTGGGCAGAATCTTGAAGACTAGATCGTTTGCATCGGAGCCTGAGAGGCCGAACCAAACCTTTTTCCTGAAGTCGCCTGGACTGATCGAAACAAGCTGCTCAGCAAGCTTCACGCTCGTCTCGTTCAGGAAAGTTATGGTTGAGGCGAAGCTTGTCTTGGCAAGTTGATCCTTGATGGCTTGCACAACTCGCGGGTGACCGTAACCCGTGTTGGCGACAGCCCATCCTGCGTTGAAGTCTAGGTACTGGCGGCCCTGCACATCAAATACAGTAACGCCGTTCGCCCGTTCAACAACCAAAGGGTAGAAGCGAATCTTGAATGCCGTTCCGATGACGTCTTCGTCACGCTTGAGAACCGAGGCGGAGTCCAAGCCTGATTCAGAAACGTATTCGACAGGGCAGATTCAATAAGCTTCCTCAACACGCGGCGAGCGATCCGGATGAAACAAAATCCGATCGGGAGGAGAGCAGTCGTTTCATCAGTTCATGATCAAGCAAGTCAGACTGGGTTCCGGGCTTTGAAGCGGGAAAGGACTGGGCTTTCTCCGTGCTCGCATATTCCGTCGTCCGGGTAAATCCGACAGTAGAAAGGTTTCGTCTCGTGGATTGTGCACGAGTAGAGTCGTCCTAGCTCGTCCCCTTTCAGAAAGGGGCAGCTCGGCGTAGCGAAAACCCCGCGCAGATTGTTCGGGTCAGTGGAATCAATCGACAGGTACTTCAGGATGTCTTCTCGCCCCTGCGCTCTCCAGCGCATTATGTCTTCGTGGGTGGCCTCGAAAGATCCCCAAAGAATGATACAGCAGTCCCCGGAGCGCCTGCATGTGTGTCCCTGCAAAAGTGATCATCCGGATTCGCGGATGGGCGACAAATAGCTAGGGAGATCGGTCATCCTCAGGCGGTTCTTTCGGCGTCACAGTCGTCTCGAGGACAGCCGGCTCTTGTCGACCACAGCTTGTGATGTGTTCTCGATAGCGGTCCAACCTTACATGAGAATGGCAGCGTGGACACTCCATAGCCTTCATCTCAGTTCTGTTCTGTCCCCTATTTCCGAACCTACGTCGCGTCTACTTCACTCTCAAAGGACCGTCGTATGGGTGGTGGGTATTGAAGCTACCTGAACATGGGCCTTGAGAACGAAGTCACTCGGAATGAATTGAATACTATGACCATGCCCTGGAGGGGAGCCTATGGGGCCTTTCGGGTTGGTTGTGGGATCTCTCGGCCGCAAGCAAAACAGAACCTTGCCTCCCGAGGATTTCTTGTCCCACACCTGATGCAAAACGGGCCCGCTCGCTCGGGGAATTCGTCTCTTAGTTCCCGGAAGGCCTTGTCAATCTCTTCTCCCGCGGTCTTCAGGCCCTCCTCGATTTCTCTCCCAGCTGCTCTCAACGCACCGGCTATCTGGTCTGCTAGATCCGCGGATGCTCCGTGCGTGGCCGCTCCACACTTTGAACAAAAACTCGCCTCGTCTGCGAGTTTCACTCCACACTTTGCGCAGAACGGCATCATATCGCCTACGAGATCTTCATGGCGGGCCCCGGTGAGCGAGCGTCATGACCAGTGCCCGCAC
>Ga0209725_1000469_pt1 | contig 24973 bp, 21 predicted proteins | sample I18A1metaG_FD_184145 | JGI IMG/M metagenome (GOLD analysis project Ga0209725, IMG submission 184145) | Lake sediment bacterial and archeal communities from Gulf of Boni, Indonesia to study Microbial Dark Matter (Phase II) - ​I18A1 metaG... | ecosystem: Environmental > Aquatic > Freshwater > Lake...
TCTACTTTCGGGAAAATGACTCTGGCTATTATCAAGATAGATACGGCTGTGAATATGTTTTGAAAGATCGAAACAATGAAGGAAGCTGCTCTGCGTGTACCTGTAATCGATGTCAGAAAGTCGATTGGAGAGGGCCAGTTGATGAACTCTGGGTTGATCGGCATAAATAGCCCCATAGCCATGGCTCTTTCAAAATTGAACGTGTATATGAAGAAGCAGAGAATCTGTAGTGCAAAGAGCTTCCATGTGCGAGGGTTATTGGTAAGCCAGAGTGCTATGAACGGTGTGACCCAAACGAAGAATTGAGGATGGAAGAAGCCCATGCAGTAGTAGGCTAATAGAATAACGAGGATGAGTCTCCATAGTTTCTCGAAAGATGGATTTGGCTCGTAGAAAGCATATAGCACAGTCAAAATGTAGACGATCATGTATGGGTATAGAATGTCAAAGTCGTGTATGGCTATTCGCCAAGCGAAGAGGAAGTCTTCAAACGCTCGGCCGAAGAGCGGGGCGGCGCTCTGGAGTGGAATCCCTCCGACAATTACGAAAGGAACAAAAAGGGCAAATGGGACGAAAGCAGCACATATAGAGAAGAAAATTCTCATCCTCGAATTGCCTTTAGAAAGAAAACCTGCCATAGGAAGTATGAACAGCAAAGGATAGAGCTTGAGCAAGGCGCCTACGCCCAGGGAAAAGAATGATCTTATAGATTTGCAGTTCTTGAAAAAGTAGAGACCTGCGACGATGAGCGCTGTAGGAATAATATCGACCTGCCCCATCAAGTAGGGTGCCAAGATACCTACAGGGTTGACCATCCAGAACTTGAACGCAATAGTCGCCTTGCTCTTATCTTCTATGATACGCAGTAGCAAAAAGGCTACTACGAGATCGAAAATGAGCAATGGAAGTTTTGCGAGAAACAGAAACTGATAGACTTGAGGTTGAAGAAGGTCAACCCAATAAGCTGCGATGCCGGGTTGATCCAGTCTGCCGAAGTAGTTTACTGGAAAGAGAGGCCGATAGATCAATATGAGAAACGCGTAGAAATATGCGACTGGAAATCCTATTTGGTAGATCTGATGTTCAATTATGTCATGCCCCATCTTGAAGTTCGAGATAAGGTCCCAATGAGCTGCGATCGGCATCAGAAGAAGCCTGAGAATGACTCCGAATAGAAACCAAGAAACAATTTCTCTGTCACTGATGCAAGCCCGAATGGTCGGGCACTTCTTGAGCTCATCATTTCTCGTTTCTGTCTCAGAAAACAAGCCTCTCTTCAATGTCAAAGTCCACTCTGAGAAATGTTTGCTATAGAAAGATGTGATTATGGACAGTTCAGAAATAAGTCTTGGTGTTTGGACGATTTAATAGCTTCTGCTCACGTACGGCGAAAGTAGCAAACGAGATAAATGTTCTCGATTAAACGTATTATCAGCTTTGCTCATGGAGCGGGCAAGATGAGGGTCTGCGCTTTCAATCACTGCGGCATCATTCCACCGAGGGCAGGAGGATTGATTCGTATCTATGAACTGTTGACCAGGATTTTCCAAATGGGCCATGAGGTCAAGCTGTACGCCTATGGAGCTGGACATGAAAGGTTTGAGGTTGATGGAGTGCAGATTCATCTCGTTCCGAAGGTACTTCAACACCTAACCAGGTTTGGTAGACTTCTCTACGGCGGACTTGAGGGTGAATTAGCCTTGGACGTTGCCTTAGCTTCTTTCCCTAGGATGGCGAGGGAAGCCGATCGCGATATTGCGAATTCCGATATCGTTCAGGTTGAGCATCTTTGGTGCAGTATTCCGCCTCTGATTTACGCCAGGAGGAAGGGAAAGCCTGCGATATTTGATGACCATAATGTTGAGACGATTCTTGTTGAGAGATATCGAAGGAGGCTTTGGAAGGCCAGACAGAAAGGTCTGTGGCTTCCTTGGCTCTGGTATGTGGCTTCTATTGAGAGGATTGCATGTGGACTGGCTGATACCGTTCTCGTAACCTCTGAAACCGATAGGATACTTTTGCATAAGAGAATGGGAGTTCCGACAGGAAAGATTGAAGTTGTTCCAAACGGCGTGAATACGGAAGTGTATAAGCCTTCGGTTGATGATGGAAGAAGGATTAGACGAATGTATGGGATAGGCGAGGGAGATCCGATCCTGCTCTTTCTCGGTAGATGTGATTATCCTCCGAACAGGTTTGCAGCGGAATGGATTGTTAGAGAATTGGCGCCCAAAGTGATGGAGAAACGACCTGATGCGAAGGCTCTCATAGTCGGAAGAAATCCTCCCACAAATCTAACGTCAGATAGAAGAATCTTGTTCACTGGAGAGGTCGACAACGTTATTCCATACATTAATGCTGCGGATATTTGTCTGGCGCCCATTACGGTTGGTTCGGGTACGCGAATCAAGGTTCTGAGCTACATGGCGTGCGGGAAGCCTGTGCTTTCTACACCTGAAGGGATTGAAGGAATCGATGTCAAGGATGGCGAGAGCATTGTCGTGCGAAGCTTATCAGACTTCGTTGACGCAACCTTGGATATGCTTAACGACTCGCGAAAAATGCGGGAGATGGGAGAACGGGGAAGAACGTTAGCGCAATCGAAGTACGACTGGCAAATCTCCGCCAGAAGACTTGACGCAATCTACAGAAAACTGGAAACCTAGACCCGCACTTGGCGATGGCGAACATAGTCGACGGCGAAACTCCTACTTTTCATCAGTCTTCTAATGTCCTTCTCTCGGACCCTTCTAATGATCCTCTGAACAATCCACCTCTGACTTAACACATACCTCAGCTCTTTTAGGTTCCAAAACAGACCTGAAAGAACCGCCTTGGCCCCAATCAGCTCCCTCTTCATTAAATGCCGAAAGGTAATCAATATCTTCACCGCAACAAAGAAAGGAAGCATCCTAGCAAGGCTTGAGTAGCTACAGTTCTTGACCAAAGTTGCCAAATGATTCTTGTGATAATGATACAGCATACCATAATTCAGCGGCTTACCTAATAGCACTCGAAGCCCCCTCCTATGATAAACAATCGACTTCGGAACGAACAACACCTTATAACCTCTTAAACGAAGGCGCCAGCAAAGATCCATATCCTCAAAATACATGAAGAACCTCGGATCAAAGAAGCCGACCTCATGCAATGCGTCCTTGCTGATGATCATCGCAGATCCGCTGGCGTAAAAGACCTCAGAAACCTCATCGTATTGACCTCTATCCGTCTCAAGCGACCCGAAGACCCTCCCTCTCTCATTAGGAAAGCCATAGACATCTGCAACCCCACCTGCGCCGTCAATCTTCCTCGGATCGTCGGACCAGAGCAACTTGCATGCGACCACCGCAACGGCATGCTGACTTCGCAAGACCTTTATCGAATTTTCGAGCCAGTTGGAGGAAACCTTTGTGTCATAGTTCAGTAGTGCTATATACTGACCGCGCGCTTTTCTCATAGCTATGTTGTTTCCTTCCGCATACCCCAAATTTGTTGAGTTCGCGACTATCCTCGTTTGAGGAAAGCTCTTCGTTACGTATTCTAGACTCCCATCCTTCGACGCATTGTCCACAAGGACAACCTCAAAGTAAGGATACTCCGTAGCATAAACAGAGCGCAAACATTCTTGCAAGTAGCCGGATCTCAGACCATTGTAGTTTAGAACTATTACGGTTACAGGTTCAGCGCCACTGTGATTCATTCATGAAACCACTGTTCTCTTTTCTATCCCAACTACTGCAAATAACTAACCTTCAATCATCCTTGCATCGCTACATAGCGGACTCTTCTGCAATGATCAAATACGTAGTCGACTGTCGATATGAACATAGTTTTAGCCCGGTTGGCGATGGAGCAGCATAGCGAGGATAGACCACATATCTAGTATGAACCTTAGTCCTCTCGATACTCAATTGGTTCTCATCAAATGAAAGCAATTGTTCTTCTATCGATACGCGTCATTTCTCATCACTAGCTTGTAAATGGAAGATGTTGGTCGTACTCGAATAGAATATCGAGTATACGCCTCAACTTGATATATTCAGCCGGCTGATATTTCTTGAGCCTCGGGTACATTATAGCCAATATCTCTTCCTCACTCTTAGTTCTACTTCTCTGAATCCTTAATCGCCGAGCACAAGCGTCCCTGAAATTTGACAGATCCCATAAGGTCGCTCTTACGATCGCGACAGCCTTCTTGGGCTCGAAGATGAAGAGGCCCACAGCAATTATCACGCTGAAGAGAAAGTAGTTTCTGAGAGCCCAAATGAGTGAGGAGCCGCAATTCTTGAGGATCGCCCGTAGAAGGTTCCTGTGACAGTAGTAGAGCTTACGGGCGTCCCCAGCCTTACTTCTAGTTGAACCAGAGAAATAGTGGGCGACCTTAGATTCAGGTGCAAAGCCCACTCGATAGCCTAGAAGCCTGAGTCTCCATGACAAGTCAGCGTCTTCATAATACATGAAGAACTTGTCATCAAAGCCTCCAACTTTCACGAAGATTTCCCGCTTGATCAGAGCAGCGCCCCCACAGAACGCGAAGGGCTCGAATCCGATACAGTCGTATTGTCCCAAATCATACTCTTCTCGGCCAATATCAACGAAGCCCCTCCAGAATGGTATGCCCATTCCCCCAACCGAATCCAAACGTGAATGATCATCCATAGAAACCATCTTGCAAGCAACGGCAACAGTCTTCGGATCCTTGATCGCGACATCGACTAATCGCTTAACCCAGCTCGGATTCAAGACTTCAACATCAATATTCAAAAGAAGAATGTAATCCGAATCAATCTTCGCTATTGCTCTATTATAGCCTTCGGCATAACCCAAGTTCCTCCCATGGCGAATGATCTTAACCCATGGAAAGATTCTTTGAACATAATCCACAGAGCCGTCAGCGCTTCCATTATCTACCAGATAGACATCCAAATTTGGATAGTCAGTCCTAGCAACGCTGGATAAGCAGTTGGGAAGCCACCTCAAACCATCGTAATTGAGTATCATAATCGCGACTCTTGGAGGCTCCACCAACGTAAGAAACTTCCTCAAGCATACAGGGATGAGTAACCAAAAGCCAAGACTATAATGTTTTCAATTATGCACTTTGAGATGAACGAAAGTTCGTTGTGATCTCGAATCCCCGTTGATGATGCGTACGCCCTCGAAGGGTTGCTCTGGCAGTATTGTGGCTCTCACAGGATGTCTCAGTTCGATGATTTGAGAGACATTCGAGGATACTCCGTAGAAAGCCACGCTTATCTCTTTATTGTAGCATAGGGAGTCGCCCTGAATTATCATGCCCTGAATATCTCTTGAGACATATCCTTTGAAGACGAGCGATAAGTCGTCTAGACTACCTACATACTGAGATAAGAATAATCCGTTTCCTGCGGTACTTTCTATAAACCGGAACCTCTGCGAGTAACGGCCATCCGTGAACTTGAACTGCATATATAGAGGACTTGGCTTGTATAGCGCACTCCTAATTGCGCCTAAGATGCTGTAGCTTACAGTAACATTCCCAAAGAGGTACCCTGACTCGAAGCGTGGCACAGGAATGAAACTGCCGAGTTCTCCCTTGAAAGATCCTAGCTCTTGAGCGGTTCCATATCCTTGAAAGATCTTTCTGCGCAGAAGTAGGAATTCGCCTGTCCGACCCGCGTACTCGTAACCGAACAGAATGGTTCGAAAAGTCTCGGGTTCGTCAAAAATAGGATATCTCCCGTCTATTGATTCGTACGCGTAAAGGAGATACTCTGGTCGGCTACCAGCTGCAAAATGCATGCTGTCAAGATGGTCAAGTTCTCTCGTGTACGCAGAGTAAGATTGGAGCACAGGGCGCGGGGACCAATTTAGATTGTAAGACCAGAGTAATGCAATATCCCACGGAAGCACATCTACTGTGCTTGTGCCAATGGCATCTATTACCTCATGGTCCACCCTGTATTGAGCTCTTATACTGTTCTTCGATTGCTCTATCGCGGATTCTGCCCGGCCGTTGTCCACAAGAAGGGTCATCGCTTGATCATAACCGGAAACCTTAACCATCAAATTATCTCTCATTAGCCACGGATAGGCTAACCCTGATACGGCTATCAGTGCAAACAGGGCAAGCGGAGTAAGAAGTGGGACTATGTGCGTAATCGTCCCCGGATCCACGCAAATATCTTTCAAGATGAGAATATTTAGCAACCCAGCAATTAGGGCAAAAGTTGACATGAAATAGAGGACGTGTAGATCATGTCTCACATAACCGTATTTGAAGGCCTCGAAAAGTATCGGCAGAGCCAATATCAGAAAGAGTGAAACCTCCCGTTTTCTTCGCGCAGAGTAGTAGACCAATGTTATGGGAATTAGCGTCATCAGCATGATTCCGACGTATACCTGCCAGACTATACCTTCAACCCCCATCGCGGCATTATATCCTAGCGCAACTTGCAAACCATGGGCGACATAGTCAAGCATTCCAAAAAATTTCTGTCGAGAGATGATCCATAATACCTCTAGCGAGCCGACGTAGACGGCTAGTATCCCGATACACAATTTCAGTTCTCTTCGCATCCAGATACCGCAAATCAGTGCTACGAATATAAGAAGAGAGATCGAGTCTAAGAAGTAGTTGAATTTGATGAGAGATACAATTGCTAGCGGGAGCCCGAGAAGGAGCGCCAGATGACTTTGCAAGTCCGCCCGATGTCTTCGCAGTCTCAAAGAGAACAAGATGTAGGCAAGCAATAGAACTGACAGAATAACCTCATGCCCGGCACCTGACGGTGCGAGCATCACGAAGATCAATAGAAGGGAGGTCGATCCGGCTAATTTTGTCACGGAGCCAGTCGTACTAGTGGTACAAGCAACGAACAGAAATGTGCTCGCGAACAGCATGAAGTGAGAAAAGAGCGTGAAAAGAAACGACAGCATCCATAAACTATAATCGATTAAGCCTGGAAACTCTAAGAACCCCAGCGGTCCATAGGTGAACACAAGTTCTGTTCCGAACTGCAGGTTCCTGAGAAAAGCCCAGTTAATGCCTATTAGCCAAGAAGGATCGAGGCCACCCTGAGCGTAGGAAATTGGCCATGGTAACTTCCAAATGGCAACAACACCAAACAAAATCGCGTTGACAACGAGAACTAGATTCCTCCTAGTTCTTCCTAGTTTGTGGCTACCAGTCATAATCATCTTCTTAGATTCATCAGATGTATCGCAGGTCTGTCGACATTGATTCATCCGTATACCTCAATATCAAATGACTCAGAAAGGGATCTTTATCGCTCTCGGCGACCAGAATATATACCAATTCTTGTCCTTTAGTTGTTTCGTCGGAAGGACGTTGTGTTTTCGCTAGCGCAGACTGGATCAAAGAAATTATCTTGAAGATTCGAAAGATCCCTGCAGGATTGCCGCGCAGTATGAACGTCGGCTTTAGCCCATTTGAGGCATTTCGGGTCTATATCTATCGCGTATTTTCCGCTGTGCTCTATGTTGCTGATGAACTCGCAGTATCCGCTTGCCAAATCTAGAACCCTAGCTTTTCTGCTGACGAATCTTTGAGAATAATGCTTGCATAAGACTTAGCACGGATTTCCTTGGAAGAAAACAGTAGTAAAATCATTTTTATATATCGAGGCCCATCCTTGAAAACCGAAAGCTTCGCTTCGCGCTTCTTCCTAACAGTATGTTGAACCTGTATATTAACGATCTTTAGGTTTGCATTTCTTAAGACCTTGATTGGGATCTCCGCAAATATCTCAAAACCTCTTGAAGACAAAATTAAGTGCTCGAGAAGTTCAGTTCTGTAGGACTTAAAGGCATTTGTCGTATCTGATGAGGGTATATGAAACAACAGCTTGACCAGATAATTATAACATCTATTTGCAACGTATTTTAGTGCCGAATACCCTGGAGGTCTTCCATGCCTGAATCTATCCCCGATGGCTACGTCGTATCCCTGTACGATAGCATTTATCAGCTTCACCAAGTCTAGGGGGCTTTCCGAATGGTCTCCCATTATCGGGACGAAAATGTTGCCTTTCGCCAGCCTAATTCCAGCGCGAACTGCATCGCCTACACCGCGCTTCCCAGACCTCTCGATTAACCGTATCTCGCTGAATCTTTCGCATAGTTGATGAACAATGAAACCCGTCCGGTCGCCGGGCACAGAATCCAGTATGACGATAACCTCATAATGAAACTGAGTCCTTCTTAACTCCATAATAACATCCACTAGCGTATCCTTGATGTATTCCTCTTCCCTATAAGCCGGAATGATGATAGAGACAAAGCTTCTGGGTGACGATGACTGTAAGGACGAGGAGTTCAATCGTAGTCACCAAGCCTAAATCGAACAACAAGGTACGACAATCTATAATATTCATTAATTAACTTTCATATACCTTGGGAGCGTGGGCATACATGTTGTCAGAGCTCATCGGAAAGATAAAGTCGAGTAATGCTACCGTTTGCGTTTTGGGCCTAGGAAGAGTCGGTTTACCTTTAAGCATCGTATTCGCCAATAGCGGATTGAATGTTGTAGGAGTTGATACCGACCGCGAGAAAGTTATGAAGGTAAATCGAGGCGAAGCCCCATTTCGGGAAAATAGACTGGAGGAGTATCTAAGGAGAGCTCTAGAGTTAAAGAAATTTCAAGCTACAACTGAGTCGAGGGAGGGGGTCGCCCGAGCGGATATAATAGTAGTAACTGTAGGGACGCCGACCTCGGCTCAATATTATGTGGACTATTCTCAACTGCATGGCGCTCTTGAGGAAATCTCGGAAGGGGAGCTGCTGATGAAAGCGATTGGATTTAGATGTACATTAACCCCAGGAACAATCAATAACCTGGCGACACCTTATCTTGAAGAGAAAAGCGGGTTAAAGGCAGGAGTAGACTTCGCGCTAGCGATGTGCCCGGAAAGAATCCTAGAGGGGCATGCGATAGAAGAGCTATACAACCTCCCAGAGATCGTGGCAGGCATCAATGATGTGAGCAACGCGATATTCGCCGAACTATTCAAGAAGATCAACCCGAAAAAAACTATTCTACATACAACTCCAACAGGGGCCGAGTTAGCTAAGCTATTCACAAACATCTACAGATATGTAAATTTCGCCCTGGCGAATGAATTTGCGATCTGGGCAGAGATGTACGGCGAGGACGCCCATAGCATCATTAAAGTCGCCAATTATGACTACCCAAGGTGCAACATCCCGAAGCCGGGTTTCGCTGGCGGACCTTGCTTGGGTAAGGACGGTTTCCTGCTCGATAATAACACCACATTCAGTAGCATAATTTCAACCGCGTGGAAATTGAATGAGGCAATTCCACAGCACGTAGCCGAATCGCTAAGGCGAGGGATAGGCCAACTATATGGAAAGAGGATGTCTGTGCTGGGTCTCGCTTACAAAGCCGGAAGCGATGACACAAGACTCTCTCCATGCGTGAAACTAGTTGAAATACTCAAGGGCTATGGAGCTACTGTCCTCGTGCATGATCCACATGTGCCCAACACATTAACATTGGACAAAGCTTTAGAGAATCCCGATGTGGTCGTTATCGCTATCAACCATCCTGAATTCAATCAGCTGGCGAAAAGGATCGACGAGAGCGGCTGCAAACTCGTATACGATGTATGGGGAATTTTCGATGCCGCTAACTTCCAGAAGGCCTCGTATATGCGTTTCGGGCGAAGGAAATGAGTTACTGGAAGAATAAGGCAGTGCTTGTGACGGGCGGAGCAGGCTTCATAGGCCATAGGCTAGTAGCTAAACTCTTGAAGCTTGGCGCAAATGTCACCGTCGTTGACGATCTGTCTAAGGGAAACAAGCGGAACATAGAACTATATCTCAATCAGATACGGTTTCTCCAAGCCGACCTACTAAACGAAGCGGTCGCGAAAGATCGTCTGAAAGACCATAAAGTCTGTTTTCACCTTGCCGCCAAGATCGGAGGGATAGGATACTTCCATAAAACACCAGCGACTAGTCTGCGCGACAACTCAATGATGAACTTCAACCTTTGGGATGCCGCGCTCGGCACAGATATCAAGATGGTATGCCTTTCGTCATCCATGGTTTTCGAAAGAACGAACGCCTTCCCAACCCCTGAGTCTGCCATCGAGACATCTCCTCCACCGATGAGCGGCTACGGCTTCTCCAAGCTTGTGGCCGAATATATAGCGAGAACCTACCATGAAGAGTTCGGCGTGAAGTACGTGATCGTCAGGCCATTCAACGCGTACGGACCAGGCGAGATTCCAGGAGAATACGTAGGCTATGCCCACGTCATCCCAGACCTTATCAAGAAGACTTTGACAGGACAGTATCCACTAGAGATATTGGGATCAGGCAAACAGACGAGAAGCTACACCTATGTTGATGATGTAGCTGATGCGATGTTGTACGTGACGGAGCGAACAGAAAACGATGATTTCAACATAGGAACAGGGGTGGAGACCACCGTGGCCGAGTTGGCTGAGAGAATATGGAAACTATGTGGAAGAGAAGAGCCGCTGAAGTTTAAGCATACTCCAAGCATGAAGTACGATATCCAGAGAAGGGTTCCTGATATATCAAAGATAGTGAGTCTGGGATGGAGACCGAAAATCAGTTTAGATGAAGGTCTGAAGCAAACAGTGGAATGGGCCAGATCAGAAATCGCTTAGTCCGCATTCAACGTGCTTCTGAGAAGATGTCGAATTCATCTATGCCGAAACTACATACGGCGTACATGTGCCTTGTAGGGGCGGATACCCATTGGCTCAATACTCACAACATTTATTCTTGAATCAGGCTAAAAAGTGAAATAAGAAGATCTGATGCTTGTTGATTTCAATAGTCACGGTGTATAACGATAAGCGAATCTTGGACAGATACTTGCTTAATAGCTTGAGAAATCAAACAGCCAAATTCCAATTAATTAAACTGGATAACACCACCAATAAGTACAAGTCAGCGGCAGAAGCTCTGAATTACGGTGGAAGAAAATCGAAGGGAAAATATATAATTTTCGTCCATCAGGACGTTGAGCTGGCTGATGAGAACTGGCTCGATCGAGTTGAGAATATGCTGAGAGGTATTCGTGACTTGGGAATTGCTGGTTGCGCTGGGATGGATAGCTCAGGCGAACCAAAAGGTTTTATAGACGATAGCGGTCAACGATGGGGACAACCTTTAGATGAACCCATACCCGTCCAAACATTAGATGAAAGTGTGCTAATTATACCTAAAGAAGTTTTCGACATCCTTCAATTTGATTCGCAAAACTTCGATGGATGGCACGGATATGGCACTGATTACAGTTTGAGCGTGAAAGCAATGGGTTTGAGCTCATACGTAGTACCTGCATTTATATCCCATCACTCTCCATCGTCAAGGAAACAGCCTTCCCTGATCAAAGGCTTATTTGAAGCACAAAAAAGGTTAATCAAGAAGCACAAAAAGATCAAACGTATTTACATGACTTGTGGTTTCTTGCCAACCTCCCTCGCCTTCCTAATAAGTCCAAAGTTAACCTATAGAGCATACACAAGTTTTGGTGCAAGAAAATTCACAAGTCTAATATTGAGTCTTTTACTTGACGAAGTGAGAAAGTGGTTCAAATGATCAAGAACTGGAACCCAGTACAAAGGCTTCATGGTTCTCGCACTATAACGAAAAGTGGTAAAAGCCTCTGGAGTGATGTCGGCAGTTACGATCTCTCGGAATCGCCAAATTACGAGGGACTTTTGTTGATCATCTGTCTTGAATTAATAACGGTTTCCTTTGCCACTTGAAGAAGCCAGACAAAGCCTTCTTTCCCAAAACTTCGATACAGGTTCCGACAACGTTGTGCTCCCTGTAGGCTTAATAAGATCGGGAAAGTGATTCGACGAGAAGATGGCTAGTCGCAATAAAAAAGTTTAAAGTAAAATGTTGGGGTAGCTTTAAACATGGCGGTGTGGCAGAAAAAGCTCTGCAGTGTTATGGTGTTTCATGCAAGCAACCTGACATGCTTTTTCCTCAGAGTTTTGTTAAGGATTTTATTGGGAAAAAAGAAGGCGGACGAACTTCTTGAGATGGGACTTGTTGATCTTGAAGATTTTAGGTTAGACCGCGTTGAAGTAATCTATAGACGACTGGCATGGGTACGCCGGTGGGGTGTAAGACCAATCAACAAAGAGGAAGGGCTTGTCATTGAAAATGAGTCTCGGTATATTACTCCGCTGGATATGGTGCCTTGCCACGAAGAAGTGAAGAATGTTTACCTGATGCCGGAAAAAGGCGATGTCGTATTTGATGTAGGGGCTAACTATGGATTCTACACTCTGCAAGCATCACGCTTAGTCGGTTCTGACGGCCTAATTCTTGCTTTTGAACCTCATCCAGACACTTACAATGGGCTTCTGACAAACTTGTCCCTTAACAATGTTAGAAACGTGAGGACATTCAACGTGGCCGTAGGAGAATTTGACGGACACGTGAGGCTATACATTCACACGAATTCCGGCGAGTGTTCAACATATCGCAAAAGTAAGAGATGGATAGACGTAGAGTCGACAAAGTTGGACACAATTGTAGAAAGACTTGGAATTACAGTCAACCTGATCAAGATTGATGTCGAAGGAGCTGAGTTGGATGTTCTGAAGGGGGCGAGGAAAACCCTAAAAAAGTTTCATCCGAAGTTAACAATAGCCGCATATCACTTTCCAGATCAGGCTGCTCAAATCAACGATTGGCTGAAGGGTCTACACCTCTCCTATGACATGAGAATCGTAAACGATGAATGGATGAAACAGATGAAGCTCCTTCCAGTGAGTATGCGATATTTTCATGCAGCCCCATCTTCAGAGACAACCTCTATTTCGCTAGTCAAGTCCTAGGTTGGTTCCAAGACGGCTTTGGCTAGGCGTTCAATAATGTCAGGCGATATGACCCGCTTTTCTAAATTCGTCAGTTGCTTTTTGACTAGGATGGCTCTGCATTTGACGCAGTAGAGGGCGATGGGCAACTTTTCTTGATCGCATTGTTGACAGCGAATCGCCTGGGTTAAGGGTCTCAATATCTCGCCTGGTTTCAAGCCATGTAGGACTGGGTCTCTCTCTTTGCACTACAAATCTTGATGGAAAACAGTTGAAAAGCCAAAGATGGAAAAAAATAGACAAATAAGCAACTTATACTAGCAAGGAAAGCGAATAGTGCTTGAGGTCTAAACTTAAGCACCACTTTTCCTGGTGCGGCTTTATACAACAATTTAAAGCCGTTCAGACCATACACTTTGAAACCAAGCTTTCTAAATTCACTCACGAACCAACCAGATATGTGCTTCTCTTCTGGATTTAGAGCATCAGGTCCTGCTAGCGCGTTAAAGAAACCGTTAGGCGTGGTCAAGAGTATCTTCCTTTGCGTAACGTCTTCCATCTGTTTGATCATCCTTAACCCATCCTGCTTGCCTAGATGTTCTATAACTTCAATAGCCACTGCGCAATCGAAAGATTTGGATCTGAAAGGTAAATGGCTGGCGTCAGCCAGTACGTAAGCATTGTGGATGGCAGCACTCTTGCTCTTCAAAATATATGGCCTAAAGTGATCTAACCCAACTTTGTAGCTATCTTCAACGAACCTCAACGGAGAGGCTTGACCGCAACCCACATCAAGTATCATTTTGCTACCGTCAAGTATTCTTTTCATCGAACTAATCCAGAACTGCCTAAATCTGAACATTGTCGCGTCACTATGAAAAATAATACGACACAAAAAGTTACTTAAACGGTTTTCAATATTACTTTGATCCTGTCAAAGACCTCGCTAAATCTACCAGCAAGCGCGACGTACAGAAGACCTGTGATTTTACGAAGGTATGAAGCATTTACAACCCATGAAGCGTTCTCTCTTAATCTCTTTAATTCCGTTAATGACCATTCATTGGTGGAAATCAACGGTTCATATGTGGACATCATGCTATCGTCCAAATCTTTTCGAAGGTATCCTTTTCTCAACGCATCAGCGTAAAGCTTTGTTCCATAATAAGGTGTAGCTATGTGAATCCCTGCATCCTGCATTCCTAACCTTTTCAATTTCTTAGCAAACCGTATTGTCTGGAAAATGTCGTCTTTAGACTCGCCGACAAACCCAATTACAAAAGAGCCGTCGACTATGATACTATGCCTCTTGAGAAGAATGACTGCTCTTTCTACCTTACCAAGATCAAGTCCCTTTCCAATAATGTTAGTGACAACCGACTGAACGCCAGATTCGGGCGCAACGAATACCCTCTTGCAACCCGACATCTGCATTTTCTCAACCATTTCTTCGTCTAGCGTATCTGCTCTTATACCGTTAGGTGCGCTCCACGTTATGTCTAAATCCCTTTCGATAATCAAGTCGCATATAGCCTGAAACCTCTTTCTGTCTAGCGTCATATTGTCGTCTTCTAGGTTGATGTGCCTAATGCCAAAAAGTCGAACCAGATCTTCAATCTCTTCAATGACGTTTTCCGCGCTCCTTGGTCTAAAACTTCTGCCCATTGTTGTGTGTATCGAACAGAATACACATCGGTATGGGCATCCCCTGCTCGTTATCATACTAGCCCATCGTTCACTGAATGTGTAAGACCGGCGAACACCCCTACCGCTCCTCGCTGCCTCGAAATAGTTTTTCATTGGAAGAAGATGCCTAGCTGGAAATGGGAGAGAATCAAGATCCCGAATAAGAGGTCGTTCAGCCGTCATATTCGGTACTCCGCCTTTTCTATACGCTATACCTCTCACACTACTAAAATCACTACCACTCTCTAGATATCGTATCAACTCAAAGGTAGTAAACTCCCCTTCCCCGACAACAACGAAATCCACATTCTCATTCGAAAGGGTCTCGGTGGGGCGAGCAGACGGGTGAGAACCTCCGAATATTACCGGTATGTCCTTATCTAGACCTTTAATCCTCGACGCTATCTGTAACGCGATAGGTTGGCTAACAGAAAACGGGACCGAAATACCTATCACGTCAGGTTTAACGCGCCTGATTCTGTCTTCCAGCTTATCCAAAGACAAACCTGAATAGCATTTCGTCGAGAACTTTTCCAAGTTCCTCCAATCTTCAGCATTTGCGTCGATAATGTTTACTTCGTGTTCTTTTTCCAAAACAGAAGCAACATATGCTAACCCGAGCGGCTGAAAAATCTCGGGAACCCCCCAAGCCTGGGGGATTACCAGCGGCGGGTTAATAAGGCATAACTTCATTTCAACTCGCCAATTTGTTTCTTAAATGGAAGAACAATATTGGGAAATAGGCAGACTGAAAACTTACCCATGTCCCCCAATTGTTCAAGCAACCTGCGCAGTTTTTAACGACCTGTCTGGCTTCCTTCGCCGGTTGGCTCCTCCATATCTCGGAGGGGCTCATTTGTCTGATATTACCTGCGCACAGATCCGCATAGCGCAGGCATGGCGCTACGTCGCCGTTACACCTTAACAAGAAAAATGTACACATGGCAAAACATGAGAACCTAATAGGTTCACCCTTCAAGTGCCTTAGCCAGTATTGTCTGTGAAGAGTGTCTGGGAGAGTTTTGACTTCTTCTAGAAGTTTCCTCTGGTTCAAACCAAGACCTATGTTCCCATAATATATATTCTCGTCCAACCATTGAACTACTAAGTTAACATTCATTTCCCTAGCATAAGATTGAACCTCCTCAAAGTTTTCTATCGTTAGGTCCGACAAAACAAACCCTATAGCCAATTCAAGATCCACGTATTCCCTATAAGCGAGCAGCTTGCGAAGTAGATTGTCCACTCTCTCGTAACATCCTTTAACTCCTCTAACTGCGTCGTGTTTTTCTCCTATGCCATCAAGGGAAACGCCTACTCCAAGATTGACTTTAGAATCTACGGCGACACTGTCGACGATCCTCGTTATCCGTTCCGGCAATAATCCGTTGGTGCTCAAGAAAATCTTGGCTTTTGGAACAGCCCGGCTTATCGCCAGTACTACTGCCTCCAAATCCTGCCTAACAGTTGGTTCCCCACCTGTAATCAATACTGTTTTCAAATTTCTGAATAGCTTGTCTTTGAGGGCGATTTCTATCTCCTTGGCGGAGAGAATGTTTTTCGCTGGAACCTTCTTCCATATAGAGCAGTGTCTACATCTTGAATTGCACGCATCCGTTACTTCGAAAACCAATTCTACGGGCTTGATCCTAGAACCGTCTACTTCTCTTAAGAAACTGTTTTTCAATCCGAGAATAGAATTGCTGATTACGGAGATAGCTCTCATCCTAAGCCTCCGAGAAAGCCATCTCAACTCTATCCACTACGCTGTCTAGATCGTAACGCTTAACTGTCTCGAAACCCCCTATCCTAAGCCTATCTGCTAGAGTATTATCCTTGTATATTCTCTCGATAGCTCCTCCAAGCATTTGCACTTCTTTAACAACTAGTGTGTTATATTCATTTTCTGCATACTCGTTGACACCCAAGCAATCTGTTGTTACTACCACCGTGCCACATGCCATCGCTTCAAGTGGCGGCAACCCAAACCCCTCAAACTTCGACGGAAAAACGAAAACGTCAGAAGAAGAGTAAAGCTCTGCAAGCTTTTGGTCTGTGACCACACCATGAAACTCAACCGGGAAACTTGCCCCATCTATTCTCTTACTTCCTATCGCTACTAACTTTAGTCTAATTTTTTTGGACAACGAATTTAATGTTTGGAGTATATACTCCTCTCCTTTTCTTTCTAACCCTCTAAAAAATGCCATAACCCTGAAATAGTCGTCACGCTCGACCTTTAAAGGCCGGAACACATCCATGTTCACTCCATTACCAATATATATCGCACTATCTCCGCCAAGCTTCTCAACAGTCTCTTTTAGCCATCTTGAAACCACCAATCTCTTCATAGGCAAGAGGTAGGTTGACTTTGCCTTTTCTTGTAACAGCTTATTCTCAAAAAAGTATGGTTCATAATTCTGTATCAGATAGAATGGCTTCCCTATTCCACTATAAAACGTAGGATATGCAGTAAAACAGTATCCCGCTACATTGATGTCGCAATCTGGCATCAACTCAATTAACGCACCTTCAATATCATACTCCCATTGATTTTTTAGGAAGAACTTGCGAAAGAGACGCATAAACAAAGTGACCTTTTTGTATCTTACCTCTGCTTTAATCGGCGAGAACCACTTAGAATCTTTGGCAGAGCCCAAAGTAGTGATCGTAACCCTGTGCCCTCTTTCAACGAGCCTATTAGAAATTTCAAAGATGGTTCTGTTTCCGCCTGAAAGGATTAAACCTAAAGAGTTGAAATTTATCCTCATCCTCACGCCCCCCAACCGAACCGCACGCTAGTGCCTAATTTTAACCTTTCCGTAGATTTCCTTTAGGCTTATTGCTTGCAGAAGCGTTACACGCACCTATAGATCGCAAAGTACTCTTGACTGTTCACAGTTTTAGGTTCGAGTCTTGAGTTACTTGAAAACTCTTGAACGATGACACTTTTCTATGTGGCTCATCAATAGTCTTGATGCAAAACAATTCAAAAACCAAAGATGGAAAAAATAAACAATTGAGCAACTTATATTAGCAAAGAAATTGAATAATCCTTGAGGTCCAAACTTAAGCACCACTTTCTTTGGTACGGCTTTATACAACAATTTAAAACCTAGGGAGCATGAAAAGCGAAATGGGAATAACCAAATATTATAAGCGAACGCTTAGAAAGTGGGTTCAATGGCTGACCTTGTTGCTGGGGTTCATGCCCTTGCTATCGAGATATGGAATGGTCAAGATGGATTTCTTTGAGAAGCCAACGTCTCTCGCAATAGGGGTCCTTCGGCCACCTCTACTTTCACATCTAGCGCGATGGAATGAAATCAATGCTGAAATCGGATCGAGGAGCGAATATCTCGACTTTGAAAACTGTTCAACATCACGACGATATTGTAAGGATACTTGCATATGCGGAAACCAGTGAGACGTAGTTTGATGTGCGCTACATGATGCACCTATGGAAAGTATCTACTCCATGTTCTCTGGATTGGTTCTTCTGCGTGCCGTTTAAGCACTGTCAGCTATCATCTGAGTCGTTTATGTTTTTGCATTGTGAGTTGCCTGCTCTCCCCGTGATATGGTTCGTTTCGCGTCAGCATCACATGCATAATGGCTAGCATCTCTGGCTGAGTCTCTATATCCGAAACTCAGCGCAAGCAGGAAATATTATGGGGTTCTATACTCTATGGTTATGAATTGCACAATAACGCGCTGTCAAAGGAGCCTGATTGGGTAACCTTTTGGCTTCAGCTTCATGTATTGAGTATCCTCGTCAGCAGTCACGCAGAACGTCTTCTTTGCTTCAGCTAAAGCTACAGGAGCTGCATCATATACTGTAACCCCGCCATCGTATGCGATTTCACCTGCCCTAGAAAGAAGCTTACGGTCAATAGATGCTGTCCGCAAGTGTAGGTTCAGGAGGAAACCTATGGCATTGGATAGCTTCTTCGCGTCGTAGTCAGGCTTGAATCGAAGAGCATTCACAACCTCAAAATACAAGCTTGGGGATACCCAGATAGCTATGCTTCCCGAGACGTGCCGATCTCTGAACTCCAAAGCCTTATCAGTTGTCTCCTCCTCGCTAAACCATTTGACAGCTACTGAAGAGTCAACGACAACTACTTCAACCTGTTCCGCCATTTACGGATCTCCTTTGCTCCACTCCATTTGGAGCGAGTCGATAATCGAAGCTCGTCTATTCCTTCAGCCGCTCTACGCATCTCTTCTTGGCGGATGGCCGCTTCGAAGGCCTTTCTAGCCACCTCACTCCAATTCACACGCTTGTATCGTCTCATGTGACGCCTCAGCTCTTGTGGAACGCTTACCGTTACATTCGCCATTTCAAATCTCCGCCAAATGATTAAGATTCAAGCAGCTAATATGTATTCTGGATACATATATTCAATACATAGCTGAAGCTGGAAGAAATATCGCCTAAGTCATAGTAGGTTGGTCGCTTCGTGAGGACATACCGATAATTCTAGGAAGCCTAGATGTCTTCGACAAGTTTGACATTGAATTCAGAGAAAACGAAGGAGAAGTGATCTTCAAACCCTTCTCCTGAAACTCTCAGTTTGATTTTCTCCTTCGATAATGTTTTCAAGGCTAGCCCAATTCAACGCGACAACAGGGTTGAAAGGCGCCTCACACGCTTCTTGTGGATAACAATTGCACATATGATCCCAAAGAGATTGAGCTACATCCGATCGGATCGTTTAAAGCGTGCGTCGAGGAAAGGCATGTATGAGAGTGCTGAACCCATGGCCAACCGAGCAACCAGGTCCAGAAAGAGCTATACGAAGGGTGAGATCAACAGGATGATTGACTCCCTCCTACACCCTCTCTCGAAGCAAGCTCCTCCAATTGTGATACTCGACGGCTTCCTCCATGGCCTGGTCGAGCAGAACCCCACCCTCACAACAAGAAAGTTCTTCAAACACAATATGCCGCTCCTAATACAGGGGTTAAGCGGGGAAAACAAAGACTTGGGCAAAGCTGCCAAGCAGCTCATAATACAGACAGAAAAGCTCGCTAGACAGGTGAGAACCTTCGAGAAAACGAGAAAGAGAATGCAAGGCTAACCCCTTCACAAATCACGCAAGGGGTGCCCACCTGAATCGTTGAAGAACTACTAGAAACAACAGCCTTTTATCTAAAGCGCGAGCGGAGAGGTTAGGTAGAAAGATATGGGGCAGAAGAAACTATCGCCCGACCGAGTTTTGACAATCAGAAGATTGAAGGCTCTAGGCCTCAGCAACAGAAAGATCGGCCAACTGATGCACCATTCGATCAGCACGATATCGAAATATACAAATGCAAGACGGAAAACGAATCACTGGAAGCAAATACCCTTCAATCGAAAAGAAACGCCCCACTTTTTTCCGACGAGTGAAGAAATGGATGAGGTTATTTCCGCGGAGATGGACAAACGAGTTTACTTGCTATTCACAAGATACCAACCAGCGAAGCCTCTCTCTGAGTACGGAAATTGGAAGGAGATTCAATATGAGATAATAGCTAAATGGCTTGAGAGTGCAGATCCGGATGGCCGATGGATGAGCAGACTCGTCAACCTTCGATGGCTTCAACTCTGGGATACCGCGTTTTCCTAGACTCTCCGGTCAACCCAATAGTGAAACCCTAATATCCTCCCTTGTCAATCGTAGTCGCGTGATCGATCGCACACCTGTGCGATCAAATGCCGACTCGCTTAATTGCGATTACGTTCGACACAACTCAGACGTTGTCGATGGAGAGCAACTGAATACTCATTGTCGGCTTATCCTCTTAGTTCTAGCTACGTGGTCACCCCAGTCGAACCCAATCTTTGGAAAGAGCTATTTTTGAATAAGCCTAGTTTTAGATAGCGGCTTGATATGTCAACGGACATCACGGAGTTTCTTCCGTAGGGAAAGAGCTTTATGGCGGGCTTCTCCGATCGGCCCAAAAGACTGAGAAAGATCAGATCATTAGACGCCAGACGATATTACTCTGTTGTAGCCTGTGGCGGTTCGACGATGCTGTCTAGTAGACCGAGATACATCGTACCGAGGTATAGCACTATCGTGATAATGATAATCCAAACGATTCCCGCCGCCAGAAGCGGCTTATCTTTAATTAGTTCATACGGGTCCTCGGCGAGCAACTTGCTCTGCACTGTTAGATACATATATCTGAAGATAATGTAGGTTGCAACGGGCAATGTCAAGATCAACAGACCACCTCCAGTCCCAGACATAAAACAGTATAGTGAGTACGAAAGAAGTAGAGACGTGGCAACCATAGAGATCAACCGATCCAGCAACTTTTGGGAGTACGTTCTAAACACGTCTCTGTGACTAACAGCTTTCTCGCTCAAGGACTCCAATTCAATTCTCCTTTTCCCCAACGCTAACAGTAGTGCAAGCAGAAAGACGCATACTATGAGCCAAGGCGATACTCTGACCGATATCAGATAGCAGCCCGAGAGCGCTCTCCAAACGTGGTCCGCTGAGACCGTTAAAACGTCTAGAAAAGCAATTCTTCCAAGTACGAGAGAGTAGACTTGGCTAGTAGCGAATAAGGCTAATACCATTAGGAAGAAATCGAAGCCAAGTCCAAATGCAACCCATAATGATACAATTCCCCCGATTATGAATATCGCAACAGCCCACATTGGTAAAATGGCGCCAGAAGAAAGTGGTCGATTCTTCTTTCTAGGATGAAGCTTGTCTCTTTCCATGTCGAGAAGGTCGTTGAAGACATAGTTCGAAGATGAGCATAGACAGAGAACAAGAAATCCTATCAAAAGCCGCGGCCACAAATCCATTGTTGTGATCTTGAGCGCAAAGAGTGGACCCAGAAACAAAAGTAGGTTCTTATACCATTGATGAGGTCTCATCAGACGGATCGCTGCTCTTATTTTAAGCAACCGTCGTCACCCTTGCTAGCAGTTATATTCTAATTGTCGGACACCACTATATCCTATTAAGATTTGCTTGAGAGGAGAACTGTTTGTAGAGAGAGAGAAGAGATAGTCGACTGTGCCCGGTCAAGGATGATTGAATGAAATACGACCTGCATGTACACTCAAAGTACTCGTTTGATGGAATAATGGAAACAAGATCTATAGTGAAGACTGCGATCAAAAAGGGGTTGGATGGCATTGCAATAACTGATCACAATACGATCAAGGGCGGGTTGATGGCGAAGAAATACAGCGGAGAGAGTCTTGAAGTGATAATAGGCTCGGAGATAACTACTGAGAGGGGTGAGTTAATCGGCCTTTTCTTGAAAGATGAGATTAAGTCGAGGGATTCTCAGAAAGTAATAGAGGAGATCAAATCGCAGAGTGGAATCGTTGTTATTCCGCATCCCTTCGACAGACTGAGAAGGTCAACATTTAGCCCCGATGAGGATGATGCTAGGCTCGTACATTGCATTGAGGGATTCAACTCTAGATGTTTATTCTTGAAGTATAACCTGAGCGCTGTCGAATTTGCAGTTAAGTTTGGGCTGGCGATCACAGCCGGTAGCGATGCCCACTTAGAAAACGAGATAGGCAATGGGATAACTGACCTACACGGCGATCCCTTGGAAGCGCTCTCAGCGGGCAAGACCAAGATCTACGGATGCAGATCCTCGCCAATAAATCACGGCCTAACGAAACTTTTGAAATGGATAAAACGTCTAGAGAGATCAAGCTCCGAAGATGCATGATCATGGCCTGCGCTAAGACTATATGCGTTAGAAGAATGAATGTTCTGAGAGACTTGTCATCCAGCATCTTAGCCAACAAAATCCATGCGAAAAAGACACTTCGAAATCTCTTCTCAAATTCATTCTTTTGTTCAGTCTTGCTAGTTCTGATACTGGAAGCAGTCTACGTGGCGACATTACTACCGGGAGTTGGGTATTCAGGTGATACAGCCAAATTCCAGTTTGTGGGGAGAGTTCTGGGCACTCCTCATGCGACGGGATACCCAACCTATATCATTTTGAATTACATCTTTACGACATTCTTTCCGATTGGGAGTTTGGCTTACAAGGCAAATCTTTTATCAGCCATATTTTCTATCGTTTCATGCATCTTTCTATTTCGTGTTCTAACTCTCTTAGGTGTAACGCAAAGTGTAGCCTTCATCACCTCGTTAGCATTTGGCTTCACTTCTACACTTTGGTCACAATCCATTGTGGCTGAAGTATACACTCTGCATATTCTGTTTATGAGCACCGCAGTCTATTTCTTCTTGAAGTGGAACAAGACAAGAGAAGACCGTGATTTCTTCATCGCATCTGCTCTCTATGCTCTATCCTTCGGCAATCACCTAATGACGATCACGTTTCTGCCGGCGATTATTTTTCTCGTTTGGGGCACAGAGAAAAGGGCTTTTACGGACGTGAGAAAGATATTCTGGGCAATACTTTCTGTTGTCCTAGGGGCGCTTCAGTACTCGTATCTTTTCTGGCGTTTCTACGACCCCCATACTACCTACCTAGAAATGCAGACACCGAATCTTGAAACATTTCTTTGGTATGTCACAGGGGCCCAATTCAGGTCACAAATGTTCTCTTTTCCCATCGCCCAAATTGTTTTTGAGCGTATCCCGGTCTTTACGAGCTTGTTCGTAAGAGAATACCTTTTTCTTCTGCCAGTAGCTCTACTAGGTGTCGTTAGACTCAAGAACAAAACAGTCAATCTTTTTCTACTCGTCAGCTTTCTCGGAAATATATTCTTCGCAATAAACTACAACATTCCCGATATACGTGCTTACCTCATACCGAACTTTTTCATCGTTGCCATCTATCTGGCAGTAGGTTTAGAATTGATTAAGACGGCAGTATTCAGAAATGATATCGCGTTAAAGTCTATTCTACTCATTTCGATTCCGCTCATTTCATGCGCTCTCAATTATAGTAAAGTAGATCAGCACAACAACGTGGCTGTGGCGAAGGAAATAGAGGCTATCCTTGAAACTGTGGGAAACAATTCCATCATAATTTCTCCGAACTATGAGTATTCGGAATATTTCTGGTACTACCTGATCGGTGAAGGATTTGGGAATAATATCCATGTGATGCATCTTTTCTCCACAGAAGCAATCAAATCCTACATATGCGAAAATAAATCGTTCTACTTGCCAGAGCGGAGGATGAACGCACCCATTGGGTTGAAAGTGTATTGTATCAATCCAGATCACAAGAGCGCTCTCGAGAAAGCTGGTTTCATGTTGACAGAGGTCAGGAGAAACCTCTATAGAGTGGACGCGTACGGAGTGGAACAAGATTAATGTGACCTAAAGCGGAACTCTGGAGCTGGGATGGAGTGAACGAGTCACAATCTTTGCGGATGTCGATGAATACTTTCCTGCTCTCGGCAATTTCGGGTTTAGATCGATGAGGGTGATGGAATGTCGAAGGTAGCGGTGTTAAACACATCTCCCGCAACCATTTCGGATGATTTTTCAAAAATTATGCACATGATCGAATATCAAAATGGCTTGCCCAAAGACGTTAGAACGATCTTGAAGCTCAACTTGTCGTGGACACTGTACTTCCCGGCGTGTTCCACACCCCCTTGGCAGCTTGAATGGTCCTTAAGAACCCTAGAAGACGACGGATACAGTGACATAGTAGCTGTTGAGAATCAGACGGTAGTAACGCATCCTTGGGCAGGCGCTTACCATAACAAATGGCTGCCGATTCTCGATAAGTACGGAGTAAGATTCCAACCGTTAACAGATGTGGAATGGGTAAGTTACGGGCCTAGAGCAGAAATGCTCGCTATGTATGATATTTTCGATGAAATTCTAATTCCAAAAATCTTCATCGGAAGCAATGTAATTCACTTGCCTACAATGAAGACGCACGGTCATACGACAACAACTGGAGCGATGAAAAATGCATTTGGAGGTTTAATACCCAAGTACAGGCATCATGCTCATCTGAAGATACATGAGATCCTTGTTGATTTGCTAGCCATTCAAAAAGAAATTCATAAGGGGATTCTTGCTGTGATGGATGGATGTGTTTGCGGGGATGGAGCAGGTCCAAGAACTATAGAGCCTTTTACCGGAAATCTAGTTTTAGCCAGTGAAGATCAGGTTGCTATAGATTCTGTATCTGCAAAGATTATGGGATTTGATCCGTTGGAAATAGGATATATCAGAGTAGCCCATGATCGAGGCTTGGGAATCGGAGACACCGATCAGATCGAAATAATCGGGATGGAGAAAAGAGAATTCGAGAGACTGAACTTTGGCTTCAAAGTGAAGAAGAGCCCGATAATCATATGGGATCAAATCTTGAGGAGGAGAACCGCAAGTGTAAGATTGCTACATAGATTGTTATTTCATTCTCAATTATTCAAGGGTTTCATTTTCTCGTCGGAATTTTATCATGACTGGCTTTGGTATCCTTTGATTGGAAAAAGGAGGATAAGGAAGTTCATGGGAACTGATTGGGGAGAG
>Ga0209725_1000470_pt1 | contig 24945 bp, 27 predicted proteins | sample I18A1metaG_FD_184145 | JGI IMG/M metagenome (GOLD analysis project Ga0209725, IMG submission 184145) | Lake sediment bacterial and archeal communities from Gulf of Boni, Indonesia to study Microbial Dark Matter (Phase II) - ​I18A1 metaG... | ecosystem: Environmental > Aquatic > Freshwater > Lake...
GCCTAGACGTTTTGATCGAAGCGTTTATGGAAATTCAACGCCAACTGGACGAGGCTCGACTTCTCATAGTCGGCGAGGGAGACATAAAGGCTGAGTATCAGGCGTTATGCTCAACTATGAAGAAGAAAGTAATCTTTGCCGGTAATGTTGACGATGATGAACTGCCGAACTATTATGCTGCATCAGACCTCCTAGTTCTCCCTAGCATAGACCGGTCAGAAGGTTTCGGCCTAACACTCCTAGAAGCAAATGCAACTGGGAAACCTGTAGTAGCATCAAGAGTTGGGGGAATCCCAAGCGTAGTTACACATGGAGTGAACGGTCTACTTGTCCCACCACGCGACGAGAAGACCTTAGCTGAAACCATAGTGGACCTCATGAAGGATGAAGATAAGCTTCTCGAAATGGGTCTGAACGGCCGGAGAATAGCAGAAGCCTACAACTGGAAGGAGATCGCGAAGAAGACGCAAGAGCTCTATAAAGAGGCTCTAGAAGACAAATAGCAGAATCTCGCGATAACATGGTCCTTCCATGAATACTGAATTCTTCTCTAAGCAGCACAATCTCTTGCGAGTACGCGTCCCGGCGGACGGTATAGGAAAGCGCATGAGTAGTTAGATCTTACGAGAAAGCCAGTTGTCGCTTTCACATCTGCCTACAGCGAAGCTGTCCTCACTTCAAATAGGGAAGATCCTGAAACGGCGGTCGCGGACTCTTTAGCATGAATAATGTAGTCTTTGAAATCCCAATCCTTCGCCTCATTGAAGTCTATTCCAAGTTTCGAATAGAACCTCTTCAACACAATCTTCTCTATAGCCGCTGGTGCTCGACGGAAGATCTTATGCATAACAATTGGATCGGGTACAGACTTGGATCTGAAGCTAACTGCAAAAGTCTTTGTTGGTTCTCTATACGGTTTGATGTCTAGCGCTGCTCTATTTCCCTATTTTCCAACCTTTCTCCTTTAACCTGAAGATGAGCTCTTCTTTCGTGATGCTTTCCTTGCAAAGGTCCAGTATGTCGCGACGAAGATTCTCATCCAGTTTCGCCAGATATCTCAAGTCAAGCCTTTGGGGTGAGCGCCCCCTCCTCACTATTATGAAAGCCCCGGACAACGCGACGAACGCCATGGCGCCCAGGGTTCCAGATGGATACTCAGGCGCAATCGCAAAAGAAGACTTCTGGCGGCCATTTGGCCCCAAGCCCGTTAAGTAGTAGACGCTCACATTTATCCCGCCGCCGTCACGCATACCAGAAGCTTGAGGAACAATGTAGATCCAAACGGTGACGAGGATGAGCATGATCGTGAGTCCGTAAATCCGTGGGAGATTTCTAGTTTTGATTGGCAATGTTATCTAGAATTAAATACTAGATAAAGAGGCTTATAAATTCTGTATAGGCCCGCCTGAGATGACATTCGAGGAGATGTTCTATATGCAAAGCTGAAAAGTTCTGGAAGATCTGGGGCGAAAAATCGCAAATTATTAAATATTTTTCAGAAGCGATGGTTAAGTCGTTGATCAGGAATGCCCCGTAGGGACAGGGTCCAAATAGTTGCTGATATACTCGCTGCTGCAAAAGAAGGAGCAAAGCAAACCCAAATAATGTATCGTGCCCGCCTCAGCTACAAGTTCCTAAAGGAGTACATGGAACGGTTACTCAAAGAAGGCTTGCTCACGAAGGATGAAACTGCTCGAAAATATGTGACGAGCAAGAAAGGTTTGCAGTATCTGAGTAGTTTTGACTATCTGAAGAGATCCATCACGATCGTTGAAAGCAAGAAAGCGAGACTAAGAGAACTTGTTCAAGAAGAGTAGTACGATGTATTCGTACGATGCTTCGTATTACCCCTCTAACGAGGCTTGTATGTAGTTCTATAAAACAGAGTGGCCAACTTCTATATAGCTTAAATAGTTCTATAGGATCTATTGTATAGAACATATTCCAAACGGCGGGCGGATTCTAGAAATGAGCTCAGAGAAAAGAGAGAAACGATCCGAGATGGCAATAATCAGGGATATGCTGACTTCTGCCCGAGAAGGAGCCAGGAAGACCCGCATAATGTACAGTTGCAACCTGAGCTATCTGCTCTTACAGAAATACCTGGACAAACTAATGAAAGCAGGGCTCTTGGAAATATCGAGGGACACAGGCCTTTATCAATGCACTGAAAAAGGCGGTCAGTTCCTTAAGGAGTACTATGAACTTGAAAAATCTCTCCGCACGCTTTATGAGAAGAAGAAAAACTTGGAAACGCTTGCATCCCGAAAGTAGAGCCCTACGCAGAGCATATGGGTGAATTAACCATATCCTGAAGGAAATGCTAAGTCTCCGCCTCTGTTATTTGATTCTTCGAAAGCACCTTCAAAGAACCCGCAACGTCCATTAATCGACCATCACTAGCCATCTCAAGAATCTTGACAGCCTTATCAAGTGGAACAGTATCCCGATTCATTCTGCATGAGGCTTGACCCCCACTAGCCTCTATGAACCCGTATCTCAAGAGGAAATCTACGACTTTCTCAGTCAATTCATGAGGCAGACCTAGAGCTTCACTGATCGATGAAGCAGTATGCCATCGACCATCCTGAAAAATCTTCATTACCTCCATCATCCTGTACACTCAACCTTAGAGCTTGGATCGATATATCTCCAGTGTAACCAAGGAGAAGAATTGTAGGGAACACAGAGTTAACTCTATATGCAAGTCTATCGAGAAAACTGTGAAATCTTTAAACAGGGAGGTCTCCATCAATGGAGAATTGCCGTAGAGCCATTCAATCTTCATTACGGCTGATCCGAGGAGCTTTTTGGCGGTGTTAGTATCCTGAGCCTGCTGGCGGCCATGCGTCAAAGACGTATGTCGTCGCATGGAACGGTAATGCTGTAATGGCTATGCGAGGTTTCTTGCTAACATAGCGATTTCGCGCTCAACGTCTCCTCGAGATTTCTAACACCGTCTAGAAGATGCTTATGAACGCGGATATTATGGAAAAGATAAGATCGCCTAGTACGAGCGCCAATACGAAGCCGATGGTTAGGAACACTAGCATAGGCAGTCCGGGAGTAGCCCAGATTTCGCGCGGAATAACTGCCTTCTCCACATATGGCCTCAATTTTCGGAGGAGATCTTGCCTTTCAACTTCAGCCTCGACGAAGAGGTTGAGCCTCCTATCTACGGCGGCTCCAGATTCAACAACTCCCTCCAAGGGGTACAAGTATATCTTCTCTTCGACTTCCTTGAAATCAGCCTTATATCCTGAGACAATTGCGAAAACCTTCTTCCAAGCAGGCTCCTTCTCGAAGCCTAAGAACAGGCTTCCATGGGTAGAATACTTCCAGAAAATGTTGCGCACAAGAATGTACAATGCCATTGAGACAGCTACTAGAAATGAGTTCGAGAGAATAATAACTGGAAAGAGTGGATGGAAGAAATTTGCAGATAAAAGTATATCTTTCGGCAAGGTCGGAGTCGATATGCCGATGCAGATCAAACCTTTTGCATCCGCTCCTCCGAAGACACCTGCGTAGAAAAGTAGGAGAGCGAAAACTGTTGCAACAGCTATTGAACCGAGAGAGATCCACAGCAACTCTGGTGAGAAGTATAGTCTTGCAACAGTCTGAGCCGCTCCTACAGGTGCGAAAAGCAGCCAAACAATATTTGAAACCTCTCTGGTCTTGAGGTCACTCCAAGAGCTGTATCCGAGAAACCCTAGTACAACGAGAACAGAGATGAGGTTGATCACATAGTCCAACAGCGGCTCCTCTCAACTTTTTTTAATCAACAGAAATGTAACTGGTCAATGTGTGGAATAGTCACATATCAAGCTTGGCTAAAATCGTTACCTATTAACCGTTTCTAGATTTAAAGAAACGTCAGAGACATGTCAAAATCGACTTATAAAGGACGTAACACTTAATTAGGACGTCCACAAATAGACGAAAAAAGGTAGAAAACAGTGGGTGAGGGAAGAATGAAGATTTTGAAAGGGAAGAAGGGCATATCTATGATACTTGCAGCACTACTCCTAGTTGTCATCGTTGTCATTATCTCAGTGGTCGTCTACGCTTGGTCGACAGGGCTTCTGGGTAGCCTAATGCCAGGTGCTCCTTCTGTGAGGGAAGGTCTTTCAATGGACGCCTACACGGGTCCAGTAACTGGTGCGTATACCCTTCAGCTTAGGAACGTCGGAACCGTTGACGTTACCTTAGTAGCCTACTATGTTGAAGAAGCTGGGAAGGTAGTAGACGGACCAACCGATTTTCCAGCTGACACCACGATCGTAGTGAACGAGGTCTTACCAGTCACGATCGCTAACACCGCTGGCTGGGAGTCAGGGCACTCATACACAATAAAGTGCATATCAACCAAAGGTACCCAATTCACCTTCAATATAGTCGCTTAAGCAGGTAGCTGAAGCTTAACACAGCCCTTTTAAGCTCCTAAACCTCCTTTTTTCGAAAGTATTGTCGTTCAGGTTGGATGCGAGTCATATGAGAAGGTATCGCACAACCGTACGCAGATTCATAGGCGGTAGAAGAGCCATAAGCACGCTGCTAGCGAATGTGATAGTTATAACGATGGTCATCTCACTCGGCACGATGCTTTATGTATGGACCACAGGTGTGATGGGTACCTATCAAGGTGCAGCTGGAATCTGGTTCTCAACCAGAAGCGAAGTGATGAAGGAGCGATTAGCGATAGAGGAGGTTTGGTTCACAAACGTTGTGGGTCAAGATCATCAGAATATTACAATCTACATGAGGAATGTTGGAGCCAATGAGATCAAGATAGCAGCTGTCTATGTGAACAGCACTCAAGCCTGGACTGGAACGAAAGCTATCAATATCGGTCAAGTCTCCCGCATCTCCTTGGATTTGAGGCTTTTGACAGCAAATAACAAGTGGGGTAAAGGCTGCGTCACATACATCTCAGTCGCGACCTTGCGAGGAACAGTTGTTAAAGGATATTGGCAGGCCCCTGCTTGAGGTGAGATGGAATTGTTGAGACGCTTTGCAGTGCGAAGGAAGGGGGTGGGCACAATACTCGGCGCGGCCTACTTCATCATAATAGTTCTTGCCATATTCAACCTTATAATGTGGGAGGTCTACCAGTACGACGCCTACCAGCAACTTGTTAGTCAAATGAATCAAGTTGACCAAGACAGAATAAGCGAGAGTCTAGAATTCGTATATCCTATAATAGTAGACTTTAATCCTCTAGGATCTGGCAAATACAGTTTCAATCTGATTGTTCGAAACATCGGAGGCATAACAGTAAACACAGTCCGCCTATACTTCTCCAACTGCTCGGATACCTCTTCAAAGGCACTGACGATAATCGAAAAGGGTGCCGGAGACAACTGCTTCACAAATGGCTTCATTAATCCCGGGGAAACTAACCATTTGATAAGTGTCGTGACAACTCTTAACATGGGTCTTGTACCGCCGGACGGGTCCCGACCCTTCGCTATACTTTTGGCAACTGAACGTGGAAGAACTTTCAGCACCTTCTATCCGCTAACAGTTCCCGAGTGGGGTGGAAACGTAGGCTACATTGATATTGGTCCTCTAAGATTCGTGTTTGACTACTACTCACTGAACTATACGACCAATGTACTGACGCCTGTCCCCGGACAGCAAGCTTGGATAGTTAAGCCATATACAGGCAAGACACCTATCATGTTCTGGGTAAAGGTTATCAACATAGCGAAGGACGGTGACATAAGAATCAAGAAATACTCTGTTTTCAACTGTATCGAGCTTAGTTGGAGTGGCGCTAGTGGAAAACAGGCATCATTCTTTATCGTAGATAGTAGCAGCACTCAGCCAGGAGTCAACATGAAAGCCTACAATGAAGAGCCTGGCTACGCTACTATTCTCCCTAGGTCTCCCACTCCAACCCCACCCCAAGGCGGTATACCTGTCGTCGTCAAATTTGGCGCAAGGTCAATAGCAACAGCGGATCCTTGGTGGCTATTCATTGAGTCTGGGTACCCGATATACGAGTATCTTGTGTTGATGGGCTTCTACTACGTGTATAAGGGCCAAGACTACGGCGTTACCATTCCTTTCGTAGCGATCCGTACCAACACCCCCACTTAGCATGGAAGAGGTCAAGAAGGAAATGAGCACTGGAGATGATGTTGCTGAGAAGAGAGAACAGACCGTCTCACAAGTCGCGCGAGGGGGCACGGATCGCGCCAGATCTGGGATTCCAGGTTTCGACGAGTTGACGAAGGGAGGTTTGATAAGGAATAAAGCTTATCTAATCGCTGGTGCAGCTGGGACAGGCAAGACAATCTTCTCAATGCAGTTTATCCATAGCGGCGCTGTAAAATACAGAGAGAACGGAGTCTACGTGACTCTAGAGGAAACTCCTGAACAGCTTAGAAGAGACATGTCCAGATTCGGATGGAATTTTAGGAAACTTGAGGATGAAGGCAGATCGATCCTGCTAGATGCATCTTCCAGTAGGGTTGGCGTCGCTAGCCAAGAGAAATTCATCGTTCCTCGACCATTCACCTTGGATGCGTTACTCTACGAGACCAAACGTTGCATGGAGAAGATAAATGCTAAGAGAGTTGTGATCGACTGCCTAGACGCGATGGGTTTGTTATACGCCGAGGATCCGGAAGAATTTAGGAAGTCTCTTCTTACGCTAACTATGATTCTGAAGTCTTTCGAATGTACCTCTCTACTGGTCTCAGAGTCATTTGGCATGAAGAATAGTCGATATGAAGTTGAGGGGTTCATTGCGGATGGTATAATAGTGCTTCACCATGAACTGGGCGAGAAGATCTTGGACGAGTCGAGTTTCGACGAGAACCCTGCCGACGGAAACCTACTGCAGGAATGCAAATCTTGGACTAGAACACGTATTAGGAGAATCGAAGTCTTGAAGATGAGGGGTAGCGACCACTCCCATGACTTACATAGATTCTTGATAACTCAAGACGGCATCGTCGTGGAAAGCCGTCCTGAAGTAACGAGAAGGATTAGAAAAGCAATGTTCAAGACCCGCCCGGTCGAGTGAATCTAAAGTGGCAGGAAATGAAAGAGACGAGGATAAAAACAGGTATTGGAGGTCTCGACGAGAGACTTGGAGGAGGGTTGCCTAGAGGAAGCCTAGTTCTACTTACAAGCAACTCAGAGACCGCGCTTCGGATGTTCTGTCAACAAGTTCCCTACAACCTCGCGCGTACTGGGCATAAGGTCTTCTACCTAACGATCCTGAAGGAACCTCAGTACATAAGGGAGGAAATGGATCTCTACGGTTGGACGACGACTGACTTTGAAGATAAGGCGAAATGGAAGTTTGTTGACGGCTACACCCCGAGGATAGATGCTCTTCTCATGAAGACGCCGAACGCTATGATGAATTCACGATTCGACCTGTCTGTTTCAATTCGAGCTGAAATTCTATCGAAGCTTGGAGATGAGGATGTGGTTGTAGTCGACTCGCTCTCCGACGTACTTCTTGAGCAAGAGCTCCGTTATGTTGTTGAGCTCCTTGAGATACTCTCGGCTCAAGTTCGGAGGATCGATGGACTGGCTTTTATGCCTTTAATACAACCTATGCATGACGACAGGACCTTAGCTACGCTATCTCATCTCGCGGATTCCGTTATCGACCTTGCGATAGGGGAGACCCACTTCGAAGGTAAGATACGTTTCTGGAAGCTGAGGAGGGCGCGATCTGAACCCCTCTTCCTTCCTTTCTCAATAACAGAGAGAGGGATATTGGCCGAAACCTTTAGACGAGTCATATAGAGTTGTAGATAAATGGATAGAGAACTACTGCTGAATGAAGTGGTCAACCCGAAAACGAACTACGATGAGAGAGAGATACAACTCGTTCGGAGAGAGCTGGAAAGTTACTATCAGAAGAAATTCGGCGGGGAAGGCAAGAAGAGACTTCGGCAGGATATTGAAGTCTTATCTGAGCCCAAAGCTACGAGGAAAGGCTTTCTGAGCAAAATCTTTTCGAGAGTAGACTGGAAGGTCGGCATCTCACAACTCTACAATAGCATTGTTAACACTCAAAGAGGTCGTAGTGTGTCCACATATAGCGCGGCTCAAGCGACTGTTCTGGATCGATACTACCTCAATGAGCCTTATGCGGAGGCGACGATCGTCAAGGAGAATACCGGACAAATCAAATATTTAGTCTCAGAGGTTCCTATTTCAGAAGTTGAGAAGAAGCAGCTCGACCAGATAAAAGAGCTTCTCACAGACGAGCTGAAGGTCAATTTTAAGAAGTTGGGATCAAGTGAAAAGACAGCTGTTTACCTGAAGAAGCAGATTCAAGCCATAATCAAGAATTACAAGTTGAAGGTGGACGCCAGATCATTCGATAAAATCGCGTATTACATTATTAGGGACTACGTTTACTTCGATAAGATCGACCCATTAATGAGGGACCGTAGAATAGAAGATATTTCATGCAATAGTTATGGGCTTCCTATATACATTTGGCATCAGCAGTACGAGTCGATTCCCACGAACGTTGTCTTTCAGACAGCTGAAGAACTGGACAAATTCATAGTTAAACTGACCTATATGACCGGTCGAGCTATCTCGATAGCTCAGCCAGTTGTTGATGCAAGCCTGCCAGATCAATCGCGTATACAGTTGACTTACGAGAAAGAGGTCACTCGTAAAGGGTCCTCTTTCACGATTAGGAAGTTTCGGGAGAGACCTTTCACCGTGGCCGACTTGATAATCTTCAACACGCTGTCGCCTGAGATGGCAGCTTACTTCTGGTATACGATTGAAAGGCAAGCTTCAGTCCTCGTTGTCGGAGGAACAGCTTGTGGGAAGACTGTCACCATTAACATGATGTCTATGTTCATCAAACCGACAGCTAAGATAGTCTCGATAGAGGATACTGCGGAGCTTCAGCTGCCGCATGAGAATTGGCTTCCTTCTGTTGTAAGGACTGGTTTCGGTGTAAGCGGGAAAGTCTCGGAGATATCATTGTACGACTTGCTAAGGAACGCGATGAGGCAGAGGCCTGAATACATAATAGTGGGTGAAGTTAGAGGTGCAGAGGCCTATACATTGGTTCAAGCGATCGCTACGGGCCATGGAGGTTTAGCCACTCTTCACGCAGACTCTGTTGAAGCTGCTATCCATCGACTTGAAACTGAACCTATGAATATACCTCGGCCGCTCATAACGACTATAGACGTGATCGCCGTCGAAGCGCGTGTTCGATTGGGCGATAAGTCTGTAAGGCGGATCATTAGTGTTACCGAGATAGTTGGGATAGACCCGGTGACGAAGGACATCTTGACAAATGAGGTATTCAAATGGGATCCGAGGACAGACTCGTTCGCATATTATGGTAGGAGCTATGTCCTCGAGAAGCTCACGAAGAGGCATGGGGTTACCTTTGATGCTGCTATGAAGGAACTTGACAGTAGGAAGCAGCTGCTTCAATGGATGGCTAAGAATCAGGTACGTGACTACAAGGACGTAGTTGAGATCATCAGGTCTTACTATCTCGATCCGGCTGGAGTTCTAGAGAAGATCCAGAAGGGGAACTAAATCGTATTGCTGAATAGATTGAAGGGCCAGCGGAAGTCAAAGGCACTTCAAGCTCCGGATGAAGAAAGTCGTTCTAGACTCTATCACTTAACGTATAATCTTCTCGGAAGGCGGTTGGAAAGGACTCTACCTCTCTTTAAGGGCCTCAAACCTCAAATGGATCAGGCGGGGATAAAAGCTAGTTTCAAAGCGTATGTCAGCCTGATCTGGTTCTCATTTATAATATCGATTCTAATCTCCTTCGTTGTCTTGTTAATCCTATTCATTCTGTTTCCTTGGCTTATGGGTATGATACCGATTGTGCAGAATTTTCTGCAATTTCCATATTTCATACTGCTTAGCTTGGTACTATCGCTTGCGGTAGGAGGTTTAGCTTTTTTCATCGTCTACTCATTTCCTGCGTACAAGATGATGACTCGCAAGGAGAGGCTTGAAGAGAATTTGGTCTACACATCTAGCTTCATGACTGTTCTAGCTTGCTCCGGGATGCCGCCTGAAAGGATTCTGCGTTCAACAGCGATGAAAGACCCGAGGTTCGTCCTTTCAGACGAGATGAAGTCTATAGTTGGGAAGATAGATCTGCTGGGGTACGACACACTGTCAGCTCTTGACTCTGAAACCGAGAGATCTCCCTCTCCTCTATACTCAAATATGCTCAGAGGCTTCTCCGGAACAATACGGACTGGAGGGGATATCAAAGAGTATTTCCTGAACACGACGAAGCAGCTGATGGATAGAAGAGGTGTGAGGCTTCAACAGTTTCTCGACTCATTGGGAATGGTGGCCGAGATCTACGTCATAATGCTGGTAGTCTTCCCATTGCTCCTCGTCATCATGTTGGCAATCATGGCTTCGATTGGAGGAACGCTATGGGGGGTCGATGTCTTCTCTTTAATGTACTTCCTAGTATTCGGGCTTATTCCTCTTTTCGGCATAATGTTCCTGGTACTCGTTGAGATGATTCAACCGAAAGGGTAGGTGGATGCCGATCAAAGTAACAAGAAGAGCTTTGAGAATCATCTGGGCGGCGGCCATCCTTATAGGAGCATCTATCTTCGCGGTGGGCTTCATCTACACTTTCCCGTATAAGCCGATAGTCGTTATCGACTGGTCTAACCCAATCGTGATAGACGATTTCCAAAATACAACTTTGTGGTCTTTCGGTTCCGCTGAAGGAGTTAAGGAAGGTCAATACGGGATCGCGAAGGGATACATCTGGTTGAAATGCAACAGTACAGAGTTAGAGTCGGTGGGCTACAAACGCGAGGTTTCGATAGACACCGGTAGGTATCCTTACTTGGCGATAGAATTTTCAACAACACAGAACGCTGTGCTCCGTCTCTCGATCCAGACATCGACAGGAGCTGTAAGACAGGTCCTTTCAACTTCAAATCAAGTTGCCAAGACAACCGAGAGGATAAACTTGAGGGAATACACAAACAGCACTGTCGCTGCACTATGGCTATATGTTAACGAATATCGCGCTTCAATCTCAGGAGGAGAGGTCGGCGTCTACTTAGATCGAATCTTAGCCTATAAACGGATAGTCTCCCTCTCTTGGGATAATTTCCTCCTCATCGGGTTCATTTCAGCTTTGATCCTTCCCTCCGCAACATACTATTTTGACACCAGGAGGAAAGACTCGATCGACAACAATCTCCCAAGCCTGCTACGTGACATAGCGGAAGCCGGGAGGACAGGGATGACTCTAACTCGCGCCATTGAAGTGAACGCTGAGAGGAACTACGGGCCCTTGACTGAAGAGCTTAGGAAGACGGTTGCCCAATTGACATGGAAGATCCCTTTGGAAAGGGCGCTTCAGTCATTTAGCGATAGATGCGATACGCCTCTGGTTAGGAGGGCTTCGCTTTTGATCTTGGAGGCAAGTAAAGCTGGAGGGGACATACAGGAAAGCGTTGACACAGTGAATCGGCATATAGAAGAGCTTCAAAGCATAGAGAGAAAGAGGAAGGGTCAGATGCGCCCATACAACGCTTTGATCTACATCTCATTCTTAATCTTTCTATTGACAGTCTATATAATCGTAACACAGTTCCTCGTTATTGTAAGTTCGATGGGCGGATTCGGCTTTCTTGGAGCGAAACCTGTTCCAATCGAGAAATATACACAGGCGTTCCTCTATATGGCAGTTATTGAAGGCATTTTTGCCGGTCTCGCTGGCGGGAAGATGAGCTCGGGCTCAATGAAACAGGGACTCAAACATGCCCTAGTGCTTACTGTCATAAGTTTTATAGTCTTTAACTTCTTTGTTTAAGTGACGGCGATCGCAGCTTTGCGATCTTACGCAATTAGGTTTCTAGTTCGATCCTACCGTAGGGCCACAGCTCCCCTACTGGTAGTTCTAGTTCTAACGGCTGTGCTTGGGTTCTCGGGACCCGTAGCTGTTCACGCCCAGGCAGCCTCTATAACGCCTTCAAGTTACTGGGGGGTCTTCTTCGGAACAGAAGGCGATGTAACGATCATAGTTAAACAACCAGGGATAGCTGTTAGAATTGGGATACCAAGGGAATTCATCGCGCCACACGTTGAGAACGATACAGCTTTCCTCTCCTCTACAATTACAGACGACTACTTCTACTATCTGGTAACAGATGATTCGCTACACTATCCATACAAGGAGGATGCTCCATTTAGAGTTGAGATACATAACCCTCAATATGTAATCTTCAATCCCCCACAATACATCTTCATGAAGAACCTTCATGCTCCAAGCGTCGCTGGGATCTACAATTTCACGATATATATCGCTGTGAACCTATCGCCGTATGGAAGACCGATCTTTCCTCCTAGACCTAGTGAGAACCTCTCAGTCCCGGTCAGTATGAGGGAGGATCCTTCCAGCATCTCAGGATATATACTTGACCCTCCCTCACCGAGTTTCCCGGGTGGAATCTCTATCAGAGCGAACGGAACAGTCTATGCGACTGAGGTGGATACCGGCGCGAGAGCGAGAGCCTACGTCAATCCTCACACAGGATACTACAACCTGACGGGATTGTGGGCGCCAGGAGTATACAAGCTCGAGGCTTCAGCAGGCTACTGCAATAAGACTGGTTTCGCATATCTTCTAACAGAGTTGCCTCAACCTGTCATGTTGAAGAAGACTGAGAACCTTCTCCAGATCAATATCACTTTGAGTAGAGGATGCAGGATCAACGGAACAGTATTCTACACAACTCCTAGCGGCGAGAGCATAAACTCGCTTGATAACCCGTGGTTGAAGAATCTGGGCTTCAATGTGCTGAATTATACGGTTGAAGCATACGATTCGAAAGGAAGGCTCGTAGGCGGATATTCCAACGTTTCAGCGAACAAGATGTCAGACAACTTCACTATTACAGGGTTGGAGTACGTGGGCTTCGGACCTGGTGTCTATAATCTGAAAGCTTGGGTTTTCGCTTACACTCAGGGCGTGACGACTGTGCCTACACTTATTATGCCTGAGAGCAGCGTCACAGCCAACATCACGCTGGTTTACGGCGGGGTCATCTCAGGAAAGATTCGGCTGCCTGAGACGCCTAGAGAGTCCGAGATGGCGACGCTCTCTACTACTACGGACACATATTATGGGGGACATGTGATCATCGAGGCTTTCGATCCCTCAGGGTTCTTGAAAGGGCTAACATTGATTAATGGTACTGGAATGGATGGAACGACCCTATACGCCAATTCCAAGATTGTCAAATTCTACATACTTGGCTTCAGCGAATTCTATAACAAGACGCTCTCAGGCGTCTGGAGACAGAAGGACTATGGTCTCGAAGAATCCCCATATAGCATCCGCATCTGGTTGAGAGGCTACATCCAACCAAGTATTGCTTACGTAACCCTCGCTAAGGGCGGTAACTCAACGGTAGAAATCTGGGTTACCAGGACCGGTGCCGTAAAGACGACTGTGGTCTCATGGAGTACTCACCCGCCGACCGGGAAACCTCAATCGATAGTTGCTTGGCGTTTCTGGCTGCAAGGATATTGGCTGAGAATATACTACTATGAGTCGGCTACGATGACGCCGATAGGTTATGCTGATAAGCAGCTTTTGCCGGGTCCTGACGTGAACGAGTTCAGTGCAAATGTGACTTACACGGGAAACAACTGGCCTCTCGACTTGATAATCTATCATGGAAGCCTGCCAAGCTCAGTCTCCGAGGGCGACTACTTAGTGAAAGCGTTCACATACGGCTACGTTCAGAGAAGAGGCTCCACAGTGTGGGTACAGTCAGGGATGGGAGCTCGAGCTAGCGTGTACCTTCAGTTGGGCGCTGGAGTAAATGGAACTGTTGCTATAAAGAAAGACGTTCTGTACTCAACGCCGTTAACAGAAAATGTCTTCGTTAGGATTGAGGCTCGGACTCCAACTGGGCTTCTATTAGGCGCACAGATATTAAGTATACCAGCCGGCAATATAGGTTTCATTTTCCGAGTCTACGGCTTCTGCGGCGGGACCAACCATTTCTACTTTGTTGCGCCCGATGGCACACGATTAAATGACTACGGGCTGGAGCAAGGAACATACCTTATTCAAGTCTTAGATTTCGGTTTCACTTACAAGTATAGACAGACGATACAGGTTTCAGTCGACCTTCCTGGAATCGACTTCATTGTCTCAGTCTATTTCGATGCTAATAGGCTGGGCAAGATCTGGGGCGCAGTTAGAGGATTGAATGCTACAGGATCTCCGGTTCCACTCTCATGGGTGACAATAGACACAGCTCCAAGCTGGGCGTTCACTCAAGACGGACTATACGTAATTCATATGCCTGAAGGAACATACACGTTCATCTACTCAGCTCCCGGATACGTGAGCCAGTCATACACAGTCATAGTCACAGGGTCGTCGGAGACAGAGGTTAACATTATCTTGAATCAAGCTGGAACGCCTTTCTCTTTAGTCCAGTTAAGGTTCGTACTCCAAGGAACGGGTGAAGCTACTCAACCTTCATACATTATTACGGCGAAGACATACATCAATGGAGTCCTGAGCGACTTAGCGGAGTACACATGGACATGCAACGGTGGATATCTTAATTCTACAGGCGGAAAGGCTGTTGAATGGACTTGTGGGAACTCTACGGGGATATCGACCTACTCGATTTCAGCTAGGGCCTCGGTGCCCGGATACGGTGAGGCTTTCGGTTTAGTTACCATATCTGTAACTCCTGTTTCAGAATTCTCGTCGCTCCAACTGCTCCTCATCCTCCTCTTGGGAGCCACGGTTATTTCGACTAGAGTATTGTCAAAGAGACTTTCCAAGAGATACACAGAGCTTCCACGGATCTTGAGAGTTCTCAGATGAATAATTACGTTTTTGCTCAGCCCTTCCGCTTAGCTCCGCACTCTATGCCGAATTGCTAGAGGATTAATCGCGTAAAGGGGACTGAAAGGGTTTAAGCGGGATGGTGATTTATGAATTTTGAGATACAAATGAATGAATTGTACTTCACCAAGATAAGGGTTTCAACTGTATCCATATTTCGTCGTTGTCGTCGCGGAAGTCCAGCATCCCATTTCTCCCCGCATATACATGTGCGTTAACACTATGATATTCATTACAGTCGCAACCGTGTTATTTTTCGCATATATGATGCTGAGGATTAGCTTGTCTGAATGAGTTTGAACTTCCAACACTAGGAAAAGTTCTGTTTAAAGATTTCATATTATTCTCAATGGAATTGTATATGGACTTAATTCAGTGTCACCTGCAATTCCTATCTTTGGGAGAGAGGAAGCAGCTCTTGCAACTCTGGGAGTGTGAAAACGAATGGGAAAACGCTTCGAATACCAATATAGAAAATACCCTGCCCGGCAATCTGATGAAATGAAAGAAGAACGTCTTGGCAGTGTACCGAGTAAAGAAGAAACAGCAATATTAAAACTGCTTGATGAATATCTGAAAGAGAAAAGAAAGAGTCAATAGTTCTCGCTGAAGTTCAAACATAACGCTTGAACCCATTCACCGCTCAAAAAAGTGTTCATTGCAGGTGTTCGAAAGATGAGTCTGCTGGAGAGAATTTGCAGTCGAATCGGCCACAAGCTGACGAATACGCTTGTGATCACTGAGTCTGAAGACTTCTACGAGGTTGATTGGGCTAAATACTGTGTCCGCTGCGGGGATATCGTAGAGTAAACCCAAATCATAAACTCTCTCCCAAGCTGGTCCCTAAGTCAGTTTGTCGCTGTTTGTTTTTTGTCGTTCTTTATGTCTTTAGTGGGGTGGGCGATGGAGAAGGCGTTTGTTGAGCAAGTTGAAAAACTGCCGCCCGAAAACCCCGCGTCGCCTACTTTGATGTGGTAGCTTAAGGAAATCGTTGACTCAGCGAGAGTTTAGCGAACTGGAGGAGCGTCCGCACAAGCCATCTGAAGTACGTTTAGACTACTATAGGAGAGGAAGGAATATCTCAAACGAAGCGGCAAGATAGATGTGTTACCGATGGATAGGCGCGGTTACAAGTATGCCTTTCTGCTATAGATGTGGAAGAGAACTCCGAAGTGATGCCAAGTTCTGTGATGCATGCGGAGTCGCTTCACCTGTTTATCTACCTCACAGATCCAAGACTGCGAGAAATGTGGTCATTGCGATAGCCTTAACCCTTCTTCTATATGTCCTAATGGTTACAGTTCCATTCTACACCAAATGACGTTATGTTGACCGTTAAGAATGGCTAGGCTGAGTAGTTCTTGAATGGAGCCTCTCCCGGCATGCATTTGGTTCTCTCTTAAACCTTCAGGTAAACGCATAACCATCAGGAAAGCAGTTGACCAATTGAGACGAACAGCGAAGACTTACACCATAGGGTCGGGCGAGATACTTTTCTCTCAGAATAGATGGATGTAGTGTAACTCGACTTTGAACGGTCGAGTGACATCCACTATCAAAAATCTTGGAACTCTTTTGGCAAAGAGAGGGCAAATATACCGTTTCGCCAGCCCACACGTAAACGATCAAACCTGTATGATATATTCTAGTGCACATATTACTTTCAATAGGTGAATGCCTCAAATGGTTGGAGAAAAGACCGTTTTGAGTCGGATAGAGAGATTCAAGATGTGAAAATAGCTATGAAAGGCATTAAGGCGCTGCTTTTGATGTTTCTGATAGTAATAATAGCTGCGCCACCTTTGACTTTCGTTTGCATTCTTGCGCATCAGGGAGGGCATGGTCTTCTAATCGTGCCCGCTATTATCCTTAACCGTAGGATTCCTGAAACCGATGGGAAAGGAAACTATGAAGGGAACCCTTTCAAGAATTTTCCTGAAGCTATTTACTTACTCTATTTGAGTTTCCCTCTAGGAGTTGCTGCTGATGGAATACTTTCCTATCTGTCCTACAGGAACGCCAAACTGTATCGTTTCTCATCTAGGAAATTGGGCATAACTCTCTTAGCGATATTTCTCTCTTTCTGTATAATGAATCTTGAAGCTGCGCTGAGTAACCTATTTGGTCAAGACTTTGCTTCTATATGGCAAGGAATTGGGTTTCCATACGACGCCGATTGGCTCCGCTATTTGATCGCAATCGTCGCTTATGTCGTCTTTCCACTGTTTTTGGGAGTCAAGAAGGGTGGTTTTGATATCGACAAAGCGTTGACAGTTTCCGCTGGCACTTACGCATGATCGACACTTGCGAATATGTTCATTCTCGATCCCTTACAAGGAATATTAACGGCGAATTTCTGGTGGGTGTTCATAGCAGGACTGCCAATATTCATCACTGCAGTAGTGGCCTTGGGACGGAAAAGGAGACCGTGGATAGAGATATAGGAACTAGTATGAGCTTAGATCTACTATCTAAGATCTTCCATATGTTTCTGGACGAGTTGAAGCTGGATCCGAGTGAAGCGGTACGTTAGGGTTCTGGGCAGAAGTAAGCCGTAGAGAGAAATTGAGAAGAGAGGGATGTGAAGTACTCCACTTGGGATTGAGTGATTGGCTATGAGGGTTAGGAGAGCTGCGATTATTGAATTACTCATTGGTTTAGTGTTGTTGATTGTTGGAGTTGCCGTCTATTGGTGGACGAGCCAACTGTTTTGGATAATGATCTATCCTCCGCCAGTCGAGAAGCAGATACTAGATGTTCTACCATACATTGCTTGGATAGTCGGCGCAGCGCTTATCCTAGACTCTATTAGAAGATTCTTCGGATCAAAATAGGCATTTGATCTCCCAGGTTGAAATTAGAACAAGTGATTAGCGTAGACAGCTGCTAAGATCAATGGTTCAAATTCTGGTGGTCTCACCAAGGGATAAGCACACACGCAAAAAATTCATAGCTCAAATCTACTGGGCGCACTAGGAGATACACACACGTAATTCATGTTCATAGCTCGCCAGCGCTCGCAGAGTTACAGAAAGATTGAAGAAAGAAGAGATGAGTTTGTTAAGGTTTGCGTCTTCTTGTTGTCGCTACCGCTACTGTTACAGCTCCAACCAGTCCAACTAAGGCTAAGTAAGGCGCTAGTATAGCAAGCTTGTTAACAGGGATAGCAACGCCTCCTACAGGCGTAGGCAGAGAATATTCAATGTACGGGCCTTCGCCACCAGCCTCAGATGCCCGTAACTCCCAAGTATCCTGTTCATGGTCATTGTCCGTACCTGTCGCCAGCTTCAGCATGAAGGTCGTGAACGATCTGCCATGACTTATATCATCCTGCATCGCAGCCTTAACGTCTATCGAAATATATCCGACGTCAGGTGTTGATCCAGCGCCTGCACCGGGAATCAACACGCCCGGATCGTTCCCTATTGACGGCGAATTGAAGACCACCAGACCTTGGGGGGGTGTGAGACCTTCTATGATCCCGTAATCGTCTATATGGATAACCGATAGATCTCCAAGGCCCGGATTAGCTAATGGGCTAGTAATTGCGTACCCAGGGCCATACCCAGTACCGTCCTTATGGCTGCTACGTACATACATTTTCAACGTTGCAGAAACTAGCGTTCCAGATATTCCAGCCAAGCTGAACTTCACGAACCCCCGCATGAAAAAGTCTCCAGCTCCGTCTCCTACACCAATAGATTGACCAGTGCCAAATCCATAGCCGCTGTCATTGACCGCTCCATCGCTTGGATCGCTGAATATGATTCCGGGAGATGCGTTGGCGTCCGGCAACGAGCAGCTGGCGAGAACAATTGACATTACCAGCAGCAGAACTAATGCGTTTTCAATGTGTACAGATGTTTGTCTTCTTAAACCCATTTTCATACCTCAAAGTAAGTATAATTTGCTTATCTTTAAGTGCCTTATGATTTACTTCGATGTATTTTCCAACGAGCCCCTTGGTTTTCTACGAGGAAAGGTGAGCACTGTCGGAATTGGTTTGTTGTCATCGATACATTTAGCGGGCACACACACAAAATCATTAGTCCATATTTTAGGGGAGCGATCCCCTAACCCCTCATTCCCACGCGTTCTTAGCGCTTGTTTCATTCGGAACTAAGTATACTCTCAATAGCGGAGTCGTCGTTCCAGCCAACAAACTCGCTGTGCTGGCACCTTACTTAGCTTCGATCAGCCTTGTCGGCGCGGCCACTATAGCGGTCGCCGCGACGAGAAGACGTAGACCTTAAAAAACCTCTTCTTTTGTAGCATTTGTTTCTTTTAACCTTGCGAGCGATAGCGGGCATACCACTGGGAGAAGAGGGTTTTAGGGATTCATCCTCTAACATGAGGACTGAGGGAATTTTCGTATGTGTGCGCACCGAGGAATACACATACATTAACTCATTCTATCTTAGGGGAGGAATCCCCAAAACCCCTCTTTCTCTTGCGGTATGCTATTCTAAGGGCGGGGCCACCGGCTTTCTCAGAAACCTCTCTATTTTTTTCTTTTGCTCCTTACTAGAGCGGTTTCAACTCCCTCTTGAGCAGCGCTAGCTCCTCTTCTTGAAGAGCTTTGGCATGCATAGGGACCATCGCTGTTCCTTACCCATCTTCTTCGACTATCCATTTGCGTTGTCACAATTGAAGATTAATTACGTGCAAGCGGATATGACTACCTATAATTGGGGTTCCTAACTTGGTGAGACCTGAAGCATTTGATTGGCTTGAAGAAGCCAAGAAAGACTTGAAGCACGCAGAAGACTCTTTGAAGCTTAGAAGCTTCAATTGGAGTTGCTTCGCAGCTCAACAAGCTTGCGAGAAGGCTCTTAAAGCTGTTAGCCTTGGGGTCGCCAAGAGGAGGCCGACCCATCTTCATGATCTGACAATGCTCTACCATGAAGTTAAGAGCCATGTCAAGCTACCGAAAGAGACTGCTGATAATTTAGGCGAACTGTCAGCATACTACGCTCTGGCAAGATACCCTAACGCAGGCTTAACACGACCTTCCATAGGTATAAGTAAACTTCAAGCAGAAAGGGCTATAGCGACTGCGAGAAAGGTTCTGGAGAAGGTTGAAGAGATCTTTACGTCTGCCAAGACCGGTTGAGAATCGAATAGAAGAACTCGCTGAGAGTCTGAGGCGAGCTATCGGCGACGTTGAAGTATACCTGTTCGGAAGCTACGCCAAGGGTGAATGGCTTGAGGACAGCGATATCGACCTGATAGTAGTTTCAAAATCATTTGAAGGCGAGAACATTGTTGAGAGAATCGGTAAGTTAAGGAGAATCGTTCCAGAAGATCTAGCAGTTGAGATCCTCGCATACACACCCGTCGAGCTGAAACTTGCACTCCAGAAGAGCGTCACTGTTCAGGACGCCGCGACGTACTGGAGGAGAATATGCTAATTCGCTTCAACATTATCGCGAGACCAAATGCTAGAATCGCTTTTGGGCTATCTTGGTGGTGCTTCCAAGGCTTTTTCTCTCAACCCGTTAAAGGTTCCACCCGTGTGCTGGTCGTTTCACGAAGAGATTGAAAGTGAGATGCGAGTATGTGAATCTCTAATGTATACGGTAGAAATCGGCATAGCAGATGGATCTCCATGGATCGTTTGATTTGGGGTCAATTCGCTTTAGATAGGCTTGTTTCTTAATACGGGGAGTACAGCAACTCGATGCTGCAGACTGCGACTAGCGGCTCAAGAAGACTGATTACCCTATGGGACCATTCTGTTTAATGGCTGGTTTTGTTGAGGAAGAGACGAGGCGTGTATACGGTTCGGGATTTGGATAGGTTGATCGACTTTATGTTTCATCCGCTCGCTAAGGAGAATTCTGGTATGCTCATTCTGGATGGTGTCTGCCATGGTTTGTTGAAGTGGGATCTACCGGTTTCAGCTGAGAAATTCTTCAAGAGCAACGTTCCATTACTGGCTGGCTATCTTACGGATGACAGAGGCGTGGAAAGGTCCACGAGACCACTGACAAAGATGATGCGTAGACTATCCGTGAAAAAAAGGGTTAGCGCCCTAAGTGCCGTATAGCTTCTGGCATCCTAGTATGTCGCCGATTCCTAGACTGATCTTCCTCGTTTCGCCTATAGCAGAGTAGCCATACATCGTCAGTTCACTGTCCTTTGATGCATATAGATCCAGCAAGACAAGCCAGTGACCAGATTCATGTGATGCTATGTTCCTAACGTCGAAAGCGCTGATTGTTTGGGGGCCCTCGCCATCTGGGTCTATGCCCCAAGGAATAGCTGGATTCATGCTGAATACGATATCGCATTCGACCACTGTCTTTGTAGCCGGATTGTACCAGATAGTCGTCTGAGCTATTATCCTTGAATCACTGATGTAACTCCATGTCACAGCGTTCTTGTAATCTCTACTCGATGAATATGATACAGTCAGGTCAAGGGTCGCTGAACTGAATAACTCTTTCGCTGTTACGGCGTCGTCCCAAGCTTCAAATGCGTACTGAACTTGAAGCAAAACAGCATTGCTATCCAGCCCGCTACCGGTAGGGTTCACATAGTACGTAACCGGAAGACTCTTCCACTTGACTCCGCCGTAGAGGAGCTTGTAGTTCGTGACTTGGTCAGTGGACGCAGGAACTGTCGCAACACCTTTCATGTAGTGTATGAAGACAATCTTCTCGACTGGCTCATTCGGTTGAGCGGAGACGAAAGCCACTGAGGCTACAGAAATAACTAATGCGAGGAATACCATGCCTATCAGTCTATGCCTCAAGCTCGATTCTCCTCCTACCACTGCATCAAGATTTAGAGAATACTTGATCTTTTCGGTAGATCGTGAATCTCTCTGGAACATCGGAGTTCCTTGACAAAAGAAAAAGCGCGATCAAACAAGAGAGAGAAACGAAACTAGCACCCAGTAGACGCGTACCGTTGTGCCTATAGATATCAATAGCTGATCAAGCGTGATGAAGTGATTCATGCTCTCGATAACTGAAGAAATCCGATCTGGGGACGACATACCAGGAGCCTTGTTCTTCGATATAGCCACGACAGCCATAAAGGTCTATACGCCCAACTCTCAATTCATATTTTAACATTCTTTAAGGATCTCAAAGCCGTAGTCATCGAGTTACATATGGTCTTGATCGCGGAAAATGTTTAGCTCAAGCTCGGATATGAGAGATTACTTCTGGATGGGCGTCTTCATTAGGGTCCTTTGTATAGTGCTATGTGCTTGAGAGATCTCTTCTTCACGCTTTACCTTGGCTTCATGGCATGAAAGAAGGCTGATTGCAAGCTACTATCCTTTCAGGGAGAAAAATAGGGGGATTTAGCGCATCTCTCTTCTCTAGGCTTGTTCAGTTGTAGGGTAGAAACTGAGCGTTAACGCCTAGGTGGTCTCCCGTGGTCAAGTAGAGCCAGATGTGTATGCTCTTGCATGGAGGTGAATCTTGAGTGACGGTGATCGGTAGCGAGTAGCCACTCAAGCTGAGACTACCCGGCGTAATATGGCCATAGGTGTTCTTTGGCGTAACGAGGTTGACGCAGGTCGTCGTGGCATCTATCTTCACTGACGGATCGACGGGGAGAATAGTCGCTGTTATCGTGTCACCACTATCAAGCTCATAGAAGGCTGAGGTGAAGATGATGTCCGAGTAGCCGTCTCCATCAAGGTCCTTTTCCTTGATCTCGGTTCCAGCGCTTAGGTCGTAGCTCGCCTTCACTTGATCAGCTGTCAAGGCTTGGTCCCAGATGCGGACCTCGTCGATTCTACCTCTATGAAGATATGTCCCGACAGAAGTTCTTGTACCGATCACGACCCCTTTGTCTGTCGAGTCTATGTCTCCGGTGTATGGTAATGATTGGAACAATGCGTCATCCACATACAGCTTCAAGGTGTAACCATCATAGGTCCCACCAATGTAGTACCAAGTATTCGCCAAGGGGTCCAGACCTTACTACATATCTTGGCGACAGTACCATCATAGATGAAGAACCTAAGCTCTCCCGCCCAGCGGTCCAAGCCCCACGATTTTGGATCTTGATCATAGGGCGTCCGCACATAGAAGGCATTTTGGATTAAGCCATCCTTTAAGTAAGAGCAAGATGTTGACCGGCCTTAGGAAGGTTAGAGGGAAGGATATTGGTGACAAGATCATATTGGCTACGATGAGGCGCCATATCGCATTTGTTCATATCCACTTGGTTTTCATTTCTTTAATCTGCATAATATGCCTATCATCGGTGAGGACGAAGTCGGAAGAGGTCCCTATCGCAGTAGCCGCTATAATTGCGTCTGCCATGGGCAAATCTGCATACTTGCACCTCAATCGTGCAGCCTCAATGGCTGTAGATGAATTGAGATCGACGGTTTTCAGATTCGACTTCAGAATTACATTCACTCTCATTTCCGCCACTTCACGTCCAAAATTCTCCATCTCAAACTTGTAAAGCTCGTGAACCACTATTGTCGGGACAATCCCGAGGCTCGGTTCCTTCTGCAAACTCTCCAAGATCTTTCTTGTCTTACTCTTCGTATCATTATCCTCAGCCAAGAAGTGCACAGCAAAAAATCGAGTGTCTATAACCGCCTTCATCTCACTACCTGTCTTCTAACCTCATCTTATCTATGATGTCAAGAGCCTTTTCCACCTTGATTTTTCCAGCATCCACACCCGCAAGGTCTTCAATCCTCGGGACAACCTTGAAAACTATCCCGGAAGAGGAATCCTCAACAACCATCTTCATACCCTCCACTATACCATACTTCCTCCTCAACTCGACGGGAACAGTCACCTGACCCTTACGAGTCACCATAACTTCCATGTTCCGACCCAGATCTTCGGTACTACAATCAAACTCGGTACTACTTAAACCTTGCGGACGATAACGTGGCCCTGTCGATCAATAACTAATGATTCATGTGCGCACCCTGGGACCATTCTGTTTGACTGGTTGGTTTTCTTGAGGAAGAGAAGAAAAAAGAAGAGCCATGTACACGCTTGGAGATCTGAATAGATCGATTGACTCCACTTTTCAACCACCCTCAAAAGAGAATCCTAGCCTGTTGATTCTAGACGGCTTTTGTCACGGTTTAATCGAATGGGAAACTAAGGATTCCTTTCAGCGCCTTGAAATCATCGTCAAAGACCCCCCTCCCCCCTATATATGGGGGGTGGCCTTGAATCTCTAGCACAGTGTAGTATGGACTCCTTGTTCTTCCAGCGTTCACGTAGACAAGGCGTCGAAGCGCTCTTCAAGTTTCATCTAGCAATATTTTTGAAAGGAATGCCATTAATGGTGAACTTGGAGATGCTTGAACTTTGAATTGGAAGATGCATTTAGGACTCTTCGTTTTGTTCTGCGTTTGGGGGTTCTTTTTCGAATGGTTTTTCGGCTTTTTCTGGAGCGTTGTTGGTTCATCTCCCTGGATTTACCTCAACTCTCCTTTGAGGTATACCAGTTGGGAGGTAGCTCCACTGTGGGGATTAGGTGGACTCATAGTTCTCCAGTTCTCCAAGACTATTAGGGGAAGGGACAGAAAAGCGTTGGTTTACGTGGTGGTTTTGCATGCATTAGCCATGTTCTGGATAGCAATATTTTCTATTGTAGCTTAAAGAGCCTAAAAGAACCTTAAGGCTGGAAGGCTATTTCTTGCAGCAGAGGAGATATTGCCGTTCGGTTGAAACAAGCCTTCCTCATTCTTGACAATAGTCTATGACATACTACTGACTTGGGGTATTTGCACTGTCTAGTCGAGAAATTATTCGTAAGGAATTGTTTCTGGAAGTGTCGCTGATGTGGGAACTGTGTAGCCAACGTCTGGGAAGTTTTCTCCACTATAAGTGTACCAGCCAAATACGTTGGATACGCCATATACGTCCAATGTTGTAATGTGAAGATTGGCTGAGACCACTGAGTACATTATATCATCCGTTTGGGCGGTATGTCCTAGACCTAACACGTGACCTAACTCATGCTCTGCTGTCTTCTGGATTAATGTGGGGTCCGCTCCAACAGATGCCACATAAATAGTTATCGTGGCGCCTCTCACTACATTCGTATTCCTC
>Ga0209725_1000471_pt1 | contig 24935 bp, 27 predicted proteins | sample I18A1metaG_FD_184145 | JGI IMG/M metagenome (GOLD analysis project Ga0209725, IMG submission 184145) | Lake sediment bacterial and archeal communities from Gulf of Boni, Indonesia to study Microbial Dark Matter (Phase II) - ​I18A1 metaG... | ecosystem: Environmental > Aquatic > Freshwater > Lake...
ACATGGTGTAGCTACGTAAGCCAGCGCCCAATTGGAGCTCAGGCTATGGACTTTCACTAGAATGGACTGGCTACTGTCACGGCGTCGTAGCCGGCTTTCTTGACTAGTGCCAGAATCGTTTGTGTATTGATGAGCTTTTCATCGTAGTCTACTAGGATCAGGTCAGCCATGTAGTTGGCTCCAACCGACTTGACGCCCTCAGACTTTTCCAACGCTTTGCGGACGGGGATAATGCATGTGGAACACCGTGCTCCGATGATCCTTATTCTGGCTCTCTTCATTCACTTAGACCTCGTCCGCAACGCGATGTTTGCGGCGGTAGCCTGCTATGCGAAAGCCGTATTTGTGTTTCGGATGGAAAGAGGCGGGAGTAAGATGACTCTGGAGCCACGGCGTTGGTAGACCTCGCGAAGTTCGTTCAATCGATTCCCCCAACAGCTTGCGTCTACTTGCAGGACTCGTATCTACAATCAGCCGACGGCGATGTTCTGAAAGTCGTTGAGGAGAAGAACGCCGCATACTTGGCGCTCGACCGGACGATCTTTCATCCGAGATCCGGCGGACAGCCATCCGATCAAGGAACACTAGAGGGGTCCTCGTTCCGCGTTGATGTCAAGAGGGCAATGCTACAGGCCGGAGTCATCATCCACTATGGCAAGGTGGAGGGAAAACCAGAAACGGGTCCCGTTGCCTGCAAGATCAACTGGCCGAACCGATTCCTGCTGATGAGGAGGCATACGGCCGCGCATCTGCTGGACTACTGCCTCGCAACTCATACGAGTTCTCGCGTCGAGACAACGGATTCGTGGCTTGGTGACGATCCTTACGTTGGCTACGGAGGCCTGACTCCGTCCAACCTCAATCTCGAGCGGCTCAGGGACTTGGCGAACAATTTCATTCAGAAGGGGCTGAACGTGGAAGTCAGAACATTGGGTAGGGCTGACGCAGAGCGTTTGATCGCGGATGCGCCCAACATCGCTCGGCTTCCGAAGGGCGATAAGCTACGAATCGTGACTATCGATGGGCAGCTGCCAATCCCTTGCGGAGGCACGCATGTCCGGAACCTCAAGGAGGTAGGAGGCATAGAAGTTCGAAGGACTGAGCCTGCGGAAGCAGGTTTCAGATTGCACTTCGAAGTGAAGTAACAACCTAGACTCGAGAATTGTCCTTTCTCGTTATCAGACGGATTCTTGCAACAATCCGAAGGCTGTTTTTTCCCTAGGCGTTCATCACACATGACACTGCAGGCTTCAGCGCAGGATCTCCGTAAGATTTCGCCGCGCCCTGATGTTTCTCTTCATGGGTAGATGCGTCTACGACTGGAGAATATGCTTAGCAAGACAAATATAGTAATAAAGACCGAAACCCGTGCCTAGGCGGGCAAGTTGGCAGGCGAAGGAATCCTCATCCTGCACGCGATGTTTGGCGAGTTGGCTTTCATCACGTTCGGTTGGGCTCTTGTCGAGTTGATGGAACCGACCAAGACCCGTATCATGAGGGCCAAATGGGCAACGCTCGCGGGTTTCGTCGGCACGGTGCTTTCTTGGATTGTCGGCGGCTACTACTATCTCACAATATACCCGAAAGCTAGGAACCTCATCAGGGGCGGTCCCTGGCCATGGGGTCACCTCATCGTCATGGAGACGAAGGAGCACCTATTCCTCATCGGTCCGTTCTTGGCGGCGCTACTCCTGTTCATAGTTTGGTGGAAAGGTGAGAAACTGATGGTCGACAACGATTCAAGACGCGCAGCGCTGCTACTGTCAGCGGTTCTGGCTCTCGGAGCTATCGTGATGCTGTTCACTGGTGCCATAATTGGAATAAGCGAGAGGGTCGCGCTGTGGTGAGGAACATGACTTCAGCCAAGTCAGAGAGATCACTCGAAGCCCCACTAGGGGCAGCCGCGTTAGTCACCACAGTCGCTATTATGGTCATGACACTAGGGGCGGAGCTTTTCCCTCCCTTCAAGGAGTGGCTGGCTGCGACGTTTGGTCACCACTGGTTGGGGAAAGGAATCATCTCTATAGTGATCTTCCTAGCGGTCATGGCGCTCTCTTACCCGAAGCTGACCAAGGTTGAGCGTTCCATGGGCACATGGTCGGCGAGACTCCTCGCCGTGGTGATCTTGGTCACGTTGATCATAATCGGATTCTACACATACGAATTCTTCTTCGGCTGACGGTCCGGCAGCTCCGCCGCGACCACTCTACTTTCCGGCATTCGGCCGGCCTTCTACAACAGCAAGGCCGATCGATCCGAATACGGTGGCGTGTCAGCGACTGCTATCCTTAAATGACCTGTTTGCTTGTACCGTGAACCCGAATTCGGAGCACAGACCACAGAGGAATAGCGCGTGTCCGAGGTTGAAGAAAAAGAGGTAATGCCGAAGGTCGAGAACCTTCTCTTGCCTCTGGAGGAGATGCTCGCAGCTGGTCTCCACATTGGAACCCGCATTAAGACCGGCGACATGGAGCCTTACATCTACCGAGTGCGGCCTGACGGGCTGTTCATTTTGAACATCGGTAAGACCGATGAGAAGATCAGGCTGGCCGCGAAGTTCATCGCGAAGTTTGACCCTGACCGTGTCCTTGCGGTCTCCTCTAGGATCTACGGCAAGACGCCGATCGAGAAGTTCTCCGAACTGACGAGGACAATGTCGATGATCGGCCGGTTCATGCCAGGGTTGATCTCAAACCCGCTTCAGCGGAGACACGCCGAACCCCAACTCGTCATAGTGACCGACCCTCGCGCAGATTTTCAAGCAATCAAGGAATCAACGAGCGCGGGTGTCCCGGTCATCGCGTTATGCGACACCGACAACGCGTTTGCGGGCGTCGACCTCGCCATCCCCGTGAACAACAAGGGTAGACGCGCGTTAGCGATGGTATACTGGCTGTTGACGACGCAGGTGCTTCGCGAGCGAAACGAACTGCCAGCCGACGGAGCGATCACAGCAACCGTGGACGATTTCGAGACGAAACTAGCTGCGATCGCGCCTAGAGTTGGCGGCGAGCTTTGAAACTGAGAAGGGCTCAGGTCGCAGGCTCATTCTATCCGGGCACGAAGACGGCTCTCACCAGAGAGATCGAAGGGTGCTTCACCCACCGCCTTGGCCCCGCACGACTCCCCGCACTCGCGCAGGTCGGTGAAAGAAGATTAGTGGGACTGGTCTGCCCTCATGCGGGCTACATGTACTCGGGCCCAGTCGCCGCCCGATCCTACTTCGAGCTCGCCAGCGACGGGAAACCAGCCACAATCGTGATCATTGGACCAAATCACACCGGCGAGGGAAGCGGCGTCTCGATGATGCCAGAAGGCGTCTGGGAGACGCCTCTTGGCCAAGTTGAAGTCGACCAAGAGACGGCTGACGCCATCTCCAAAGCATCTGAAATAATCGACCTTGATGACCGCGCTCACCTATACGAGCACTCGATAGAGGTCCAGCTCCCATTCTTGCAGTTCGTTCTGCAGAGCAGGTTTGAGTTCGTTCCGATCTGCATGATGATGCAAGATCAGGAGACGAGCTCTGAAGTCGGCAACGCGGTGGGAAACGTGCTCAAGAATAAAGATGCTCTCATCATTGCTTCTTCTGACATGACGCACTACGAGTCAGCTGACTCCGCAAAACGCAAAGACCGACTGGCGATCGATGCGATACTCGCGCTTGACGAGGCGAGGCTTCAGGAGACGGTTGAGTCTCATAGGATTTCGATGTGTGGTCACGGCCCTGTCGCGAGCATGATTGCGGCCTCGAAGATACTCGACGCCAAGACTGCGCGGCTGCTCGGTTACAGCACAAGCGGCGACATAACTGGAGACAACAGCGCCGTCGTGGGATACCTCGCTGTCTCAATCCAGAAATAGAAAACCACGCTTCCGTTCAGAGGCTTGCTCCTAGCTGATCGCTTGATTTTTCTAGCAGGTCGGTACAGTTAGCGGAAGGTGCTGCGTTTTGGGAATCGGCATCGGCTTCGGGAAAGTGATACTCTTCAACGAGCACTTTGTCGTGTACGGTCTCCCGGCGATAGCTTCCGCGATCGGAGCGAAGACAACTGCGTCAGTTGAGAGACGGCCTGGGTCAGGCGTAGAACTCATCGACAATCGGCGTGAGACCAAAGGATACAAGTCCGAGAAGTTCGACCAACAGAAAGAGTCTCTTGATCTCATGCTCAAGTTCATGAACATCGACATCACCAGAAACGCGTTCAAGATAACTCTGGCGGGCGACCTGATCGCCGCAAGCGGAGTAGGAGCAAGTGCTGCGTCATGCGCGGCGATTGCGCGAGCATTCTCAGGTGAACTCAGTTTGAACTATTCAGACGACAAAGTGAACGAGGTAGCTTACGAGGGAGAGAAAGGATACCACGGCACCCCTTCAGGGATAGACAACACCGCTGCAACATTTGGCGGTTTGATCTGGTACAAACGCGAAGGATCCTCGCAGCTGATGGAACGCATGAAGCTGAAGAAACCGGTCGAGATCGTGATGGGAAGCACTGGCATCGTTGCGGATACCAAAGTCGTGGTTGCGGGTGTGAAAGAGCGAAAAGAAAGAGAACCAGAAAAGTATGCAGGCATCTTCAAAATTGCCGAGCGATTAGCACACGATGCAAGGAGACAGCTTGAGGCGTTTCATCTTGAAGAAGTAGGCGTCTACATGGATCAGAATCACGAGCTTCTACAACAGATAGAAGTCTCATCGCGTGAGCTGGATATGCTCGTGGATTTGGCACGCAACAACGGAGCATTCGGGGCGAAGATGACTGGAACCGGCAGGGGAGGCTACATGGTTGGTTTGACTCCCGGCCGAGACCTACAGGAACGTGTTGCGCAGGCGATCGAGAAGAAGGGTTTTCAGGCACTACGCACGACCATAGGGGTCTAAGGTTCAGCCAACAACCGGAACAAGTCGTTCTAGGTGAATATGAATGGACCTAGCGAAGTTTGTCAAGACACTCGACGAGAAGGGCATGCTGACCAAGATCAGCAAACCGGTCGACGCGAAGTATGAAGTCTCGACTTTGATGAAGATGCTGGACGGTCGCGTCCTCGTCTTTGACAATGTGAAAGGTGCCTCGATGTCCGTCATCGCAAATGTCTGCTCTACACGAGATCTCGTAGCCACAGGCTTGGGAATCCGCAGACACGAACTCATCGGCAAGCTGACAGACGCAATAGACCACCCAAAGAAACCGAAAGTTGTAGACGCTCAGGGCTACGAGAATATCGGCGCCGACCTCGCAAGGCTACCGATACTCACGCACTATCCGAAGGACGGCGGCCCGTACATCTCATCTGGAATAGTCGCCAGCAACGACAAGGAGTACGGCATCAACTACTCCTACCATCGAGCCCAGACTCTTGGAAAGGACGGGCTCGTATTGCGAATTCTTCAGAGGCACCTTGACGCCTACATACAACGCGGGCTGAAGGAATTCGCGTTCTGCATCTCCTCCCCCGTGCAGATCCTAGTTAGTGCGGCAGTATCCGTTGACATCGGAACCAGCGAGGCCGACATCGCAAATGCACTTGAGGAAACACCGATTCTAAGACTCGACGGGCAACTCGTGCCACCCTCCGACATCGTGATCATTGCTGAGCTTACCGGCGAGCTGCACGACGAAGGCCCATTCCTTGACCTGACCGAGACTTTCGACATCATTCGGAAACAGAGAGTTGCCAAGGTGAAGAAGATCTACGTGCAGAAGGGAGCAATGTATCATGCTTTGCTTCCGGGCGGTCTCGAGCACAAGGTCCTGATGGGTATGCCTCGTGAGCCAACGATCTACAGAGAAGTCTCGAAAGTCTGCGAGGTCAAGGACGTGCTGATTACGCCCGGCGGATGCTCGTGGCTCCATGGCGCGGTGAGTATACGCAAGAAGAACCCGGACGATGGCCGAAAAGCCATTGAGGCCGCTTTCAACGGCCACAAATCAATGAAACACGTCTTCGTCGTAGATGACGACATCAACATCCACGACCCGAACGAGGTCGAGTGGGCTATGGCGACTCGTTTCCAAGCCGACAAGAGCATGATCATGAAACGTGAGAAGGGCTCCTCGCTCGATCCGTCCTCGGACATGGACACGCAGATGACATGCAAGGTCGGGTTCGACCTGACGATCCCTGAAGGCGGAAAGAAGGAGTTCAGACGACCTACACTGCCGATGAAGCTGAACTTGGACGACTATCTCACCCGAATGTAGACCAGGGCTGAAATGGGCGATGTATCTCACGAACGATGAGGAACGAATCCTGTCAGGTCAGAACGGGGAAGTAATGGAACGCATGTTCCGGCTACTTGTACGGCTAGGTGAGATCTACGGCGCAGACAGAATGATTCCAGTCAGCTCCGTGCAGGTCGCCGGAGTATCCTACAAGTCGATAGGCGATCCGGGTGTGGAGTTCCTTGAGGACTACGCAAGCAAAGGTGCCAAAGTGAAGACCGTCACCTTCCTGAACCCGTCAGGAATGGATATCGAAGACTGGCAGAAGCTCAACGTCCCGGCAGCTTTCGCTGAGAAGCAGCTCCGCATCATGAAGGCATTCAGGGAGATGGGAATAGTCGTGAGCGCAACGTGTACGCCTTATCTGGCGGGGAATCTTCCAAGGTTTAGAGAACACATCGCTTGGTCCGAATCCTCCGCCATCGCCTTCTCGAACTCTGTGATAGGTGCAAGGACGAACCGTGAGGGCGGTCCTTCTGCGCTCGCCGCAGCGCTCTGCGGCGTCACCCCGAACTATGGCCTCCACTTGGACGAGAACAGGAAACCTCAGATGCTCGTTGAGGTCGACGCTAAACTTGAGGACAGCGCTGACTTCGGAGCACTCGGCTACGTCGTCGGCAAGCAGGTCAAGAACAGGATTCCATACTTCACGGGCATCAAGGACCCGGATACGGATCAGCTGAAGGCGCTCGGCGCCGCGATGGCAGCGTCAGGCGCGGTTGCGCTCTATCACGTGGACGGTATGACGCCAGAAGCTCACCTCATGCAGACCGAGGGCCTGGAGAAACTGTCAGTCAGCGGCAAGGATCTGAACGAAACCTTCACGAAGCTTTCCACAGGGAAGGAGCCAGACATCGTCATCCTGGGCTGCCCCCATTCCTCACTCAAGGAGATCATGACCGTCGCAAGAAAAGTGGAGGGGAAGAAGCTGAAAAAGCCGCTGTGGGTCTGTACGTCAAGAATGGTCAAAGAGGCGGCCAACCGGATGGGATTCACTCAGACAATCGAGGCCGCAGGCGGCAAAGTCGTAGCCGACACATGCATGGTCGTCGCGCCGATCGAGGACATGGGATACAAGACTACTGCAGTCAACTCGGGAAAGGCAGCGAACTATCTTCCAGGGTTCTGCAAGCAGAACGTAATCTTCGGCAGACTTGACAGCATACTCGAAAAGGTGACCGCGTAGATAGTCAAGGTGAGTAGGAATGGAAGTCCTGAAGGGAAGAACAATCAGCCCCGGCAAGGTCGAGGGAGAGAGTCTCGTCTCGAAGGAGCCGATCGGATTCTACGGCGGAGTCGACGCAAAGACAGGCATGTTCATTGAGAAAGGGCACGAACTTGAGGGCAAGTCTGTCAAGGGGAAGATACTGGTATTCCCCTGCGGGAAAGGCTCGACGGTGGGCTCCTACGTAATCTATGGGCTCGCCAAGAACAATCAGGCGCCCCTGGCGATCGTGAACAAGGAAACCGAGACCATAGTCGCAACCGGCGCAATACTGGCTGGGATCCCGTGCGTTGACCATATTCCCGTCGAGAAAATCTCAACCGGTGATCGACTAGCAGTAGATGCAACCGGCGGAACGGTCTCCATAATCAAGAAGAGCGAGTAGGGACTCACGCCCAGTTTGGTGAACCGGAACAACTAACAGACTTGGATCGTGAAGTGTGCTTCCTTGACAAGCGAAACTGAGGAACGCAAGAAGAGCCACATCACGACCTCGCTTCACAAGGATGTCCAGGCGCACGTGACCACAGGTTTTGAGGACGTGCACCTAGTGCACAACGCTCTACCTGAAGTTGATCGCGAAGAGATAGATATCTCCACCGAATTTTTCGGTCATAGGATCGGGGCCCCGGTTATCATAGAGTCGATGACTGGTGGAACCCCCATCGCCGCCAAGATCAACGCTGCACTCGGCAGGATCGCGGAGGAATTGCGGATCCCCATGGGCGTCGGCAGCCAAAGAGCTGCGATCGACGATCCGAAACTAGCCTACACGTTCCAGGCGGCCAGACAGAGCGCACCGTCCGTTCCAATTCTTGCGAACCTTGGCTGCCCGCAGATTGTCAGAGAAAACGGAATCGACCGAGCCAAAGCCGCTGTTGAGATGATCAAGGCCGACGGGTTGCTGGTTCATCTGAACGCGCTTCAGGAGTCGGTACAGTTTGAGGGTCAGACTCGCTTCAAGGGGGCGCTTGCGAGGATTCAAGAGATAGCCTCCACGTTGAGCGTGCCTGTCCTCGTTAAAGAGACAGGTGCTGGAGTCTCACGCGAGACAGCGGTCTCGGTTGAACGAGCAGGCGTCAAGGGCATCGATGTAGCAGGCCTAGGAGGAACAAGCTGGGCAGCTGTAGAGTATCATCGAGCGAAGGAGAAAAGGCGCGCTCGCCAAGCGCGTCTCGGGATGGCTTTCTGGGACTGGGGAATCCCAACCGCCGTGAGTGTCGTGGAGGTCGCAAGGTCAACGAGGGTTAGGATAATCGCTTCCGGCGGAGTGCGGAATGGCCTTCACATCGCAAAAGCGATCGCCCTCGGCGCGAACTACGGTGGCCTGGCGATGCCGCTTCTAAGATCACTATCCAAGAGCACGAAGGACGCCAAAGAGAGCCTGCTTTCGGTCATCGACGAAGTACGAACAGCAATGTTCCTGACAGGGTCACGAGATCTTGACCAACTGCAAAAAAGCTCAGTCCTGATCACTGGAAAGACACGAGAATGGCTGGTAGCTAGAGGGCTACTGTCCTAACCCTCCTCCGCCTTAGGGGCCGCCACGTTAGTCCGCACAGATGTCAGCGGTTAGGCGTACGCTTTCTCTGGCAGCTCAAGAGGCCCTTGGTACAGGGTTCGATACTCACACTTCTCGCAGTTCAGTTCATCGATCTTTGCGTTGAACAGCGCACACCAACCCCATGCATCTTTGCCGATTTGTAGCTTGATGCGCTGGATGCATGGGGACGTCTTCTTCGCCATGGCCTTGGGGTATGTTAGGGGTCGGGATAAAGCTAAGCCTCTGTTTTGATATAGGGTTGGAAGGCATTGGGTCGTAACTCCCTGTAAAGAGGATCTGCTTGACTTCTGATTTTGCAGGATTCTACAAGCTGACTCCGGAGGAAAGACTTCGCGTCGTCGGCAAGTTCGCGCACCTGAACGAAGCAGAGCTGGAGATCCTTAGGACCTCAGGTCCGCTTGGAATCGACGCAGCCAACCGCATGATCGAGAACGTCATCGGCGTCATGCCCGTCCCTCTGGGAATTGCGGTGAATTTTCTGATCAACGGCGAGGATCGCCTCATACCGATGGCGATCGAGGAGCCCTCTGTCGTCGCAGGCGCAAGCAACGCAGCAAAGATGGCTCGGTCTAGAGGAGGCTTCTGGACGTCCAGCACTGCGCCAGTAATGATTGGGCAAATTCAAGTCGTGGGTTCCGTAGACCCAAACCAGGCGCTGTCATTGATCCTCGCGTCTAAGGAAGAGATTCTTAGAAAGGCGAACGAACAGGATCCCGTGTTGGTCTCAAAAGGCGGAGGGGCCATCGCCTTGGAGGCCAAGGTCATCCAAACATTTCTGGGCCCAATGGTGATCGCGGAGCTTCTTGTGAACTGCGGAGACGCGATGGGCGCCAACGCCGTCAACACCATGGCGGAAGCGGTCGCACCGCTTGTCGAGAAGATCACCGGCAGCCAAGTCCATCTGAGAATCATCTCGAACTTGGCAGACAAGAGACTAGCACGCGCCCGTGTGACTGTCGCGAAAGAGGCCGTTGGGGGCGCAGAAGTCGTTGACGGCATAATCAGCGCATATGCTTTCGCAGCCTCCGACCCGTACCGGTGCGCGACACACAACAAAGGCGTGATGAACGGAGTGACCGCTGTTGTCCAGGCGACTGGAAACGATACGAGAGCCATCGAGGCTGGAGCGCACGCGTACGCAGCCCGATCAGGGCACTACAGCCCGTTGACTCGCTGGGAGAAGGACGCAAACGGCGACCTTCTCGGAGAAATCGAAATGCCAATGGCAGTGGGGCTGATCGGCGGCGCCACGGCGGTTCACCCAGTAGCGAAGTTGGCAGTCAAGATTCTTAGAGTGAAATCCGCTCGCGAGCTAGCCGAAACAATTGCTGCTGTCGGCCTATGTCAGAACCTCGCCGCCCTACGCGCGCTGGCTGCCGAGGGAATTCAACGTGGCCACATGAAGCTCCACGCGAGAAACGTGGCAGCGACGGCCGGAGCTGCCGGCGATCTCATCGACAAGATAGCAGAGAGGATGATCGAAGAGAAAAAGATCCGGGCAGACAGAGCCAAGGAACTACTGGCTGAGTACTCGAAAGCTGACTAGATTCTTTCTATGAGTGCGATTGATTCCATGTGTTTGATTCTGGGGACCGCGTCCTTCTCCATCCAGTCTGAAACGCTATCATAGATCTTCTGATAGTACTTCTTCGTCGAATGCTTCACCAGGCCGAGCCGTTCCATCCTCCTAACATATCTCCATTTCATGCTTCTGGAGATCCTGTCGCCCAGAATCCTGTCGAGATCCACTTTCTTGAAGACTTTCGGGAGGCGTACGAAAGCTCCGATAATCTCTCTCGGAAACGCCGTGAGGCTCTCCTTGGACAGCTTTCGCTTTCCTCTAGACTTGATCAGGCGCATACCCTCCCTGGCTCTCCTCACTGTCTCTCACCTGTCCGCGTCGCCTGCTAAGAACCGAGCATCCGTTAAAAATACTCTTCGCCCAGCCGCACAAGTACACGATAGAAGCTCTTTCGGACCCGTTCAGACTCGGTCTCGTTCGATCATTTCGAAGAGTGCTGGGACGACGAGAGCCACGGCCAGCCCTTGAATCACGGAGTTAGCGAAAGCTGGAATCAGATAGGCTCCCGGATATGCCGTACCGAATCCTAGCGCCATCAAACCGACTGTCGCGCCGCCTATCACAACACGAAGGATCTTCTTTGGGCGGCCGACCTCGGTCGTGAATTTTACGTATCGTCGCTCAGCTAGTGCCCCGAGCCAGAAACCGAAGAGGTACCCTGCTATCCGCCCTGCGTTGACCCCACTTGCGCCTCCGAAAAGAGCCGTGGCGATCAGTGGACCCAATATCATGACAACAAGAAGCGTCTGATGTGCGAGTGACGTGTACTCTGTGCGCCGCGGAAGATACCGTGAGATCATCGTTCCTACTAACGCTATTGAGAGGCCGATCACCCAGCCACCAATAACTTGTATGGGGTAATGCACGCCAAGGTAGACGCGCGATATCCCAACTGCCGCAACTATCGCGGTCCCTACAAATGCCAGACTTCGCTTTCTGAAGTCTAGAGATGCCCAGGCCCAAAATGTCGCCGAGTCTTGAGCATGGCCGCTCGGAAAACCATACGACATCTCGTTCTTCTCGACAATGCGAAGATCCGCCGGAGGCCGAGGCCAAGGAATCAGTATCTTCAGAAAGAAATTCACGTATGCTCCGATGAGCAGGACGTATGTGACCGATCTACCGCGGCGTTTGTCGAAACACCAGTAGATAGCAGCGCTAAGTCCGATGAGGAGAGTTTCGTCACCAAGCAATGTGATCGCTAGGAAGATCCACTTCCACTCTGGTGCGAAGATGCTCTGAAGGTTCTCGATCATTCGCGTACCAAGAGGCGAGTCCCCGACCAGCAATAGTCTTCCAGCTTCCAAAGAAGTCGATTGCACGGGAGCAGATCCCAATGGATATGAATGGTTTGCTTGTGTCGCCTTGAGGGTTTCGAGATCGAGCACGTCTGATCGAATGTTCGCCATTGCGACGCAGGCCGGCAGGCTATCGTCTCAAGACTCATATCCCTCAGCCAAGTAGGCAGCGAAAAGAAGAGGGTATCCAGTCACATCCGCCGATCGGGTGATTGGTTCCTTTCCCAAGAAGGCAAGAGCATGCTAGTCAACGGCGAATCCGCCAGCTATGAATGCGATCAAGCCTAGAAGCATCCAGACCAAGGCCTGATTCTTGGATCTCAACGCGTTTTCTGGAGACGGATTCTTGACGATCGAGTAGGCCGAGTACAGAAAGCCGACATCGCAGACGAGAACCACAGGCATGTAGAGCCAAGAGACCATGCGCAGAGCGATGGGGATCGCGCTGAGAAGGACCGCGGCCACAAAGAGGAGCGCGCCCGCATTCGACGCTGTCCGGGGGCCTCTGGTGACTGCGAGTGTCTTCACACCTCGATTAGAGTCGCCCGCAACGTCCGCCATGCCTTTGATGATCTCGCGTCCCATTCCTGCCAGAAACGCCAGCGTGGCGAATACGTAGAGCGTCGCGTTGATGCCGCCTACAGCTCCGCCGAAGATGAACGGGATCGCGAGGTTGACACTGACGACGGCGTTGCCCGGTAGCCCTGTCTTCTTTCCGAACTTGTTGTAGTAGAGCATGAGTCCCACCGCCAAAGCGGCTATCAGGAAATTCGTGATGCTCAGCATGAACGCAAGCGCCAAACCAGCCGCGAGCATAAGTGCAGCAAATACCCCGGCATCGATCTTCGAGACGCACCCTGAAGGGATAGGCCTGCCGGGGTTGTTTATGGCATCGATCTCTGCGTCAAGGATGTCATTGATGGCCATCGAGCCTGCGACGATAACGAACCCCACGAGGAACCCGACGACCGCCGAATTGACCGGCACCTTAATCCCTAGCGACATGAACTCGCCAACAATAACCGCGAACCCCATCATGAAGCAGTTGGGAATCCTTGCGATCTGAACGAAGCCGGAGCCCTTGCCAGCTCTCGCGACCTTTGCCGTCTCCATGTGTTTCCCCCAGTCGATTCGGACTTTAGCCATCTTCGAAGCGGGGTCTCACGGTGCACACGTGTTGGCAGGCGCACTTTTAATAACGATTCTCCAAGTGTGAGTGTACCGTCCCTTTGGCGGAGATCGTTCCGTATGGCCGGCAGGGTCGAGCGATACCTGATCGATAGCATCAGAAAGCAAGGCGCGATTCATCTTACTCTGCTCGATCCTGAGAAGGTGACGAGGTCTACTGCCGGGTCATTGGCGAGGGCCATTGATAGGAGCGGGTCTTCCGCGATCATGGTTGGAGGTTCAACTGCCGTATCGGTCTATCACATCGACGAAATCATCAGCGCAGCAAAGAAACGGACTAGGCTCCCAATCATAATCTTCCCCAACGACATCGCCGGGATAAGCAAGGAGGCCGACGCGATTTTCTTCATGAGCCTCATGAACTCCATGAACCCCTACTACATCACTCACGCGCAGGCCCTAGGTGCCCCCCTAGTGAAACGGTACGGCCTCGAACCGATACCTATGGGCTACGTCATCGTCGGCGATAGCAGCGCTGCAGCCACTTTTGTGGGGCAGGCAAACCCGGTCCCGTTCGACAAGCCCGCACTCGCCATGATCTACGGCATGGCAGCCCAATTCATGGGCAAGCGGTTCTTCTACTTGGAGGCGGGATCCGGCGTTGAAAGGCCAGTCTCCCGGGAGATGGTGGCGGCGGTGAGCGAGAACATCGAGATTCCGCTGGTTGTGGGCGGAGGCATCCGCTCTCCAAGGGTCGCTGGGCAGATCGTGAAAGCGGGCGCCCGCATTGTCGTGACAGGGACGCTGGTGGAGAAGGCCTCCCCTGAAACGCTGAAGCGACTCGTACGCAGCGTTAAGAAAGCCGCTTGATGGGCACGGGGCTCACGAGGTGTCCGACGACAACTACCTCCGTATCAAGAAAACTACGCCGTACTATAACGCGGTTCGACGTGTTGCCTTCCCATCAACCGAGAAGATACTCATTTCGCTATTCGCGGTGGATCTTTTCGGCATTACGCTCGCCTTCCTGTTCGCGGATCCCAGTATGTCGGGACTGTTTTGGGGGGTTCTGGCTGGTTTTCTCGTCTTCCTCGTTCCGACCCTGGTGTCGGACATCCTGTCGTCTCGTCTCATAGTCAGCGGAGACCCGTTGTTCTTTCCCAGGCGCGTTTTTGCGTTGTCGCTCTTCTGCGGCGTCGTGTGGCTCGCCGCAATGGTTGTCGGCGCGGCTGTCAGCAAGGTCTCTGTCAGTTTCCTGTTTCCGTACCACGCCTTCTACTTGGGTCTGTTTGCAGTATTGCCCTTGCGGTCGATGGTTGTCTTCTCAATGTCGACAGTCAGCCTGACGAGACGTGTGATACTTGCGGTCGCAGACCCCTTGGCGTGTTCCGCCGGGCTGGCCGTATTCTTCAACGCGTCATTGACTAGCCTTGCGACGAGTCTCGGGCTGTCGGTCATAGTGTCCTTCGTCTTCTCCTTTGTGTTCCTAATCCACATCGAGAGACGGGGCATACAAGCGCTGGGCGCTTCACCACTGAGGATCTTCAGGGCTTTCCTGAGAGACTGGCTCGATCGGAGCTTTTCAACATTCGAGAACTACCTTGAGATCTTCGGGGTAGACAGTTCGATCAACCTCTGCGTTCTGTGCTTCCGAGCAAAGCCATCGGGCAACGTGAAGGCGACGCTGGTTGTTCCAAACTTTCACCCAGGGCCTTTTCTTAACGTTGGAAGTAGTGCCTTGCCGTACATGATCAAGCGGGTCGTTGAGTCAGCTGTGGGAGGTGTCGCGGCCGTCGCGCACGGTGTTTCAGGTCACCAGCTCAATCTCGTCAGTCAGCACGAGAACGAGAAGGTCATCGAGAAAATCAGATCGATGCTCTCTTCCCCCACATCAGTGCGGAAAGTCAGCTCGATCGTTCGGGCAACGGCAGGAGCTGCAACGGCGACTTGTCAAGTTTTCGGAGATTCGGCCCTTGTAACAATGACCGTTGCGCCAGAGGATACTGAGGACATAGACCTCGAGGCCGGTGAACTGCTTCGCAAGAGCGCAAGGGGTTACTTCAAAGACATTGCCATCGTTGATGCCCACAATAGTTTGGGTAGAGTCACTCTCATGACTCAAGACAAGCTCAATGATATGGCAGAATCGGCCAAACGAGCGATGAAGGCTGCCAGACAGGAAGAATTGAGTCCTCTTTCGCTCGGCGTCGCAGGTGCTATTCCAGATGGAGTTTCACTTGGAGAAGGCATGGGACCAGGCGGGATTGTCGTCTTCTGGATGAATGTAGGAGACCACCCCTCTGCTTACGTAGTAGTTGACAGCAACAATATGGCCACGGGTCTGAGAGAAAGAATACTCTCTGAGCTGAGCGAAGCAGGTGCCTCAGACGCCGAAGTATTGACTTCGGATACGCATATGGTCAACGGCATAGTTGCAGCAAAGCTCGGATATTATCCCATCGGAGCGGCGACGGAACCCGAAGTCATAGTGAAGTCTGTTACGAGAGCCGCCGATGATGCTAGAAGGAATGTGGGTCCCGTGGATGTCTCATTCAGTTGTTCTGACCTGCAGGTTCGAACTCTAGGTCTGTCGTCTTTGAGTCAGCTGATGGGGTTCGTTCTCAGAACCGCAAGGCTCACATTTGTGACGTTCTTTCCTGTAGTGAGTGTGATCGCGGCAATATCTTTCATGTTCCTGATCTAGGTCGAGTCCAATTGCCTCAAGAGTTCCACTACATGCAGCTTCCACGGGAAGTCATCGTAGGCAACGACGTTCTGCGCCGTGTGGGCGAGACATGCCGCCGCCTCGGCTTCTCGGAGTCCGCCCTTGTTGTCACAGGCCCCAGAGTTCAGGCCATAGCGGCTCAGTCGGTGAGGGAGTCTTTGAGCGATTCAGGATACAGGGTTCAGGAAGTGCTCGTGAAGAGCTCATCGCTGCCACAATCCCGTGAGGTTGAACACAAAATCGCGAAGGTCAAACCAAGCATAGTGATCGGGGTTGGCGGGGGAAAGGACATTGACATCGCGAAGCTGAGCTCGGCAAACAAGAGTGTACCTTTCATCAGTATCCCTACAGCTGCATCCCACGATGGGATAGCGAGTCCGGTCGTCTCGATGAAGGGATATGGGAAGCCTTACTCCTTCATGGCTCACGCGCCGGTTGCGATCATGGCCGATGTTGGCGTGATTGCGCGGTCGCCGTTCCGGCTGCTCGCGAGCGGCTGCGGCGATGTCATCGGCAAGTACACCGCCGTCAGAGACTGGAGGCTTGCACACAGAATAAAGAACGAATACTACGGCGACTACGCCGCCGACTTGGCGCTCATGAGCGCTCGCCTAGTGATCAGAAACGCAAATGTCGTGAGGACGATGACCGAGACCGGCATAAGGACGGTGGTCGAGGCGTTGATCAGCTGCGGCGTCGCGATGAGCATCGCGGGAAGCAGTAGGCCGTGTAGCGGCGCGGAACATCTCTTCAGTCACGCCCTAGGAATGGTGGCGCCCCACCCTGCACTTCACGGAGAACAAGTCGGTGTGGGAACAATCATGTGCGCCTACCTTCACGGCGCAAACTGGCGCCTCATCCGGGATGTCCTCCACAGAATCGGGGCGCCGACAACTGCTCGTGAGCTCGCGATCGAGAGAAAGTACGTGGTCAAGGCTCTGACTATTGCTCACAAGGTAAGGCCGGATCGGTATACGATCCTTGGCGAGAAGGGGCTGACGCGGGAAGCAGCAAAACGCGTTGCTCAAGTGACCGGCGTGGTCGAGTAAGCCAGGCGGAAGAAGTGACATCGTCAGAAACCTTGGAACTCGAAGCGAGGAAAGCGGCTTTGCTCAACGCTATCAAACACGATGGCAAAGCCGATGTCGGAGCGGTTGTTGGTAGGCTTCTTGGCGCTCACCCTGATCTGAGGTCCAGCGCGGCGGATGTCCGTTCTCTCGCCTCCAAGGTCGTCGGGCAAGTGAACGCGATGAGCCTGGTTGACCAGCAGAAGATCGTGGAGGAGAGCTGGCCTGAGGAGCTGGCCAAAGAGAAACCTAAAGCTGAGCGGGTACTTCCTCCGCTGCCGAATGTTGACAGATATCCGAAGGTCGTCACGCGTTTCTCCCCGAACCCTGATTCAGTGCTGCATCTGGGAAACGCGCGGGCGGTGATCCTCAGTCACGACTACGCTCGCAAGTACAACGGGGCATTCATTCTCCGGTTCGAGGACACTGATCCGCGCTTGAAGAAAGCTGCGCTTCAGTACTACGACCTAATACGCGACGACCTGAAATGGCTCCACTGCGCCTACGACGAGGAATACCTTCAGAGCGACCGTCTGGAAATCTACTACCAATACGCGGAAGAGCTGATCAGAGAATCTGGCGCATACGTCTGCACATGCAAGCCTGAAGATTTCAAGAAGCTCGTCGAAGCAGGAACAGCTTGTCCGTGCCGCAGCATCTCCGCGGAGGAGAGCTTGGCTCGTTGGAGAGGCATGCTCGATGGCGAGTATGAGGAAGGCCAAGCGGTCGTACGTGTGAGGACAGACCTTGCTCATCCAAATCCAGCGGTGCGAGACTGGCCAGCGCTGCGGGTCATCAATACTATGAAGTATCCGCATCCCCGCGTCGGGAGCAAGTATCGAGTTTGGCCCCTGTACAATATGGCGTGTGGCGTTGACGATCACCTGATGGGCATTTCCCATGTGATCCGAGGTAAGGAACATCTCACAAACATGGAACGCCAAAAGTACCTGTACAGGCATTTGGGCTGGCAGTACCCTGACGCTATCCACTACGGCCGACTGCATCTGCTAGGGATGGAACTCAGCAAGTCGAAGATGATGCGAGCACTTGAGGAGGGCGTCTACAAGGATCTCAGCGACCCTCGCCTCGGGACTTTGATGGCCCTCAGACGACGGGGCATCAGTCCGGAAGCTATCCGTGGCGTCGTATACGAGGTAGGACCGCGCCCAGTGGACGCAACGATAAGCTGGGAGAACATCTACGCAGCCAACCGGAAGATCATCGACCCGATCGCGCGCAGGTTTTTCTTCATCGACAGACCTGTCGTCCTGTCAGTAACGGGACTGAAGAACCGCCGAACAGTCAACGCTCCCGTTCACCCGGACCAACCCGACATGGGCATGAGAGAAATCACAGTCGACATCACAGACGCGACGTGCCGTCTCCTAATCTCGACGAGAGACCTGCAGATCCTGAAGCCCGGGTCAGTGGTGAGGTTGATGGAGCTGTTCAACCTCATAGTCAGCAACGTAGGCCCCGATGGAGTCACCGGCGAACTTTACAGCGAGACCTACGCTGAAGCCAGAAAGCTGAACGCTCCATTAATCCATTGGCTTCCCGAGCAGCACAACTCCAAGGCCTCAGTGGTCATGCCGACCGCTGAGAGAATCGACGGTCTAGGCGAACCCGCCTTGAAAACCTGTCACGCGAATGAGATGGTTCAGTTCGTCAGGTTCGGATTCGGAAGAGTCGACGAGGTTGCCCAGGATTCGGTTGTGGTCTACTTTGCTCATCAGTAGGAGCAAGGCGAGTAGATCCCTGACTTGGAAACAGAGTGTTCGAGGAAACAAACATATTCTCGACCGAGGGCACAGCGAGGCTGCTGTCCCTGAGAGCTGAAGCCGACGTTGGCACCCAATTCCGGCGCCAAGAACTATCGAAGAGACAATGTGATGCTACCGACTGTTCCGAGAGTCGACTATTCGAAGATAGCAAAGTACTACAATAAAGTGAGGCACAGACCGACGGACATCTGGCCGTCGAGAATTATTGAGTACGGAGGAATCAGTGCAAACTCGGTGGTTTTGGATGTAGGATGTGGCACAGGGAGATTTCCATTATCCATTTGGACGGCGAAGAAATGCACGGTTTGTGGGCTAGACCCTTCAGATAAAATGCTCAAACAAGCTCTTGTGAAGGACACCGCCAGAAACCTCCTGTGGATCTGCGGAGATGGGCGGAGACTACCTTTTCGAGACGAATCCTTTGACTGCGTATACATGACCTTGGTTATTCACCACTTGGAAAGCAAGGAGCTGCTGTACCGAGAAATCCGTCGGGTCTTGAAGGAGAAGCTGCGTGATCATGACAGTTTCGCATTCTCAAATCAGGAAACATGTAGGGAACAAGTGCATCTCAACCTTGACATTGTTCAGCGAAGAAGCATTTCGAAGAGGCTTCGAGACTTTTCGGCAGAAAGTGTGGAGAAAGCATGGAGAGCGAGTAAGACTGGTCTCTAGTTTTGCTTTTGTTGTTGGACACAAGTGCCGCCATTAGCACACAATTACTTGTGAGCAGAGAATTTGTGACAGATTCTTCGCAAGCATAAGCTGCTTCTCGTTACAAACTCAATCTCATTGCGACCCAAATCTTGGCTGATTGAAAGCGCTCTGGAGCGCTCGCATTGTGGTTGAGAGGCAGAACCACTTTATCCGCCGCTCCGCATGGCCTCGCGTGGTTCTTCGTGCAGAGAGATTGAGTGCTAGCGGAGTACTTGATATGAGGAGAGTGAACAGAAGAAGATTCGTGAGATATGGTGTTGGATCGGTGATAGCCGCGACGCTAGGAATCGTGCTAGGTTACTTTCTGATAGGCAGGCATCAGCAGTCACCTGGAACACGCAGATTGCCGCCAGGGCAGTCAGAGGTTCAAGCCCTGCAAGTTCTTCATGTGGGTCGTGTGCCTAACATCAACATCGACGAATGGACCTTCGAAGTGTACGGTGAAGTAGAAAACCCTCTAAGATTCAACTGGGACCAATTCCTTCAATTGCCGAAGACAGTCGATGTCTCCGAGTTTGATTGTGTCACTGGGTGGACAAGACTCGACAACAGGTGGGAAGGCGTCAGATTCAAGGACATCGCGAAGCTAGCCCGTCCAACCGTCAAAGCGAAGTATGCAACGATTGAGTGCTCTGACGATGTTGCTTATACAACTTCATTGCCCCTCGGGGATCTTCTCAGCGATGGCGTTCTTTTCGCGTATGGGTTGGACGGGAAACCGCTACCTTCTGAGCACGGTGGGCCTCTTCGGCTTGTCGTTCCGCGGAAGTACGCGTACAAGAGCGCAAAGTGGGTTAGACGAGTGAAGTTCACTGAGAGACAAGAGCTTGGATTCTGGGAGATCAGGGGATACAGCAACACTGCAGATCCTTGGACCAATGACCGGTTTGGTTAACGCTTTGCTGCATAGGGTGAATCGGTTGAGTTCATGATTGGCTGATGGTGGTTCGTTTGGATCGTAATGTCGCCTTAAACAGAATTGATCGTGTTATCGCGTGGCTGCTTCTGGTGTTGTTCTTTGTAATGACTCTGAGCGGTTATATGCTCACGAAAGGTTTCATCGACCGGTACTGGGGCTTCTTGGCCCACTTCCAGCTGGCGATTCCAACGATGGCGCTATTTGCGATCCATTTCGCAATTAGACTGAGATTCATTCTGATCAAGTGGAGAATGAAAGAAGAGCTGTTTGTGTATCTCGCGCCCGTACTCGCTGGGCTCGCGCTGTTCTTGCCTATCCTCTACTTGGATCTCTTCTTCCAACTCGGTTGACACTATTTCAGTGACCTCATCAAGAGACAGCGGAGATAGTTGAGCGATGTCCTCCCTCCAACCAGAACGGATCGACCTAGTCAGGATCTCGAAGTTGATCAGGGCGCCCGTGACGAAAGTCTTCGAATGGTGTACAGACTACTCTGACCTTGACTACCAGATCATCGGATCTGAGGCATCTCAAACTCGAAGAATCATCTCGCGCAACGCGAGAAGAGTCGTCTTCGTTGACACGTACGCCGACCCTGCAATCAAGCCAAGGAGGGTGGAGGTCTCATTGTATCCTCCCAAAGAGTGGCGGGCTAAGTTCACCGGGGGAAGATGGGAAGGAACCGGCGTCTATCTGCTGTCTGGGACTAAAGAAGGAACCAGACTCGACATAGCGTTCCGAGTGGAAACAACGATTGAAGGTTACACAGCCGAAGATCTTAGCCGACGTGCCAACGAGTTTTGGGACAAATACATTGCTGAGCTCGAAAAGGCCCCAGATTCGACGCGTTAGTCTTCTCCAGGCTGTCCGCGTAGGCGGGAGCCAAAGGAACCATTAACTCGGGTCTCCATCCATCGCTAGCCACGTGAGATAGGTTGACCTTCACATATACCGGCATCAGGGTTAGAGACCTCAAGAGGTCGCTGACGTTCTACACGAAAGTCATGGGGCTAAAGAAAGTCCTGCGGGGAACAATGAAAGCGGGAGGTGTCTTCGTTCAGCTGAAGCATCCGCGGTCCGCCCAGATGCTGGAACTGAACTACTACCCTAGAGGAACCAAGTACTACGAACCTTACAAGAACGGGTCGGAGCTTGATCACTTGGCCTTCTGGGAGCGAGACGTCGACCGGAAGTATCAGGAACTGCTGACAAAGGGCGCTACGAAAGCGGTAGAGCCGTTCCCGGAAGGCGGCTATAGGCTGGCTTTCGTGAAGGACCCTGATGGGATCTGGCTCGAACTGATAGGGAAGGACAAGAGACCGAGACGAAGCTTCGGTGAGAAGTCCTAATCTGAGTGGCGGGTTGTTTCCCTATTCCATGAGCTGTACCGGGAAACCGTCGAACACATGAGACGCAACGACAGAATCCATGGTGAAGTTTGAATGATGAAGAGCATCAGCTCACTATCAGTGAAGGATCTGCTGACCCCGGCAGTAACCGTAAGCCCCACGGAATCCGTCAGCAGAGCAATCGGTCTTCTGCGCGAGTCAAACGCCTATGAGGTCCTCGTAGTACAGAAGAATGAATTCAAAGGCCTTGTCACTGTTCGGGACATACTGAAAGTCACTAACATAACAAGCGCGAGAATCTCAAATCTGATGACTAGGATACCGCAGCTCTCCGAAGACGATACCGTCAGCAAGGCTGCAAGGATCATGACCGACCACAGGATAAGAGCAATTCCAGTTCTGGAACAGGGAAGGCTAGTCGGGCAACTGACTGCGATCTCAATCTGCGAACGTATGTCAAAACAGGGGAGACTGAACTTAACGGCAGCTGGAATAATGACAGCCAATCCTCTGTCTCTTCGAGAGGATGACTCGGTATCCAAAGCGAGAACCATGATGATTCAACAGAATATCGACCACCTCCCAGTGATTGATCACAGACGGATCGCGGGGATCTTGACCTCAGACGCTATCGTGTTCAGGTTGACTCCTCCTGAGAGAATCGCTCGTGAGTCAATCGTCGCGGAAGAGCAAAGACGACTGGATGTCAAAGTGTCGGGCCTGATGGCGTCCGACCCGGTGCTGTCCACGCCGGACGTAGACGTGACTCAAGTCATCGAGGCGATGAGAATGCGACGAACAACATATTCACTGGTCGCGCTCTGGGACGAACTCCAAGGCATCATAACCTACAGAGACTGCGTCAGACTGCTAGCGGAACCAGCCGAGGAAACGCTTCCAATATCAGTTGTGGGGCTGCCTGGGGATCCGTTCGAGGCTGAAGCAGCGCGAGCGAAGTTTGAGCGCGTCGTGAGACGTCTGGCGAAGAGCCTTCCAGATCTGCTAGAAGCGAGATCGGTTATCAAGACGTTTGAGAAGGCTGGACACAGAAGCCGATACGAGGTCGAGGCCGAACTCATCACCTCAAGAAAGAGAACATCCTACAGCCTATCAGGCAGGAGCCTCCCAGAAATATACGACGAGCTCTCAGCAAGAATGAAGCGCCTGACTACGAAGAAACGAAAGCCTGGGAAAGAACGAATCGAGTGACTTATGGTAGTTCTGGATACTCTCGAAAGCGATATTTCGGGAGAGACAATGCAACTGTCCGAGTCAGTTCTATCTCTTCTTGAGGAGCACATCTGAACCTTGCAGACGGACCTTGAAGGACACCGTGTTTACCCTCGGAGGCGGAGCAATCACCTTGCCCGTCGTGAGGTCGAAACGTCCCGCGTGACATGGGCACGTAACTACATTGGCCTCGATTGTTCCGTCACTCAAGGAACAGCCTCGGTGTGTGCATGTGTCTCCGATCGCGTAGATGTTGCCGGCAACGTTTGCGACGAGTACGTCCTGTTGACCTACCTGAACCTTCTTCTGCGAACTGGCCGGAAAATCGCTTAACGGACCGACCTTGACGAATTCTTCACTCACCCAGAATCCCTCTTGGAGATCAATTCATGGCTTGGCCTCAAACGTTTAATCCTTCTGCCGAGCGGCATTGACTCAGAGTCGTTTGGATCGGCTTGCGATGGATAAGCTGGTTATTGGAGTCGCGCCTACCGGTTCGGTTCCCCGAAAGAAAGACACCCCACACGTGCCCGTAACTCCCGACGAAATCGCTGAGACAGCCTACCTATGCGAGCAAGCCGGCGCCTCAGTCATACATGTCCACTGTCGCGACGAGAACGAGAACCCGACGTCCAACTATGATGTGTTCAAGGAGACTGTTGCCAAGATACGAAAACGGACGCATCTGGTCGTCATGGTGTCAACGAGTGGCATAGCTGGAAAAACTGATGAAGAACGAGCTCAGCCGCTTCGGGCAAATCCCGAAATGGCCAGCCTCACAACGGGCTCACTGAACTTCACGGGCCGCAAGCCGTTCACCGTCTACGTGAACACTTGGGAGACGATCACGTTTCTGGCTCGGAAGATGCTTGAGGCGAACATCAAGCCGGAGATCGAAGCCTTCGATGTAGGCTTCATATCGCAGGGGATCAGGCTCATCGAGGAGGGGCTGATCAGACGGCCGCCGCACTTCCAGCTTGTAATGGGGGTAGAGGGCGGTATCCCAGCGTCTCCGGAGAACCTCATGCACATGCGCAACCAGCTTCCCTCCAACGCCACGTTCGTCGTGGCGGGCATGTCAAGATGGCAACTGCCGATGACTACGATGGCCATTCTGATGGGGGGACACGTCCGGGTGGGGCTCGAAGACAACCTCTACTTGGCGAAAGGGAGACTTGCACGGAATGAAGAACTCGCATCCCGCGCACGTCATCTGGCTGAGGAGCTCGGGCGTGAAGTCGCCACGCCTGATGAAGCGCGACGAATCCTTTCACTCAAGCCGCGGTAGCCTCCCCGTACTTGCACTGAAATGAACGCAAGGAGTGCTGCTGTTTGGGCGCCAAAGGCATCTTCAATCTGAGAGCTGAGTACAATGTTCCAGTTCGCATGCGAGACGCGGTCCATCTTTCGGCTGATGTCTACCGACCGGATAGCAAAGCAAGGTTCCCTGTCCTTCTTTCCCGCACCTACTACGGTAAGTCACGTGAGGACCTCGGAGATCCATCCTCAAAGGAATTCATCGAGTTCTTCGTCGCTAGAGGATATGTGGTTGTGATCCAGGACTGCAGAGGGCGCTACGATTCAGAGGGAGAATTCTATCCTGAGATACATGATGCAAAGGACGGATACGACACAATCGATTGGTGCGCAAGGCAGCCGTGGTCCAATGGCAGGGTGGGGATGTTCGGCTGCTCCTATCTGGGCTGTGTCCAATGGTACTGCGCCTACCTGAACAACCCGCACCTCAAATGCATCGTGCCTTGGGACGCAACGTCAGACCCGTATTTTGACGGCGGTTTCATGAGAGGAGGCGTACTGCAAGTTGCAGCATTGATGAAGTCGCTCGTGAATACTGCAGGCAAGACGGATAGGGCGAACCTGCTGAAGACTGTGAACATCTCAGAAGTGTACAAGCAGCTTCCTCTGAGGCAACTTGACGAGCGCTTGGGTTTCCGGTTCCTGTTCTGGAGGGACTACGTCGACCATCCGACGTACGGCGATTTCTGGAAGAGAACAAGCGTCCACGACAAATATCACATGATCAAGGTTCCCTCCCTCAACATCGGAGGATGGTACAGCCACTCAGACGTGATGGGCACCATCAGGAACTTCGTTGG
>Ga0209725_1000472_pt1 | contig 24889 bp, 23 predicted proteins | sample I18A1metaG_FD_184145 | JGI IMG/M metagenome (GOLD analysis project Ga0209725, IMG submission 184145) | Lake sediment bacterial and archeal communities from Gulf of Boni, Indonesia to study Microbial Dark Matter (Phase II) - ​I18A1 metaG... | ecosystem: Environmental > Aquatic > Freshwater > Lake...
GCAGAACAGGCATATTTCTCGTTGTCCCGCTGTCGGAGGGAGAACAGTTCGAGGAGGCCTTGAAGAAGCTTGTCGAATCAAACCCTGCTCTGCGACGAGAGTACCTCTCAAGAAGAAGATCTTGACTTAGTCGAGGATGCCTTCTCGGCAACATCTACGAACACGTCTTTGTAACGAATTGTGCATGGCTAGATTCGTGGATGCGCCAGGGAGGCCGCTGTCATCGATGCTTGGCATACCTCAGTAGCGCCGCCACTCCTCCCAGCGAGTTCAGTTTTGCCCCGCCTTCATGTTCGCTACTGACTACCAACACTTTTCCACCTTTGCCTTCGACACTTCGAATAGTCTCATCAATCAGCCTCCTCTTCTCCTCACTCGCCTCCCGCAAAATCTGATCACAAATGAGGATCGACTCAACTGCTCCTTCAGAAGCGTCTTTGGATACTTGTTCCAGACTGTACGACACGTCACCTTTCGAACTTCCCAGTCTCTTCAAGACTTCCTCCATCGCAGACACCTCTTGGATTGCCCTCATGTCTCTCAGAGTCTTGCTGAGAACGCCGCATCTGATCGCCTCGTAGGCTCCGGCTTCACCAGCGTTGCCGACACTCTTGACTGCCACGATCCTTGCTGCCACATCAGGAGACCTGTCTTTGACAAAGGCGGCAAATCTTTCCTTTGCGAACCCCGGCCCAACCACGACAATCTTTCCCTTCAAGTCGCCACTGAATGAAGCGATCAATCCTAGGACATCACTGTAGTATCTTCCCAAGGCGCTCTCTCTCTTCTCCACTTCTCTCTTGCCAGGAAGCCTTGAACGGATCAGAGCCTTAACCTCAAGACCGGAGCTCCGTAGGACTGCAACACATGCCTCTTCTAGATCCATTGAAACAACAATGATCGGTTCCTGTTGCGTGACAGCTCGCTCTAGTCTGTCTAGCTGGTGGCGATGCCAACGACCCTTTGCGACTGCAACCTGATGCTCTACGCCAACGCTTAATGTATGATGCGAGCCCTGAATGTGAAGGTCTTCCGGGGCTTCAGTGACGACGCCTAGAACTCTGAGTCTCGCAACTGTCTTATCGAAATAGACCCTTTCGACTTTCAAGGTGAGAGTGACCGGCACTCTACGGCTTTGCGGCCGACCAACACCGTTCATCTTCACCTCACGTGTCGTTCTTGCGCTGACCATGTCGTCTTTCTCGATGACATTGTACAGATGCCAGAGATCATCGAGGGTCTGAACTTGCACGTTGACGATTCCATGTTTCAGATCTCTGCGAAGTATCTTCAATTCTCAGACCCTTCCGGCCCTACAGGCCTCTTAGCACATCTTCGAGAGATTTCCATGGTCAGCTTTTTATATGGTGCGTTTGCCTATACGGGCTGACGCTGGGGGAGAGCCGTGAACCCAGAAGAAGAAGACAGAATATGCGAAGCCTTGGAGCAACTCAGGATCAACAACAATCTCCGCCAATGGAGAGTATGTGCACTCATCTGTGAGTCCTTGGCCGAGAAATTCAAAAACATGTTTGAGAAAGAGAACAGGAAGTAGTTGATCCGATCTCTTCCCTTTCAAAGCGACTTGAGCTTCTCGTGGAACTCCAGAAGCAGTCTGGTCGTTTCATCTTCGAGGTTCAGACTGAGAACCTTCATACCTTGGTTGAACCGTTCGTACGCCACTATGCGCGCCGCCACCAACGGCTCAATGATTCTGGCAACTGTCGACGGAGAGCAGTCTAAGAATCTTGCTAGCGTAGCCTGGTTGAACACTCTGTTCCTATTGTCGAGTAGGTACTCGATCAGCCTAGTTTGAGCTTTAGATTGAAAGATGTCAATCAGTCGTGCCAAGACGACTTCTCCGGGAAATCTATTAGGAGCTGCAGGCTCAAGAGGCTTTCCTAGTCGTCGTGGCTACACTTCTTCGACCTGGCACTTGATGCGTTTGAGAACTTCTTCTGCCTGAGGCGCTTCAAGCTTAATCGTATAGAGCGAACTCGGAGTTCTAAGTTTGAGCTTCACAAGATCTTTAAGCCTCTTTACTCTACAAGCCAGAGCCATCTCGGACAGCTTGACGAATTCCTCGACATCAAAGACCTCTCTGGGCATCATTGTCCACCTCGAGCAGGCTCTGTTCAATCTCTACTGCTTAAAAACATATACAACTGTTAATCCTTTCAGGGATCTTACGGCGGTTTCCGGGCTCGTGGTTTCGGGCATTCAAGTTTCAGATGTCTTTCCGAATATTTGGGGTGTCTCAACATCGACGTTCCACCACGGATTGTTCCATCTCTTTTCGATTTTGGGCGTGACATCTAGAACACTATGGATGCGAGCAAATATCCTGGTAATGTCCTGGCTGGGAACACCTATCTCTCTGAGTGTGTTTTCGTTTCTCAAAATGTTCTCCAGGTTAAGTCTGAATGTAAGGGCGAACTTTCTGTCTCTCTCAAGGATCCGACGTAACTTGAGTGGGTTAATGTCTTTTCTCCCCTCGCCAATCTCGTGATCAAGAAACAGTGCGCAGAGATCCTTCATATCCTTCTCCTCGATGCCTATCAGGAGTCGGTCAGTCCTGTAGTCAGGATAAGGAAGAATCCGGTAGTCCAATCGCTGACGAACCATCTCTTCCTTCGCTGAGGCGGGAAGGTCAAAGATATATTGACACTTAGTTAGCAGGACATTGTCTGCTCCGATTGTGTACGAGTTACCTTTGTAGGCGTCAAACATCTCGCGAACATCGACCTTGTGCCTAAGGTCAATCTCATCGGTGAATATGTCCAGCACGCCACTCTTGAGAGCCCCATCTTCAAGTATTCTCTCGATGGTTCTTACTCTGTATCGTTTACCGGCCCTCATGGCATTGAATCTACGATCGGATCGAGCCACGAAGTAGTGGTATCTCGTTCCGCAAAGATCGCCTAGAGCCAATAGGAGCTTATACAGGTCTTGCGCGCGCTTCCTAGGTGCGATCAAGTCTATGTCGTTCAATTCACGAAAGAATAAGCCTGAGGGCTCGTTTGCGCTCGGGCATAGCATGCGAACTGCTGCCCCGCCGAAGAATAGCACGGGTATCGGTTCCTTGGCGAGTCTCTGGGTGGCCTTCCCTGAGAAGAGTTCCTCCATTCGGTTGGCGTTCAGTCCAGCCCAGACTGTGACCAAACCTCTCTCAATATGGAAGTTTGACCTATTGACGTAGTTGGGGACCTCAAGGTCCGCCGCGATCTGTCCGTAGTCCAGATTTGATGCTAGAGGCGTGTCAACTTCGTAGGTGGTTCCGTCATAATCTTGAAAGAGAATGCAACGCGTCAAGCCCCACCTCTCTGATGCAATGTCGCTGGTAGAGTAGAAAAAGGTACGGGTAAGCTGCTGCGCGGGTGACACTCTGGCGTTGCCTTCACGTATTCGGCACGGCAGCGAGTGTGGCGATCCGCTAGGAACTCCTGTAAAAAGCGTGATATTGGATGGGTAGCCCATATGAATGCAATCTCAGACATAATCAACAATTGATCTCGCAAGCTATATCTACAGCCGTAAATCATAGTGGGCTCAAAATCTGTGATGAGGAATGACGCTGAAGCTTTTCTTCGCCTCTGACGTTCATGGTAGCGATGTATGCTGGAGAAAATTCCTGAAGGTGATTGACTATCATAAGGTTGACATTGCGATTCTTGGTGGAGACCTAACGGGGAAGATGGTTGTCCCGATGGTCAGAGACGGCGACGAGTACTCATATCACCTCTTTGGCAGAGATGTCACGTTGACGAAGGCTCATCTTGACGAGGAATGCGTTAAGATAGCGAACTCCGGGTACTACCCTTACCCATGCGAGAAGGAAGAATACGATCGACTAGGCAGCAGCGAGGATGCCCAGAAAGAGAAATTCAATCAAGTCATGGCTGAACGTATGCAAAAGTGGGTCGACCTCGCCTCAGACAGATTCAAGGGCAAATCCCAGCTATATGTTTCTCCAGGAAACGATGACCGCCTGATTGTTGATGAGATTCTTGAGAAGAGCGACTCAGTCGTAGCATGCGAAAGAAAGCTTGTTCATCTTCCTGATGGATATGACATGGTGTCATGCGGTTGGGTCAACCCAACTCCTTGGGATACGACCAGAGAGTTGCCTGACGAGAAGCTTGAGCCGATGCTAGAGGAATTGATGACAAATGCCGAGAGCTATGGGAAACTCATATGCAACTTCCACGCGCCTCCATACAACTCAGGACTGGACATTGCTCCGAAGCTGAAGGAGGACCTATCAGTCAGAGTCAGCGTCGGAGGAGTGGAGCTCGCGCCGATGGGCAGCAGGGCTGTAAGGCACATAGTAGAGAAATACAAACCTCTCCTGGGATTGCATGGACACATACATGAGTCAGCCGGGTTCAGGAGGTTCGGCCGGACGTTATGCGTTAACCCTGGATCTGAATACGCTGAAGGAGTACTGCGAGGATACATCGTCTTTTTAGGCGGCGAGAAAGTTCAGGGACACTGGCGTGTAGCCAGCTGACCCTGTTGTGGGCTCCAAACGGCGTAAAAAGCCAACTCGGGCAATTGGAGTCTTTATATAGAACGTACGATTTCTCATTCTACGGGGACTAGAAAATGTCTAAGACTCTTTTCGTCCGAGAGGCTACTGGGCTCGTCAGAGAGTTTGGCCCTTTCATGGTACTCATGATGGCTATGAACAACATGATCGGCGCCGGAATCTGGGGTCTTTCGATTAGAATGCCGTACACCTATCCTGGGTCAGATGCGCCACTAGCCTTCATTATAGGCCTGATCCCAGCTTTCTTCTTCGCGATCTGCTATGCATGGCTGGCAGCCTGCATGCCACGCGCTGGTGGAGACTACGTTTTCATCTCAAGGACCATCAATCCCGCGCTCGGCTACGTCGTAACCATTGGGAACTTCCTCGGCAGATGGTTTTCAATAGGGTTCCTACTCGTGACCGACGTGACCTTATGGGGCGTAGCACTCAGAATCCTAGGAAAAGGCACGGGTAATGCCCCTCTAGCCGATTTCGGCACATTCCTGTCAGCACCACCCGACGTAACAGTGATTCTCGTAGGCGCAATCCTTCTTTACCTGACGATCGCGTTCTTCATAACAATCGGAGGAACCGTATTCAAGGCCTACACAGCGATAATTTGGTTCATCCCTCTCGTAGGTGGCATCATCGCAATCCTGATGCAGGTCGGTAACCCGTTCAACCCAGCGTCATTCAGCAAGGCGTGGGACGTGGTCTGGGGAGCAGGATCCTACAATGAGATAGTGACGATCGCCACAAAAGCTGGATGGAAGCCAACAGCACACAATTTTGAGGCTACCATTAGAGGGATAGCTGGGGCTGCGCTCTTCGCCTACTCCGGATTCCATAATCCCGCCCAATGGTCTGGAGAAGTGAAGAACCCAAGGAGAAACATGCTGGTTGGAATAATCTCCGGCACCCTCATCACCGCCGTGATATACATAGGCCTAGCAGCATCAACATTCTATGCAGGAGGAGACTTCGTCTCACAATACAACTGGGCATACTACAAGGCAAGGGCAGAGTTCGTGATAACACCGAAGATAGAACCCGTGGTGCCAATGTTCGCGGCTCTCTTCACGGGAGGAAATGTTCTCCTCGCATTCCTAATAGCGACGGCAGGCGCCTTCAGCCTGTATCACGTGCAACCTGCAGCGCTGATGATGGAGACTAGACGGGTATTCTCTCTGGCCTTCGATAGATTCTTTCCGGAGAGGTTCGCCAACGTCAGCGAGAGGTTCCATACACCGACATGGGCGATCTTATTCATGGTAGTCGGAGGAATCATAGGCATAATCATATCCTCACCTGTGCTCGGCCCTCTAAGGTCATTGGCAGGTGGAATCAACGCGACCTTCATGTATCTGCTGGCCTACACGTTCACGGGGCTTGCACTGGCTCTACTCCCGATAGTCAGGCCTGAGATATACGAGAGCATCAAGGCTGAAGCCGGAGGATTGCCGCTCCCATCCATATGTGGAGTCGTGGCCTTCGGCTTAGGCCTGTTCTTCTTCGCTACGAACGCAACGATCATGGCACCAATGGACATCTCGATATCATGCCTCATTCTAGGGATAGGACTGGCTCTATACGTATACTACGCATACAAGAACAAGAAGATGGGCATCGACCTGAAGACACTTCTCTCTGAGATACCACCCGAGTAGCCGTTACAAACTCCCCTTTTCTTTTATCCTTTCCATCAGAACACTAGCCCACTACCCAACCGAAAGCTATCGATCAAACCAGCCTTTACGGTCAAGACTCTCGGAATCGCCGTTCCTCAGAGAAAATCGAGGAGATCTTCAACAGGTAGTGAGGATGGCCTCTTGCCAAGGTTGATGGGCCCGGGGCGATTCGAACACCCGACCGACAGGTCTCCCTCGATGCGAAGTTATGAGCCTGTTGCTCTCTCAGTCTCATCGAAACCTGGCTGAGCTACGGGCCCAACATATCCGATTATCTTGTTGAGGCGTTTGGCTTGTTTAAGGATTTCTCCAAAGCGCGTTCTGACTTCAACGCTTTCTCGACGCGGTCTAGTAATCCACTTGTCGGCATCTCAAGGATAGAACACTCGCGGAGCATCAATGAATCCTTAAATATCTTCTCGTCTTGACTCTGACTTGCCGCCGAAAATTGAGCCGCCGTTCGTGATTGAAGTCATGGACGATAGCTCAGTGGTAGAGCAGCGGACCCTATCGCCATTCGGCGGATGGGGCTGAAGCTGTTAGGCTCTGCAACTCAGGCTGCAGAGACCCGTTGGTCGTCCGTTCGATCCGGACCGGCGGCGCCAGTTTCCTCTTGGGTTAGGGCTCGCACTGTTGTTCTGCGTTGTCAGAACCGATAGTGGAGCTTGTCGGCTCTCGACTAGGTCCTTCTGATCATTGGGGAAAGCATATGAATCTGCGAGTGCAATAGGTCGTTTCCAATTGTCGCCGCGACCAGGGGTACCGGAACTTGAGCAAGCCTCCAAAGATCTTCGGCACCTTGCTGACCGAAGTGGTCAATACTGGGCTATGCATGTACTGCGGCGCATGCATCGCGTCGTGCCCAGTCAACATCGTTGCCTACTCAGATGATGAGAAGCCTACATTGGCAGGACGCTGCGTCCTGTGCGAACTGTGCTATTATGGTTGCCCCAGAGTAGAGTTGCCCCTTGCCAGCATTGAAAAGCTCATATTCGGAAGAACTCGAACTACTGACGAGCCACTAGGCGTAAAGACAGGTCTATTTTCGGCGAGATGCACAAACGAAAACGTTCTTTCCAAATCTCAGGATGGAGGCGTAGTCACTGCGCTCTTACAATACGCTCTTGAGACAGAACTGGCTGACCACGCAATATTGGTTGGAAGAGATTATCATTCGCCTTGGAAGCCCGCCCCTTCGATTGCAAGTATTGCAGATGAAGTGCTGACGCATTCCGGTTCGAAGTACGCGGCGACAGGCTCACTCGGAGCGTTGGCTGAGGCGGCGATCGGATATCCAAACTCTAATCTTGCTTTCGTAGGGGTACCATGTCAGATCCAAGGGCTTCGCAGAATCGCCACCTCTCCTCATGCTGCTAGTAAACTCGCGGAACGAGTCAAGCTTGCGGTCGGACTCTTCTGCTACAACACCTACAAGTACAACCCCCTCTTCGTGGACTACATCAGCCAACAGCAAAAGCTGGATCTTGACAGGATCACCAGAATCGACATCAAGGGCGGGCGCTTCAAAGCGCTCTATGGTAGCGAGGTCAAGTTGGACGTATCTGTGAAGGGCTTGGAACCGTTTACACACCCTGGGTGCGCCAAATGCCGAGACTTCACAGCGGAGTTAGCCGATATCTCAGTTGGACACGCAGGCTCAGAAGAGGGATGGTGTACAGTGATCACCCGGACTCAGGAGGCCTACAGCATCCTGCAATGTGCGGCCAAAGCCGGCAAGCTTCAGCTCAAACCAGCTGACGACAAGCTGGACTCAATCGTCAGGTTATCTGAGTCAAAGAGGAGACGTGAGGCCCCCTACATCAGAAGCTGATCCTCAACAGTATTCTATCTGTGGCAAGATAATCCCCGGACGCCGCCACGGAGTGATTCAGATTGGCGTTGCAGTTTTTTAGTTTAGCGCCTGAGCCTAGTCGAGAAGTCTACCGCGATGCGTTTTGCTGAAGGTTAATCATTCAAAAAGTTGATTGGGAACCGACGCGTAAATCTGGTTGAAAGAGTCTGTAAGGGGTATATTCATGGTTGAGAAGCTTAAGCTCTCCCAGCTTCGACGTCCCTGCGATGCCTCTACCGTAACGTGCGAGACGACTGAAAGTGCCATTCCTTTGGATACGATACTGGGTCAAGAGAGAGCTGTAAAGGCGCTAAAATTTGGCCTGGAAATAGCCGAGAAAGGTTTCAATGTCTATGTTGCAGGCTGGCCTGGGACGGGCCGAACGACGGCTGTAAAGAGCTTCCTAGAGGAGTTCGCCAAAAGCAAACCTTTACCATCAGACTGGTGTTACATCAACAACTTTCGCAACACGTATCAGCCAAACGCCTTGCGACTGCCTGCGAGACTCGGAAACGCCTTCAAGAGAGATATGAAATCGCTAGTGGAGGACGCTCGAAAGGCCATTCAGAATGCTTTTGACAGCAAGGATTACCAACAGAAACGAGAGGCAATCGCCAAAGGATACGAGAAGAAGCGAGAAAGCCTTCTGACTGAATTGGCGGAAAGAGCGAGAAGGGACGGTTTTCTATTTCAAATCACGCCTATTGGCCCCGTGTTTGTTCCAGTCGTCCAAGGCAAGCCTCTGACGGATGAAGAGTTTCTGAGCCTGAGTGAGAGGATCCGCGAGGAGATCTTGAAGAGACGAGAAGCATTAGAGTCACAATTCAAAGACGCGGTAAGGGAAATTCGCGAACTAGAGAAGAAACTGCGAGAAGAGCTTGATCAGGCCGATAAGGAGATAGCACTGTATGCTATCGGGCCGATGATTTCAGATCTGGTTGAGAAATACAAGGATGTCCCCGAGATTACATCGTACCTGAAAGAAGTACAGGATGATATGGTTGGGCACCGCGAACAGTTCATTGCCAAGCCAAGTGCACAGCCCCCACTTCAAGTTCCAATGGCATTTCTGAGAGAGACTCCTCTCAGAAAATACGAGGTGAACGTCGTAGCTGACTCGTCAGGCCTCAAGGGAGCACCAGTCGTAATAGAACTAAACCCGACATACACAAATCTCTTTGGAAGAATCGAGAAGGAAGCGATCTTTGGAGCTCTGACAACCGATTTCACGCTGATAATTCCGGGCTCTCTGCACAGGGCCAATGGTGGGTTCTTGGTCATACCGGTCGGGGAACTGTTCAAGAACCCTTTCTCTTGGGACGGCTTGAAGAGGGCGATGAAGAACGGTCAGATTGTGATCGAGGATCCCGCTGAACGTTATGGCTTCTTGACTACTAAGACGCTGTCTCCCGAGCCTGTTCCTCTAGATGTGAAAGTTATCTTGATCGGTGACCCGTTAGTCTTTCAGCTTCTTTACGCCTACGATCCGGATTTCAGTGAACTCTTCAAGGTGAAAGCTGACTTTGACATTGACATGAAAAGAACAGAGGAGAACATCAAGAGCTACGTGTCCTTCATATGCGCCGTTTGCAGCCGCGAGAACCTCAAACATCTAGACAACTCTGGAGTTGCAAAGGTGATCGAATACAGTTCAAGGCTAGCTGAAGATCAGGAAAAGCTCACGACAAGGTTTGCCATTGTGGCTGATCTGATTCGCGAAGCCTCATTCTACGCTTCTCGAGACAACTCGAAATACGTGAGGGCGACACACGTGAAGAAGGCAATGGATGAGAAGATATATCGGTCAAACCTCATCCAAGAGAAGATAAGGGAATACATTGAACGGAACATCCTCCTTATCGACACCGTTGGAGAAGCCGTCGGTCAGGTGAACGGTCTCTCCGTCCTCAGGGTCGGAGACTACGAATTCGGTAGGCCTTCTAGAGTCACAGCGAGCATTGGAATCGGACGGGAAGGGCTCGTCGATATTGAGAGAGAGGTGAAGTTAGGCGGACCGATACACAGCAAGGGAGTGCTGATCTTGGGAGGATACGTGTCCCAGAAATACTCGCAAGACAAGCCTCTGAGTTTGTCCGCCCGTCTCGTCTTTGAGCAGAGCTATGAAGGAGTCGAAGGGGATAGTGCGTCGAGCGCGGAGCTCTACGCAATCTTGTCAAGTATAGCGAACATTCCGATAAAGCAGAGCCTGGCAGTCACAGGATCAGTCAATCAGAAGGGCGAGGTCCAAGCCATCGGAGGGGTCAACGAGAAGATTGAGGGTTTCTTCGAGATATGTAAGGCCAAAGGGCTGACAGGGGATCAAGGTGTACTCATTCCGGAGAGCAACATTCAGAACCTCATGCTGAAAGAGGAGGTAGTTGAGGCAGTCGCGAAGGGCAAGTTCCGCGTATATCCGATAAGAACAATAGATGAGGGGATAGAGGCCCTAACAGGCATAAAGGCGGGCAGAAAGCTTCCCAACGGAACATTTGAGGCAGGGTCAGTCAACGACAGGGTTGACAGGCAGCTAAGAGATATGGCGGAGAAACTGAAGGAGTTCTCTGTGCCAGGAGCAGAGGAGAAGAGTAAACGCGAAGAGGGCGAATCTCCCTAGCCTTCTCTCATTATGGCCGATTCATATTCCTTCTCTATCTTTTGCTTGTGCCGCAGCTCTTCCTCAGCTAGCTTGCTGAATATGTTTCCTGCAACAGTGTCTGACAACCTAGTGCTTAGTTCAAGATAGTACTCGCGCGTTTCTTTCTCGCGCTTTCCTGCGAAGATCAGTATCTCTTCGTATGTGGCGTCTTCGGAGAGGCGAACATCTTCCACCCTATCTAAGATCTCTAGATCTACAATGCCCCCTGCCTTTGAGCCAAGCTGCTCCAATGATTTCGTTTTCTTGACTTCTTCCAGCTTTCCCTTATGAGTAAGCTCTTCATCAGCCAGGCCGCTGAGAAGTGTCTTGCTACCTGGTGAGCAGGCTTTCTTTAGGGCAGAGACATACAGAGAATGCGACTGCTCTTCCATCAAGATTGCTCTATCGATCGCGTTCTCCCAGGTCCAGCCTTTCTGCCTGTTCATGTGATCACCATTTCCGCGCCCACGCTAGCCAGCAAGGGACTATGGACTGTCGCCATTTAACTTCTGGGTTGTACTGCCATCGAGGGAGCTTGTGTATATGTGCGAAAGCTTGAAGTGATCCCAAGCAATACTCAGAGACCTGTAGATACAAGATTGCCCAAGATCAAAATAGACCAGGAAAGTTGCGATGCCTGCGGGATTTGCGTCGACGTGTGCCCAGGCGGAGTGCTGATCCTTCAAGCTGGAGCCGTGGCTGTCCGAGATGAAGGCGAGTGCCTCGGAGGAAGAGCCTCTCAGTCATGTTCTGGCTGTTCTCCGTCAGAGATATTATGCACGGGCTGTGTTGCGTGTGTGAGGAACTGCCCGAACGGGGCAATCATGATACTGTAGGCTACTTGGACTTCTTGAGATAGTCCTCGATCGCGCTGTGAAGTGCATCTGCGGCCAGGTTTGAACAATGCATCTTGATCGGAGGCAACCCTCCCAGATGTTCGGCTACATTGGCTCTTGTGATCTTCATTGCGTCTTCCAATGTCTTTCCCTTGGCGAGTTCCGTGACCATGCTGCTGGTCGCAACAGCCGCACCGCAGCCAAATGTCTTGAACTTTATGTCCGCAATCTTGTTATCCTTGACCTTAATGTACACAGTCATCATATCGCCGCAGTTGTGTAGCGCCATCGAGTCTGAAACGTACGAATGACTCCCCTCGACCTCTAAGTTGTGTACAAAACCATCATATTTGAAGGACTCCACTCGCCAAATAGGAACGTGGAGGTACGCGTTCTCAATCCAAGCTTTATGGTGATTCTTCAGTTTTCTTGGAATCGTGAGTTCCACACCAACGATTCTCGCCAGTCTTTCAAGAGACTTGTCGTCTTGAACAAAAATTGAGTAGCTCTTCTTGTGGATACCATAGGCCGATTGCCTAAGAATGCTGAAGATTATTTCCTGTCTGAGAAGCATGTTTCTGACTTGGAATGCGAGTCGCTCTGATATGGTAACAAATTTCGCTACCCGATTGGTGATGTATCCGTCCCCCCTCCAGATTCCACACAATAAAGCCTCTTGTTTTTGTGGCGGGAGCAACATTCCCCAATAAGGGACCTGCTTTCTGGAAGCGTCTTTTCCAAAATGCTTCGAAAAGAATCTTGCCAGTCTAGCGCTATGAAATGTAATGTCTGCAGTGCTACGGCCTGTTGTAGTCTTTGTTGGTTCAAGACCGAATATGCGCTTGCAAGAGAGTATTACATCTTCAATGTAGTCTTTTTCCTTTGAATTGAACACAAAGCCTAATGTTCCTCCGCTTCGGGGAATTCGAACGTAGCCTTCCGACAAATAGTAACCAGTTAGTCTCAGAAAGTCACTGTCGATCCTGATCTTATTCGGAAGCATCTTGCTGCGGAAATCGTATTTCGGTCTTTCCACATCTAGCGAAATCTGTTCTATGTCGACAGTTTCACTGGGTACGGGGTAGAGCAAAACATCCCCTTTTTCCAACTCACTTGCAGCATACCAGTCGCGGATGCATCTTGTTCGTGAGCGATACTTCCGTAGAAAATGACTCGCCTTAAGTGCCAAAATATGATGGTCGGGAGTGACAGAGGTTGACCCAAGATTGTGCGCCACAATTCTATGCATTGTGCCTTTGTAGGGTCTCGCAATCGTCTTCAGTATTTGATGATATTCTCCATCATGTCCAAGCACCTTGAGATTGGTTGTCGCGTCCATAATCGGGATAGTGCTGGCATTCGTAAAGATTGTAGTATGTGGGGCAAGACATACAGGGTTGCCGACAGTGCCCACACCGTCGGCATCAGGTATTTCTCCAACGTTCCTCGGGTTTCTGAAATGATCCATTACCTTCTCGCTGTACAACTCTCACACCTGAAACTCCTTGGGGGTCAACGGCGACATTCTCCTGAGCCTAGTGACGATGCCGGGAAGCACATTGAGTACTTGCTCGGCGTCTTCGTTGGTGTTCCATCTTCCTAGGCTGAAGAGCAACGAGCCATGAGCCTGCTCGTGAGGCAGTCCGATCCCTCTAAGCACGTGTGAAGGCTCAAGGGTCTTCGATGAACATGCCGATCCAGAAGAGACCGCGATCCCTTCCATGTCTAGACTCAACACGAGGGATTCTCCCTCTATGTAGCTGAATCTCACGTTGAGATTGTTCGGTAAGCGAGCGGTAGGATGCCCATTCACGTAAGAGTGAGGTATGCCTTCGATCCCTTCACGGAGTCTGTCCCTCAACCGGGCAAGCCTGGCAGACTCCCTAGGCATCTCTTCATGTGAGATTTCCGCAGCCCTTCCCATTCCCACGATACCTGGGACGTTCTCTGTTCCCGACCTCAGGCCTTTCTCCTGTCCTCCTCCCATCATGATCGGCGCTATTCGAACTCCATCTTTCACGTAGAGTGCGCCCACTCCCTTTGGTCCATACAGGTCGTTGGAAGACAGCGAGAGTGCGTCTATGTTCTCTCTTCGTACGTCTATCGGGACCTTTCCCGCTGCTGCAACCGCGTCCACGTGGAGCAGTGCTCCATGGTCATGCGCTATCCTTCCAATTTCTGCTATAGGTTGTAGAGTTCCTATTTCGCCGTTCGCATACATTATTGAGACAAGAAAGGTCCTGTCAGGAATACTCTTCTCGAAAGTTGTCGGATCGACTAGGCCATAGTTATCGACCGGGACATGCTCCACCTTGAATCCTTGTTTAGAGAGATGCTTGCATGCGTTAATGATTGATATGTGCTCGATCGTCGAGGTTACTATCGTGTCCCCTTTCTCCCTGTTTCTTTGAGCGATTCCAATAAGGGCTAGATTGTTGCTCTCAGTTCCGCCTGAGGTGAATACTATCTCTTCTTTCTTCTGCGCCCCGATAAGTGATGCGACCTTTGTCCTAGCCTCGTCAACTGCTGCTCTGGCCTCCTGCCCGTAGCCATGAGTTGAGGACGGATTTCCGTAGGCCGTCCCAAAGTACGGGGTCATGGCTTGGATCACGCGGGGATCCACAGGAGACCCGGCCTGGTAATCCATGTAGACGCGCCTCATCGCGATTTCCCTACTTCACCTTCCGCACTAATATGCGAATGTGACTAGGCTCCCTTCTTATTTCGAGTATCTCTTGGCCTGTCCGTTTTGCCCAAGACCGAATGTCGTCCTCAGCCGCGGGATCATCAGCGAGGATCTCAAGGACTTGTCCTACAGCCATCCTGTCTATCTCCTCTCTTGTTCTGAATACTGGAACTGGGCAGAAAAGGCCGATGCAATCCAAGACTCTGTTGACTTTGTGCTCTGTCAAATCGGTCATCTGCTCCCTGTTGCATGTATTGATGGAGAAAAAAACGTGTCGTCCTGCCTGATCCGGACTGCCATCAATCAGCAGTGGCTCAGATCTTCATCTTTTCCAGTTTTGCAGGGAGGTATTCGTCCACGATATACGTTAAGCCATAACGGCTGAAGGCTTCTTGTTCCGCCTTCTTCCTTATGCGTAGAAAGGTTTCGATCTCCTTCTTCCAGAGCTTACCTTCATACCTCGGGTCCTTTCTGAGTTCGTAGAGCCTCTTGATGTCAAGGTCAGTAAGTCTGTCGCTGGGAAGCTTGTACTCCACTATGTCACTAGCCCAGACTCCCCCCCACTTCGCGTCTGGCGTATTAAGCTCCCTGATGTGTGCAGCGTTAGCTGATCCTGAGATTATCACCATGGCAATGTGCATGCCCCACGGGTCTCCGTCCGTCAATATCAGCACTGGAAGCTTGAGTTCCCGGTTCAGCCTCCTGATCAGCGCTCTGGTAGCCCTCGGGGCTTGACCTGCAGTCTGAACTAGAATCGCCTTGTACTTGTCGTGGACTTTTTCTTCGACAAATCTGGTGAACAATGCGCCTTTTTCTATGGCGATAATCTTGTCCGCCTTGCAGTCGACGAACTCGGCGTTTGTCAAAGCAGGTCCTATCATCATGCCGTCAGGATGGCTCGCAAGGTTCAGTCTCCTTCCTTCGTACCCCGGGACCGTGTACTCGATTGTGAGATCTCCAAATATCGCTGATCTTTCTTCAGGGAATACATTGAAATCCTCTCTTGCTGCACCCAGAACTGTCTCCAAATCTGTGATTATGTTGTCGCTCTCTGCCTGGTCTATGAAATCCATCTCATATGCTTGAGCAGAGTAGAAGACGTCTCTCAAGGTGCTGGTTCTTGCCTGTTTAGAAAGCTCATCGACGAATGAGGCTGTCCAGACGAGTTGAGTGAAAGGCCTTATGTGCCTGACATTTCTCGCACTTCTTCTGACCTGCCGATTTCCCAGGACGTATTGTCGCGTCTCGGCGTCGTAGAAGATGTTTTGTATCGATCTGACCGGCATCTCTATCCAAGGGAACTCCTTCCGATCGATCTGCTGGCAAATGCCGGTTCCCAAATTTCCTAAGCTGCCAAGAACTCTTTCTTTCCTCTGCTTCACGACACCTTTAGAGGTCTTACGCGCCTTCGCCTTCCGGACCATACTTCATCACACTCCTTAGAAGCTGTTTTGTATCGGGAACATCTCTTCTTCCCGCAAGCCTAGCGGAGAATGAAGCGATTTTCGGCAAGTATTTTCCGAAAATGTCAAGTCTCTTCTTTTCTCTCTCGAAATGCTGTTTCTTGGAAAGGAAGATGGATAGCCTCCTAGCAGCTTCCCTCACGGCGTTCAGTATCTCTCGTTCGACGTCAGGTCGGTCGGCGATGAACTCCTTGCCGACTGTCTTGTACGGAATCTTCGTGGAGCAGAGATGCACAAACACGGCGATGGGAGCGCCTGGAGGAACTTTGTAATGCCTCCAGTCGACCAGTGAATTGACCACTTTCCATGAAACGTCGCTGGCCTCATCGAAAAGCAGCGGGATCTTGTTTGCAAATCTGTATAATGCCACGCTTCCGGCATTCTGTATCTGTCCGCCGTAGGCTATGCCGACCTCGACGACGAAGGGGAAGCCTGAATAGGCGGCCGGTTTTCTCTGATGAACGGTAACGAATTCTGGGGCAAATTCCTTCTCTATTCCAGCTTCAAGCAGCTCCTCCCCTAGAGGGCTGAGGCAAGTGCTGTCGGGCGCTAAGAATCCCTCAAAATTCTTCATCGCTGTCACGACTCTCACGATTTCGCTTGGCTCAAGCCTCTTTGGATTCTTCTTGTGACTCACGCCTGCGTTGTCCAAGAACTTTCTTGCGATAGTATCTCCGACTCGTTGGAAATGCGTCTTCATGAACTCCTTCATTGTACGCGTGGTAGTAGCTTGTAGGATTCTCTTCAGCGCTTCCACATCAATACCGTGCGGGTGAGGAGTGGTTTCCTTTGGCGGCTTTGGCATCTTGGTTGTGGCTCTGATGAACCTGTAAAGTCGGCCCTTAGGATCGACAAGTGTGAGGTTGGCATAGGGTGCCACTATCGCTGTCTGCTTCATATACTCGAGGATCTTTGACATTGCACGAGTGTAGTCAGCCTCCGTCTGGAATTCCACAATCGTACCGTGCCATCTGTCAGGGTTCGGATGCCTTCTGCGCTTCAGTATGATGGGCTTATTGTGCTGAATGTCCATTGTTATTTCGTACTCATGGATCTTTGTCCGCCCTGTGCTCGAGACGATCTTGACTGGTCTGTGTGTCGTGATCTGTCCATAGAGAATAGCCATCTTACCTCCCAAGCCAAAGGTCCCCCTTGTCTGTCTGAGCTTGTATTTCGACCCGAAGAGGACCTGTCCGAACGCCATTGGAATCATGTCCGACGGAACCCCACATCCATTGTCTTGAACCCTGACGTTATAGATTCCAGGGCCTTCGCCTGAGTCTGAGACTTGAGAGATGCGGACGTAGATGTCTGGGGAATGGCTGTAGGTCTCGCATGCGTCCAAGGAGTTCTCGACTAGCTCGCGGATCGTTGAGTATATGGCCCGAGAAGGGTTTGTGAACCCGGCAATGTCCCGGTTCCTATAAAAGAAGTCCGCCGGACTAATTTCCTCGAAAACCTCAGTCAATTTTACCAACGAATCCTTTCCAGAGTCATTCTCTCTGCTACTATGATCAACGTGAATGACGGTGAGCTATCAAATTTCATGTTGCCTGTGCGCCCCGATTGCTTTGGACCAATCTAACATGGCTCGCTTTTGCTGCAGAGAAACGGTTGGATGTGAAATCGTGAACAGATTTCTCCTAATAGCTGACCTCATCACTTTGGCGGGGCCTTTTCCCATAACTCGATCGCTTGCCTTCTCTTCTTCTCGCGGCGTCTGTCTCGTAGAAACCTGTAGACGGTGGCGTGCTGTCTTCCTTTCAAGATCATGTCTACAGCTTCTCTAGCGGTTGAGACTTCCTCGTAGCCTCCGACTATCGCAATCGTGTCGCCGTATACAGAGAGACTGGTCTTGGTCATTTCTTCTACTGTCCTTCGCGTCTTTCCCCCCTGTCCTATGATCCGGCCCTTGACTCTTCTGATGTCGCTATCATTTCTGCCATAGAGTTCTCTCAGATCGATCAAATCAAAAACTGTGTCTTCGTCAAATAGTAGACAGGCCTTTTCGGGGGAGAACCCCCTCCCAATAGCTGTAGCCACATCTCTTGCTCTAAGAAGTGAAGAGGGATCTGTGTTTCCAGATCTGGGCGATATCTCCACAATCCCAGTCTCGCCTGAGATTAACAGCTGTACTCCTAGCGTTCGTTCGATTCTGCTCTTTACCTCTCCATTGGACCCAATGAGTACGCCCACTCTGTCTCTCGGAATCATACATGTGACTTTAGTCTGCATTTGTCACAGTCACCCAACCGTGAAGCTCTTCAACCGGCTTGACGTTGACGCCGTATTTCAGAAAGTGCTTATTCAGATTCTCTAGGTCACGTTTCAGAAACACATCTGACATTGGATGCTCCAACGAGACTGCCTGCGACAGATCGAATATTACAGGTCTCCTCTTCCACACCATCACGTTATACTCGCTCAAGTCGCCGTGAACAAGACCCGCTTTCCTGTAGAGCAATTTGACATTCTTCAGCAATTCCTTGTAGAACGCACTGATATTTTCGGGGTATAGATCCTTCAGGAGTGGTGCAGGCGCGCCTTTATCGCCGATGAATTCCATTACGAGGACGTTTCCCCTCACGAGGATCGGCTTGGGGACGCTTACTCCCGCCGAGTAGGCAGCATGCAAATTCTTGAACTCTTTCCGAGCCCATAGGTCTATCAGTGAACGCGTGCCTTTCCTTGATTTTTGGAACCTCGGATCCCCTTCCAAATAGATCTGTCGACCCTTGCGAAACTCCGACGTCGCCTTCAGGTAGATCTTAACAGCAACATCTTTTCCCCTAGAGTTCTTTCCCAAATAGATTCTCGATTCTTTTCCTGCCTCAATACATCCGTGAAGGCGCGACAAAAGTCCAGTGCTTAACATTCGGTAGATCAGCATCAGAGTGGGCTTGTCAAAAACTTCCTCTAGGGCTTCGAACTCTTCGCTCCTCTTCTCCTTCAGAAGCTGTTCGACTTCATACCTTTTCTCCCTGAGTCGAAGCCGTTTCTCAAGTGCTTCAGATGCCACTTTCCCCTCTTCCCTAGCCTATGCTCAGATACTTGTTGCTTCTGAGCCAGTTGGCCTGACTTTCCGTGTATCTCCAAAGGATGTCGCCTCGCGTTTCGTGTTGAAAATCCCAAGGACCCACAAGGACCACATCGCCTGCCTTGATCCATACCCTTCGCTTCATCTTTCCCCGGATACGGCAGACTCTTTCATATCCATCTGCACACTTGACCATCAGCCTATCATAGCCCAGCATTTGACTGACTATGCCAAGCACCTGATCCGGCGCTGGGAGAACCATTTCTCTGAGCTCTCCTTCGCTGAGTACTTTCTTCTTTCCCACTCTGAAGTGCCTTCTACACTTTTTCGCCCCTAATGAAAACGGCTAGCTATTAAGTGTATTCTGACAAAGTCATCAATTAGTGAAGTCGACCGATCCTGACGATTTGGACATGAGGCACACCGCCGATCTTCATTATCGCAGCAGGATCAACCAGTCCTCTCTGAACTGCAGCCTTGATCACTTCTCCGCCTACTAGGTTTCCAACATCAGCTACCTCTAGGGCTTGCATCGTCTCCTCCACGCTGCAGAGATCTCCACCATAGAATCGGTCAGCGACTTCGAGTTTGACCCTTCCTTCCCGAAGAGTCCTCCCCAAGACATTCCTGTCGCAGGCAGCGACCATAACGTATCTCTTGTCTCTGAAGATCCTGACGTAGACCTGCCCCAAGCCCTCTCCACCTTTGTCATCTCGGAAGAATCGAGGATCGTGCGCCACACGCCTCGCAGTCCAGAAACAGGAATCTAGCTTCCTTCACTATTTTGGTGTCAGGTCTGCCACATGTCGGACATATTACATATCGACCAATGTATATTTCTATGAGGTGTCGAATCGTTTCTGCGTCGAATCTTCCCTTGAATATGGCTCGCGACCCCTCAAACGTCGCTGCGGTGGCCAGTTCCCTGGTCAGAAACTTCAGGATGTGATGCGGATCTCGGTTGAGGTAGTCGCAGATCTCCTTGAAGTTTCCTATCCAAGTCCTTGTCTTTGTACTTCTGACTTCGGGTCTCGGCGGTTCGAAACGTTCACCAGTGTGCTCCCTCTTCGGAATCTTCTCCAAAGCTCTGTCAAGTAGCTTCTGGTATTCTCTGCTCATCTTCCCAAGACCCGCTACAGTACGATAAGATGATGGTTGCCTATTAAACGCCTTTTCGAGAAGTTCGAGGCAGCCAGGTCACATTCAGCCTCAACGCATGTAGGAGACAAGTCGTTCATGATATGTTCCTCTGTTAGTCGAACGGCAAGTCTAAGCTTACGGCGTACGATTCTTGAATCCCGCAAGAACAAGCGTCCTTGCCTCAAGATGCAGAGTAACCTCATGACAAGGCTCGATTCGCACACACATGTTGAGAAAGATTAATCAAGATGAGAATGGATCATGAGGGCAAGGTTATGGAGGGATTCGTTCTAGATACTCCATCGGGCACTTCAGCAAGCTCAGCTCTTGCGACAGGTTACACCCCAAACAGAATCGTCGTAACCTGCGCTCTGCCCTATGCGAACGGCGAAATACATCTCGGCCATGTGACCTCCACCTATCTTCCGGCAGACATCTTCGTAAGGTTCTGTAGGTTCAACAAGGCCGAAGTGGTCTTCGTCTGCGCAACCGACGACTACGGGACCCCGATACTCATTGCGGCTGAGCAAGAAGAGAAGGCGCCTGATGAGTTCGTTGCGTACTGGAACAAACGCGATCTTCAAGACTTCAAGGACCTAGCCATAAACTTCGACATATTTGACAGGACGAGCTCAAAGGAGAACTTGGAGCTAACTCAATACTTCTTCAGGAAGCTGTACGAGAAGGGTCACATCCATGAACATGAGGTTCTCCAGCCTTACTGCCCTCGATGTCGGAAGTTCCTCCCAGATCGATATGTGAAGGGCACCTGCCCACACTGTGGAACTATCGAGCAGTACTCAGATAGTTGCGAGCGGTGCGGGAAAGCATTCCAGCCGGGCGAGATCAAAGACCCGCACTGCGCTATCTGCGGCTCAACACCTGAGAACAGAACTAGCGAGCATTTCTTCCTGAAATTGTCGGATTTCTCAGAGCCTCTGCGAAAGTGGCTGCAAGTCAGTCACACTCTTCAACCGGAAGTCAAGAACTATGTGCTCAACTGGGTCGGCGAGGGGCTTCAGGACTGGGATATAACCAGAGACATAGAGTGGGGCGTTCCCATACCACTCGACAGGGCAAAAGGCAAAGTCCTGTACGGATGGTTTGACAACCATCTCTGCTACATATCTAGCGCATTGAAACTTCTAAGGAGTAAAGGCATAGATGGAAAGGCTTTCTGGAACAGTTCGACAATCTTCCACTTCATCGGCAAAGACATAGTGTACCATCACTACCTTTTCCTTCCAGCCATGAGGATTGGCGTCGGGGAATACAAGCTGCCTGAATACATTCCCACTAGGGGTCATCTGTTGCTTCAAGGAGGGAAATTCTCGAAGAGTCGCGGGTGGTACGTAGGCCTGAGAGAGTTCCTTGAGATCTTTCCTGCTGACTTTCTGCGCTACTATCTTGCTGCCATTACGCCCTACAGCCAGACGGACGTAAATTTCGACTGGAGAGACTTCCAAGGAAGAATAAACAATGAGCTCGTTGCAAACATAGGCAACTTCGCACATAGGACGCTTACCTTCATATGGTCAAGGTTCCGCGGAAAAGTTCCTGAACCAGATCAGTTTGATGATTTAGATAGTGAGTTTCGAGACAGAATTAGCGGTTCGGCCGTTCAGGTTGGGAAGGAACTTGCGATTGTAGAGCTTGACAGGGCTCTCAAGAGAATTCTTGAATTCTCGAGCTACTGCAACCAATATTTCCAGAAGAAGCAACCTTGGGCTAACGGAAAGGGAGCAGCAAACTGTCTTTTCCTCAGCGCAAACGCTGTCAGATCTCTTGCCATACTGCTTGCCCCGTACATTCCTGGCTCAGCGCAGACTCTGTGGGAGCTGTTGGGCCTGAGGGGGACAGTGCATGAACAAGACTGGAGCTCAGCATCCTCGCTCGATGTCATACCTGGTCACGAAATCAAGCAGCCCCAGGTCCTATTCAGAAGAATAGAGGACTCTGAGATCGAGAAGCAAGTTAGCAGGCTTAAGCCCTCGGCATTGTGAGCTTGGCGCCTGCAGGCCAAAGTTGATTCAAGATGTTGCTCAAGCTCGACCTGCATGTTCACACGAGATGTTCAGACGACGCCACGACAGATCCGGAAGTGATAGCTGAAACCGTGAAGAAACGCGGCCTTCACGGAGTCGCTGTCACAGAACACGACCGTCCTTCATCTTATCGATCAGGCGAGATTTTTGTTATTCCAGGAATCGAAGTAAGCTCAAGGGAAGGCCACGTCATTGGACTAGGTGCTGACAAGACAGTTCCGAAAGGTCTGACAGTTGAGCGCACAATTGAGCTGCTGCGTCAACAGAACTCTGTCGTTATAGTTCCGCATCCGTACGATCTTTCAAGCCCGAGCGTCGATCCTCTTCGTCTCAAAGTCCGGATCGACGGGATAGAGACCGTGAACTCAGGCACAATCCCGTTCAGACTTGCTAAGATGAAGGCTGAGAAAGCCGCGAAGATTCTCGGGGTGTCTATGGTGGCGGGAAGTGATTCACATATTCCATCAACGATAGGAGATGCATACACACTAATCGAGGTGTCCTCAGCCTCAGTTGAAGATATCCTTGAGTCGATTCGTTCAGGCAGGACAACTCCATGCGGCTCAGCAACAAGCCTGAAGAATAGGTTCTTGGGGCTGAAGATGGTTCTCGCCAGATCCTATTCTATCTCACATGTCTAGATCGAAGTTTCTCTGTAGGGCCTAATGAGCTGAGGCGATCTGACACCGGTCAGCATCAATGTGGCGCAGATACGGTCAGCAAATGAATGATCTACAGTGGCGCCAAGTATGAAACCGGGCGATGGGTCAAGCTCTTCTGTGACGAATTCCGCCGCTCTTGTGGCCTGGGCTCGGGATAGGTCAGCGTCCCCTCGAATATGAAGATACGCTCCTGTGAAGCCGCTGTGGGCGATACGGAGCAGAGGACAGTTGAATGCATTCTTGACTGCCTCTTCGACTTGATTGCGGGAGTTTGCTTCGCCGATCCCCAAGACTGCAAATCCACTTCCCCGAATGATACTCGCAAACTCTGCAAAGTTGATACTTATGAGGCTCGGCGTTGAGAGCGTTTCCACCATTCCACCGATGAGTTTACCTAGAAGATAGCTTGCTGCGGCATCGACTGTTTCTTCATTGTGAGCTAAGGGAAGATCTTCAAGTCTATTCGCATCCAGAACAACCACCGCGTCACACGCATTTTTCATTTCATTAAGAGTGTGGACGGCTAAATGTAGATTTGAGATTTCGCCGCAAAATGGCGCTGTAACGGCTCCAATGACAAGAGATCCAGCTGTGCGCGCGGCTCTAGCGAGGACGCTTGAAGTTTGGTGCTGGCCTTCTCGTCCCAGAGATGAAGCTATGAACACGAGGTCACTATCAATCAATGAGGGAGACAATTCTGGGAGTGATAGCAGGGTAGCCTCCTCGCCGAGGTCGAACCAGTTGGGGGTCTCGGGGTTCCTAGCGGCCGTCTTCCCGACAAGCGCCTTGTGGGCCAATATCGTTCCAAGCTCGAGCCGCTCTTCACTGATAGATATGCAACGCGTGTTACTGGGGCCTCGTTCAACTGCCTGCTCGACAATTCTGTTTCCTTGGTCGCCTAAGCCCAACACGGTTATTCTAGGAGGGACTCTGCCCGCTGGTAGCCGCAAGGAAGAGAGTTGCGAGGCGACATTCAGAGTCACGCCTGTTCTCCCTCATGTTGAGGTTTGGGTTGGTTCCCGGTGGATCTGGCAGTAGGAAAATGAGGTCATGAGTCTTTATAGGAGAGCGTGGTTCACGGGTAAGTCACATGTAGCATGCCTCGCCATCCAGAATACCCTTCACATCCAAGCGCTCCAAAAATTTGACACATATCTGCGAATTCAAAAGTCCAAGCTTTGTAGGTTTTCAAGCGCGGCTTGCCAAATTTCATCTCTGAATGTTGCTGACGCTCGACACTTATCCTCCACCCACAGGTGGCATTATCGCAACCGCGCAACCCTCTGTGAGTCTTGTTTTCAATCCTTCCAGGCTGCTAATGCTTGTTCCGTCGACCAGGAAGAGAAGATGACCCCTTGAGGTGCCAGTCGTTTCATCCATCACGTACTCCCTAAATCGAGATCCGTGCAGCTCGACGAGGCGATTCAGGAGGTCGCCTACGGTTGATCCGCTGCTCAGTTCGACCTCTTCTTCCCGCCTGCCTGCAATTTCCCTTAGAGTCGCAAAAAACCTGACATTTACCTTCAACTTGATCCCCTGATATTGATCAATGTCTGATCTCAGCTCTTACTCCTCGATGGAAGGCCTAGCCAACCATTCTTGAACTTTGTTCTCTCTGGATAGGTCTCTAGCAAACGTGAGTCTGGCTCTGTTCCGAGATATAGGCAGTAATATCTGTCGGCGTAATGCAGCAAATCTCGCTTGAAAGTCTACCTCGCCTGTTTTCCTTTGTACATCCTCCAACTCAGGCACATCGTTTTAGGATGAGATGCGGCTACGTCATCGACCCTTCCAACAGTTGTGTTGTGAGGGGCTTCTCGCAGAAGATCTGGCTGCTGATACGCTTCCTCAGCTACCCCTTCAAGTATCTGGGCGTATCGATCAAGCGACTCAAGGCTTTCGGTTTCAGTCGGCTCTATCATCATGGCCTCCTTCACAATCAATGGAAAATACATCGTAGGAGCGTGCACACCAAAGTCAAGAAGCCTCTTGGATATGTCTAGTGCGCGTATTCCGGTTTCAGTACTGATCTTCTCCGCACTTATCACGATCTCGTGTTTCCTCGGTTTCTTTGAAACATAGGGCATCTGATAGCGGCCTGATGTGAGCACCTTTCTCGCGAGGTAGTTCGCGTTCATAACTGACGTTTCTGCAACTTCCTCCAACCCATCCGCTCCAAGCAGAAGAACGTAGGCATAGGCTCTCAGAAGAACTGAAACATTTCCAAAGAAGCTGCCTACCTTCCCTATCGACTGAGGCCTGTCATGATCCAAATAGTACTTCTTCCCGTCGAACTCAATCGTCGGAACTGGGA
>Ga0209725_1000475_pt1 | contig 24860 bp, 25 predicted proteins | sample I18A1metaG_FD_184145 | JGI IMG/M metagenome (GOLD analysis project Ga0209725, IMG submission 184145) | Lake sediment bacterial and archeal communities from Gulf of Boni, Indonesia to study Microbial Dark Matter (Phase II) - ​I18A1 metaG... | ecosystem: Environmental > Aquatic > Freshwater > Lake...
TGCCTCAGGCATGACAGTGATGCCGGGAGGCGTTGACATCCACTCGCACATTGCAGGGTCGAAGGCTAACTGCGCGAGGATGATGCGGCCTGAAGATCATTCCAAGGACCCTGAATCCAAGACGAAGTATGCGCGTTCGGGTGTCGGCCACACAATACCGTCGGTGTTCACGACCGGTTACCGATACGCGAGGATGGGGTACACGACTGTGTTCGAGCCAGCCACTCCGCCGATCAAGACACGGCATACCCACGAGGAGTTGAACGATATCCCTATCATCGACAAAGGGTGCTTTCCACTTTTCGGCAACAACTGGTTCGTCATGGAGTACGTCAAGCAGGGAAGAATCGAAGAGCTTGCAGCCTACGTCGCATGGATGCTTGAAGCCACAAAGGGCTACGCGATCAAGATCGTAAATCCGGGCGGAATCGAGGCTTGGCGATGGGGACGCAACGTCAGACGCCTCGATGATATGGTTCCAAACTTTGACGTGACCCCGAGGGAGATTGTGCGAGCACTCTGCCAAGTCAACAGCCTCCTCAACCTCCCGCACGCAGTACACATTCACCCGAACTGTCTGGCCGAGCCAGGCAACTATCAGACCACAATCGACACGATGGAATGTGTCAGAGACATCCCGATGAGAGAACACCCGGTCATGCACGTAACTCATGTCCAGTTCACGGGGAGGAAGGGATGGTCGTGGCCTGACGTACGGTCAGGCGCGCCAGAAATTGCAGACTACGTGAACACGCACGATCATGTCTCCATCGATCCCGGCCAACTCATCTTTACCAATGTCACTTGGATGACCGCGGACGGTCCAGCAATGTTCGCCTTGTTCAAGCTGGCAAAAACAAAATGGTTCAACGCAGACGTAGAGTCAGAGACAGGCGCAGGCGTCGTCGCAGCAACCTACAAGAAAAGCAACTATGTGAACGCGATCCAATGGGGGATCGCCCTTGAGCTCGCGCTCCTCGTGAAGGATCCTTGGAAGATTTTTCTGACCACGGACCATCCGAATGGAGGACCCTTCACGGCCTATCCGCGTGTGATCTCGTGGCTTGTGAGCAAGGAAGCGCGGCAGAAGGTCATCGACAAGATCAACAAGACCGCCAAGAGACGACTCGACCTGCCAGGAATCGACCGAGAATACTCGCTTCATGAGATCGCAACCGTCACTCGGTCGGCCACCGCCAAATCGCTCGGCCTTCGATCGAAGGGACATCTCGGAGTCGGTGCCGACGCAGACATTGCAATCTACAACATTGAACCTACCAAGGTTGACCCGGCAAAAGATTACAAGTCGGTGAGGAAAGCCTTTGCCCGCGCCGCCTTGACCATCAAGGACGGACGCATCGTCGTCAAGAAGGGTGAAGTTGTTCAGGATGTTCAGGGCAGAACCTTTTGGACAAGACCGCAGGTCTCCGAAGGAACCATGAGCATAGTAACGAAGGAGTTGGAATCGAAGTTCGACGACTTCTACACCGTCCGCATGGCCAACTATCCAATCGAAGAACGGTACCTAGTCGCATCAGAGGCTATAACTACGAACACGGAGGTCTAGGAGTTTGGCGAATCTCATCGTGACGCCCATTCGTGAGTTCAGGATTCCAGTTACGGCCGAATGTATCAGCCCAGACTTGGTAGCGGGCAAGTCATTGAGGGAGATTGAATTGGCCGAAGTCTGGGAGGGCAACCGTCGGGTCAAGCTCGGCTCTCTGTTCAAGATCCAAGGAGAGACGGGAGGGACCTCCGAGGATTGCACTATCAGGATTATGGGAAACGTCAGCTCAGTCAGGCGGATCGGCTTCAAGATGACTGAAGGATCAATTCAGATCGATGGCGACGCCGGGATGTACTTGGGTGAGCGAATGCGAGGAGGCTCGATTGCCGTGGCGGGCAGTGCGGGATCATGGATTGGGAGTCAGATGCGCGGTGGCCAGATTGAGGTGAAGAGGAACGCGGGCGATTCGGTCGGGGGTTCTATGCGTGGCGGGACCAAAGGCATGCGGGGTGGGGTCATAATGATCCACGGCGATTGCGGAACAGAAGCAGGCGCCTGGATGCGTGGTGGCACCATCAGGATCAAAGGGAGCTGCGATCTCTACGCGGGCATACACATGAAGAACGGAACCATCGTAGTCGAGAGGAACTGCGCCGGTCGAGTCGGCGCGCACGCGACCAACGGTAGAATCATCGTCCTTGGAAACATTGGAGGAGTCCTACCGAGTTTCCAATTTGAGGAGATACGTGCGAATGCAAAGGCCGGTGACGAGAAGATTCCTGGTCCATTCTATGTTTTCAGCGGAGACGTGAATGAGGAGGGAGAAGGCAGATTGTTTGCTAGAGTCCCTGATAATCCCGACTTGAAATGGAACGAGAGATTCCTAGAGAGGTGAATCTGTATGATGGTTAGCGTGAATGAACACGCGAGACACGTCGTGAAGGAAGTCATTAACCGCAGAGACGATCTTCAGGTCAGAGTTGAGAAGCGTCCGAAAGGAGCCACGATCATCGATGCCGGCGTTGCCGGTCAGGGAGGGTATGCGGCAGGCCTCATGGTCACGAGGATCTGCATGGGAGGCCTCTGCGAGGCGTCCATTTCGTCGCGAAACTTCGGTGACTTTGCTCTTCCTACGATAGAGGTGGCAACCGATTATCCGGCGATCAGCACCCTGGGCGCACAGTTTGCTGGGTGGCAGATAAAGGTCGGGGACTATTTTGCGATGGGCTCAGGACCCGCTAGGGCTCTCGCTCTCAAGCCTAAGGAGCTCTACGTGGAGATCAGCTACAAGGACGAGGCAGACTGTGCCGTCATAGTCCTCGAGTCGGACAAGCTACCACCAGATGAAGTGATCGCTTACATCGCCTCGGAATGCAAGGTCAGACCATCGAAGGTCTACGCGGTCGTGACCCCAACGAACTCGCTTGCCGGCTCTACTCAGATATCTGGTAGGATCGTGGAAACAGGCGTCCACAAGCTAGAAAAAGTTGGCCTCGATCCAAAGAAGATCCTCCACGCTTTCGGATCCGCTCCAATTTCCCCCATTCATCCAAAGTCAGCAAAGGCGATGGGCCGAACGAACGATGCACTCTACTACGGCGGAGAAACCATCTACACAGTGAACTTCGAAGACGACGAGAAGTTGAAAGAGATTGTCTCGAAAGCCCCATCCTCAACTGCGCCTGAGTATGGGAAGCCATTCTACGAGATCTTCAAGACGGCAGGCTTCAATTTCTACAAGATAGACCCGAACCTCTTCGCCCCCGCTGTAGTGACCGTAAACAACATCAGGACAGGGCAAACCTTCAGGTCCGGTCAGATAGACACAAGAATACTGAAAGAGACTATGGGGATAGTTGCTTAGGGACGATAGGTGAACCAGTGTTGAGGTACGCTGAGGCGATGGGGAAGGTAGATCGGTCTAAGAGAGAAAAACTCTCGGACATTCTTCTTGATCTGATTCTGGATTCAGGAAACGCGGATAAGCTAACTCCTGAGTTGGCGCGGTCCTTGATCGACGCGGCTCGAGGAAACATGCTCTCTAGCGAAAATGGTCTCCAGATACTACTGGAGGCCGGCGCCCTCCTCGAACCTGACAAGAGCCCTACAACTCTTGAGATGCAGGGATTTCCCGAGCTGGCAAGCGAACTGAAGAAGACCATCGCAAAATGACAGGAGATGCCCGAGTTGAGATTTGGCATCGAATTTGTTCCAATGAATCCATATTGGAAGACCTTGCTGTTCGCCATGGAATCTGAGAGATCAGGATTTGACAACGTTTGGATAACTGATCACTACAACAACCGAAACGTCTACGTCTCGTTGACACTAGTGGGCACACACACAAAAAGAATCAAGCTCGGTCCAGGCGTCACCAACCCCTACATGATTCACCCGGTCATGACGGCTCAGTCGGTTGCGTCACTGAACGAGGTTGCACCGGAACGCGTGATCTGCGGAATAGGGGTCGGCGACAAAACCACTCTGGAAACCGTCGGAATCGAGCAGCGGGTCCCATTAGCCGCGATCCGCGACTCTGTGCAAATCATCCGCGACATGACATCGGGAAAAGGGAGCCAAATTGAAGGAAAAGCCTTCAGAGTGTCCGGCGCGAGATTCTTCTTCAAAGTAGGCAACCCAATCCCGGTGTACATAGGCGCCCAAGGCCCGAAGATGCTCTCGCTTGCTGGCGAGATCGGCGACGGCGTCCTCATCAACGCATCTCACAAACGAGACATCGAGAACGCTCTCAGATTCGTCAGGGAAGGCGCAACAAAAGCAGGGCGGACCATGGATAAACTGGATGTCGCTGTCTACACGTCTTTCTCCATGGCTGAAGACCCGGCGAAGGCGGTCAAAGCCGCCACACCCGTTGTTGCGTACATAGTGGCTGGTGCTCCTCACCCACTAGTTGAAAGCCATGGCATTTCAGCCCAAGCCGCTGAATCTATCAAGAACGGGATCGCGCAAGGGAAGTGGAAGGAGGCCTTTGGTCGGGTAACTCCCGAGATGATAGAGGCATTCTCGATCTGTGGCACTCCCGGCACGTGTCTTGAGAGAATAGACGAACTCGGGAGAATTGGCATGACACAGTTCGTTGCTGGGTCCCCTTTGGGACCGAAGGTTAGAGGATCAATTCGAATATTCGGAGAGCAAATAATCCCTCGCTTGAAGCATAACTGAGCCGCCAAAGAAGGGCGGTCAACGCGCGGGACATCACTCGTGGCCAAGTTGAGACAGCGAAATCTATGGGGCCGACCTTCATCCAGCAAGGTCGAAGAGACATTCAGCCGAGGAGAGTCGTTCTGAAACTAGTGACCTTCGAAGTACATGGCGAAGAGAGAATCGGCGCGCTTGAAAACGATACTCTTGTTGATCTCAATCTTGCCCATGAGCTACGCTTGTCAGGATTGGCAGAGTCAGGCGAGGCGATGCCAAAGGCCTTTCCTCAAAGAATGATCGACTTTCTTGAGCGTGAGGAAGAAACCAAGCAGTATGCGTGTGAGCTCATGGTACACTTTCGGGAACTTCTGAGAAAACGGCAAAGAGAGCTTGAAAAGCAGAGAGTCTTCCTGAATATTCACGACGTGCATTTATTGCCTCCCATCCCGGCTCCTCCGAAGATAATATGCCTGGGATTGAACTACAGAGATCATGCAGAGGAAGCTCACGTTCCGATTCCCAAAGAACCAATTCTGTTTTCCAAACCGAGTACAGCCATCATAGGCCCTGACGATTCCATAGTCTACCCGAAGATTTCTAGTCAGCTTGATTACGAGATTGAACTTGCCGTCGTCATGGGAAAGCGTGGAAGGAACATTTCTGAATCAGACGCATTCGACTACATTGCTGGCTACACTGTCTTCAACGACATAAGCGCAAGAGACATACAGTTTGCGGACAAGCAATGGTTCAGAGGAAAGAGCTTTGACACATTCGCTCCGACAGGCCCCTGTCTGGTTCTCACCGACCAGGTGCCTGATCCGCATTGTCTAAGGATGGAATTGAGAGTTAACGGCGAGAGAAGGCAGAATGGAACTACCGGCAACATGATATTCAGGATTCCTCAGCTCATCGCCTCCATCTCACGTGTCATGACGCTTCAGCCGGGAGATATTATTGCAACGGGCACGCCAGCGGGAGTTGGATTCTACGCTAGACCGGAAAAGAGGCTTCTCAGGCCAGGGGATCTGATAGAAGCTGAGATTGAGGGTGTGGGTCTCTTGAAGAATAGAGTTGTCAGCGAGCAGTGAAGACCCGAGGTGCTGATTCCCGAGAGTGAATCATGATTCCAAAAAGGACGGCTGGTTCGCGAAAAGGAGAGAACGCACAGGAATTCCCGCGTCGGCCGAGTCGCACCCTTAATAGGGAGACGCAGCGCGTACATAGGCGACTCCGTTTCGCAAAGAGGATTTTCTGATGTGTGAACTCAAGGTCCTTCTCAACACCGCTCAAAAGGACGAGCAGGTAGCGCAGGATGTGATCTATGCACGCTTAGACGCAAATCACGTGTTGCTCAAGGATATCATAGGAGCAACCCATCGAATTCCTGATGCGCTGATCGCGACAATTGACATCGGAAAGGAATCATTATCCCTTAGGCAGTCATCGGTCGTAGGTCCGTTCCTGCGATTCCTCGAAGCTTGCGAGACCGCTGAGACCAGCCATGACTATTCGGCGGCTGAGGAAAGTTGGAATGACCTCAAGGCGAAGGGCGACGAGACAGTCCGTATGCTTTGGCGAAAGTACGGAAGGTCATCATGAAGTGACGTTCTCAGTCGCAGTTTCTGGAAAAGGGGGCACTGGGAAGACCACAGTCTCGACGCTACTCATCCGGGCCTTGGTCGAGAATGGAAAGAAGCCGGTGCTCGCCGTAGACGCAGATCCAAACTCAAATCTGAACGAATCCCTAGGCCTCTCGATCAGGCGAACCGTCGGCGACATCAGAGAAAACCTGCTCGAAAGACAGTCGAGCCTGCCCCCGGAGGAATCCAAAGAAGATTATCTGAACTACATGGTCCAGAGCTCACTCACTGAATCAGATGAGTTTGACCTGCTCGCCATGGGACGCCCAGAGGGTCCCGGATGCTATTGCTATGTGAACAACGTCCTTAGGAAGATTATTGACTCGATTGCTTCCAACTATCCGTATGTAGTCATGGACACTGAAGCCGGACTTGAGCACCTGAGCAGACGCACAACCCGAGACCTCGATGTGCTGATGATCACTACCGACCCCACTACTCGCGGAATTGCGACTGCAAAGCGAATTGCGGAACTTGTCAAAGAGCTGGACACCAAGGTCGGACACATCTACACGATTGCCAATCGCGTTCCCGAGCTGCTGAACGAGCGCGTTCGCAGAGACCTGCAGAATGTCGGCCTCGAATGTCTTGCAATTGTCCCCGAGGACGAGTTGGTGCAAGAATTCGAAGTCGAAGGGAAACCCATCTACACGCTTCCCCGATTGTCAAAGGCGTTCAGGTCAGTCGTCGAAATGGTTGACAGACTCCAAGTCCCCTAGCACAGGGATGCTGTGAGCTTTGAAAATTGCAGTTGCAGGGAAAGGTGGAGTAGGCAAGACAACGATTGCAGCCACACTCGCGAGACTGCTTGGCCGCGACGGTCTAACAGTACTGGCCATTGATGCAGATCCCACCATGAATCTCGCACTTGCGCTTGGGATCTCACCCGCAGTCACGAAGACAATTGTGCCGATCTCTGACAATCCGGATCTTATCGAGGAGCGCACTGGCGCGCGACCTGGCGAAACAAGCGGAGCGGTGTTCAACCTGACTCCCCGCGTGGAGGATTTGGCCTCGAAATTCGGTGTTCCAGCCCCAGACAGCACTAGACTGCTAGTCTTGGGTACTGTGAAATCGGCGGGTTCAGGGTGCATGTGTCCAGCAAACGCGTTACTCCGCGCGCTACTCCGTCACGTCTTGCTCGAAAAAGGAGAAGCAGTTGTCATGGATATGGAGGCTGGCCTCGAACACCTGGGACGCGGAGTAATCCGCGGCGTGGATGTTGTTCTGACTGTGCTTGAGCCCAGGCCCTCTTCAGTTCAGGTTCATCGAAATATCACTGCCCTTGCAGGTCAGCTGGGAATCCGAACGATCATGCCTGTGGGCAACAAGATCATGGATGCGACGGAGGAAGAGTTCCTCAGACGTGAGATCGAAGCATCTGGACACAAGCTGGTCGCCGCCATTCCGTATGACGCGAACATCATCAGAGCTGAGATGGCGCACACAGCTCTTCTAGAATTTGCCCCTGACACACACTCAGTCAAAGTCATGGACGAACTGAAGCGGATGCTGATCGAAGCTTACGCTGCGTAGACAAACGAGAACTATCCAGCCGTTCGCAGCACGTCAGTCCCACCCTCTCCCACAACTAGTCTGAAGTGATGCGACTCGTCAGAATCCACGCTTTCAAGGCGGCCTCGTGCGAAAATCCTCTCTCCGCTCCGCGCCTGTTCCGCAAAACGGCCTCGAAACGAGACTACCTCGCGGGGCGTGCGAGAGGTAGCACCGGCAAGAACGCGTACGTGCTCAAGCAAGTATCTACAGGGAGTGAGCAGGCTCTGCGTGTCGTCTAGGACTCGAGCGGATATGGTGCATCGGCCTTTTGGCCGATACCGTGCACCTCCATAGACCTCAGTTATCTCACGCCATTCCTTCACACATCGAATGAAATAGTCGTGATCCATGAATCTGCCCTGAAGAGCTTTCCGGCTCTCCTGTATTGCGAAATCCTTGAACCCAATAGCGCGTTGCAAGCCTCTTCTCGCATACAGTCTCTTTAGATCATGCTCCCGGTACCTGTGAAAATACTCGTCCTCTTCAAGGAGGGCATTCAGCGTTCTGTGGACACACCTCGCTGCCTCCGCGCCGTACGTGATAACGTCGATGTCCGAGTCTCGTCGATACAGACCTACTAGGAGAGAACCGGAGATACCGAAGCTCGCTGGGGGCAGTCCGGACCTCCTTGCCAGGACCTCGATCAGCCTAGTTGCCGTCATCTCGAGCATATCTCTGTGCCTTGAGTGCAGAATGGCCGCTAGTCGGTGCTCTGGCTTGTGCAGCCTCAGTACGGCGTCCTTGGGCACTCCTTGTAGCTCGCGACCTTGGACTTCGTCATAGTACAGGTACTCGGGCCATCTGTGTGCAAGAAGACGATGCCTCTGCGACAGCTCGTAGACCTTCACGTATCGACGCCCACTGTGCAGCCTCGCTCCCCTCTTGTCGGGGTAGTATCGAAGGTATGCAACTATCCTGTCGGGAGGATGCAGCAGACCCTTGACGTCGAAGAACAAGTGGTCTGAAGTTTCTGCAAAATCGCCTTCTCTTGCTTTCGTCTTTGTCAGCCCCTACAGAACTCTTGTCCGCGAGGGAATTGTGGCTTTAGCTCAATGCGGCCAAGCATGGGAAGACGAATGCTTTGTTCTAGTGCAACCACTATGTAAGGGGCCATTTGAGCAGGTTTGCCTTTTCCGCGCCGACCAGAACCGGGGTAAGCACCAGTGCGCATACGACCCCCACAAGAATACGAACCGCGGGGTCAAGGAAAGTATAGGGGATGAATAGAGGTGGAAGCATTTCTTCCGTCAAACCGAAGATAGGCCCAGCCTCTAGCAGAAAAACCAGATTCCCTGTTGCTCCATCCATCTCCGTTGCAACAAGCGAAACCAGTCCAACCGCCGGCATTAGCGCTTTCACGCTTCCGCGCCGTTGTATGGCCCGATTCACAAGTCTGAAAGCTGGATATGTGAGAACCAACGCGATCGCCTTGTCCCAGTTGGCATACAGGAAGACCGGCGGGCCGAAAGGGTGAACGAAGAAAGCAAGAAGTGCCAAAAACAGTACCATCGCGACCGGTTTCCACCTCCCTTTCAGCAGCATACCCGCGCCGAAAGCACCAATGACCCCAGGAATCCAAGTCGCCAAGCCCAAGACCGCAGTCGAAGGCCAGATCACGCTTGAGACGATTCCTCCTACGAACGCCGCAAACATACCTCCCCATGGGCCCAAGAAGATCCCCTCTGAAGGTTTCACCAAGGCACCCGCAGAAGGCCCGTACGGGATGAGGGGGATCGTTGCGAGGACGATGTCCAATGCCGCGAAGGCGCTCACAAGTGTAACCAGCTTTGTGGGCAAGGTCTTTTTGCGAGACGAAGTGATTCGCTGAGGATGGTTTTCGGTTGTCGCGGCCTCGATTCCCAGCTCTGATACTTCTCCTTCGCGAATCCTTGAGGACCCAGTTGGCTTCATTCCTGAATTCAACCTTTGTCTAGCTCGAGGATCCTGTGTACTGTTGTACACAGCCTTTCCAGTGCTTCCACTAGGATCTATATCTATTCTTCGTTCACGCGGTTGCGCTTCGCTCGTTAGTCAAGGCATCTTGGAAATCAGTCCTCAACATGGTGAGACTGATTCGATATTCCCTGCAGAGGGCGGCGACTGACGTGACATATAGCCGGAAGAGATCTCTGATGAGTTCCCTAATCCTGTCGGCTGGTAGTTCTCTAGGGGCAACTAAGAGTAACCTAATCCACTTTCCCAGAGGTGTTAGTCTATACGATTTGACCCAGACTCTCCTATGTTTGACCGTGGTCTCCTTCATCCCCTCGTTCAGAATCCCTGCCCTCACGAGCGACCTAAGCCACTTGATCACGGTCTTGTTCGAGTACCCAAGAGTTCTGATGAGCTCTTTCTGATACGCTTCCTTGTCGAGAGGCACGTGTTTGACGAGGTTCATTGAGGCTTCTGACTTGAAGACGGAGAACAGCAGCCTTGACTGCTGGGCTGTGCTTGTAGGAAGCGGAATCACGTAGGGCCAGAATCCCTTTGCTAGAGTACCTCGCTTTCTCAAAGCAACCAGAGCCTCACTCACCAGGTTGACTCCTCAACATTAGAATATTCGAGCAGAAAAGGCCATCACTGAGGGTTTAGAGGCCTTACGAGGCGCCCAAATACTCTTTTCGACAGGTTCTCGGATTACAGCCTACCACGAGTTATTGCATGGCTGTGCAGCCGCTTGAACTGATATATTCTGTGAGGTTGCATAGTATCCACCAGTGTCACGCCTTCCCAGTTTTGACTGCCAGAATAGCGAGGATGCATCATGATCAGCACAGAAATCTCAAAGAAACGACTCGTCCCTCTCTCCGCAACCTTCGCTGCCGTGTATGGAGTCTTGAAGTTGATACCGATCTCCGCATGGCTCGGCTTGTCTGGACGCGTCTTCACCGCCACCGAATTCGTTGCCCCTCTCTTGGGAATACTCTTGGGTCCCTACGCGGGCTGTGTGACCTCCGTCGTTGGAAGCTTTCTTGGCATGGCCCTCACCGGTCGGACGAACTTCTTCGGCTTGGACTTCCTTCCCGTCATGGCGAATGCCCTCGTCCTGGGCTTCTTAGTACAGAGAAGACGGACCCTTTCGGTCCTGATCTACTCAGGTTTGCTACTCCTGTTCTTTGCCGTTCCATCGACGATGCACCTCGTATCGATTCCCTTACCGACTGGGGAAGTTGTATTGCCGTTCGTCTGGCTCCATATCCTCGCGTGGCTGATCCTGCTGTCGCCACTCAGCAAGAAATCGGTTGAATGGATACCCAGTGCGGCAGTACCAAGAGCGATATTTGCTGCCTGCGTTCTAACCCTGATTGGCACGACAGCTCAGCATCTCACTGGAACCCTTCTCTTCGCAGGTATGGCTGTACCTCTAATGGGCATGACGCCACAAACCCTAGCCTCCACTTGGGTCGCAGTATTCTATGTCTACCCAGTCGAGAGATCGATGATCGTGTTAGGAGCAACGACAGTCACCTTCGCGCTAGTCAAGACCCTGAGAGCTGCATCGCTGTTACACATGAACGTCGACATGAAGTCCGATTCCAAAAGCGAGTCACAGAGTGGGAACGATGCGAAGCAGGTATGACGAAATCGCTGCGGGGCTGCAACTTGGTCTCTTGCTCGAAGTTAGCGCCTATCCGAAGCCCGGAAACGTGCACAGAACAAGGGATTTTGAGCACACCAGGTTTGAACATTTCCTTTCCTCCGCCGCAGCGTTGGGACAACACTTCCGGCTCGCGGCCTTGCGCGGACGCACAATCGGGGAGAGGCTAGCGCAGAGCAGGGAACTCGGGATTGGCGAGCGGATTAGGCGCTCAGTGGTGGCGTGCTCCGAATGGCAGCATGGTGGCAACACAAGTCTCGGTGTGGTCTTCCTCTTGGCCCCGATTGCGTACGCGGCCGGGATGATTCCACCAAGCTCGCCCTTGAGAGCGCGGAAGATTAGGAAGAATCTGAGGCAAATTGCAGGGCGAACAACGCCACAGGATGCTGTGAATGCCTACAAAGCAATATCATACGCGTCACCGGGAGGCTTGGGGAAAGTCGCGGAACTTGACGTCAACGACGCGAAGTCTATTACAGAAATACGCAAGCGTAAACTCACATTGCTTGACATCTTTCGCATCTCTGCGAAGTATGACACGATCTCTTGGGAGTGGGTCAACGACTTCTCTGTGACCTTCGATATCGGCCTGCCGACTCTGATCCAAGAGCTGCGAGCGACACAAGATATTAACATCGCAGTCGTCGACACATATCTCACGATTCTCTCTCGAATTCCGGACACCCTAATCGCTCGGAAACGGGGTATGATGACGGCGAAGGAGATCTCGCGCAGGGCAACGAGCGTTCTCAGAATGGGAGGAATGAAGACGCCGCGTGGACGAAGAGCGGTCGAGCAAATGGACGAAACGTTGCAGAGATCAGATCATGCTTGTAATCCGGGGACGACCGCCGATCTCACGGCCTCCGCTTCATCGGTGCTGATACTTGAGGGGTATCGACCTTGAGGTGAACGATTTCACGTTCTGCCTGAGCTAGGCCTCAGGACTACAATGGGCCTGTGCTCCACTTGCTCGAGCATCTGCCAGTCAACGTCGGTTAGCCCGACGCCGAAACGCGCGGCCATCTCCCACGTGGTTCTCCCAGCTCCATATCCCCGTGCACTGTTGGCGAGGCCAGCGATTCGAAGTGCGAATCCGGGGGAGACCCTGGAGCCGGCCCATGCAAGGGGTGTGGACCTAGCCTTCCACCTCAAGACCCGACCTAACATGTACGCAATGGGACCTAGTTCGACTATGCCGTTGATGTCTGTAGGCCGCGAGGCGAAGTGAATGCCACAACAGGAGTAGGTCTTGTCACTGTCCACGATTACCACGGCGACGAACTTGCCGAGCTGATCGGCAATTGCTCTTCGGATCTCTTCTGCGAAGTGGCTCGGAGACTCCAGCGGGAGGCTCGCCAGCGAATAGGGCACGTTCGTGGTATCTATTCCGCCCTCGGAGAAAGGCAGTAGGGTCTGGAGAGAGCCTGCGTACTCCAAACATACCTGCTTGTGCCGAGCACCCTCGCAGAGTGGGTACGTTCTGAGACGTGCGATGTTGGCTTTCTTCAGGTGACAAAGCCTGCCAAGGAGATACCCCCACGCCGCCCTCATCCAGAAAGTCGTGAGAATGCGGGCAAAGATGCCAGGTCTAGCCTTGGACTCGTCGACGAGCCTTCCCTCAGCGACCGAAAGCGCTTTCTCTGAAAGCGCCACTATGTCCCCATTCTGTAGCTCCCGAGAGACCGCGTTGAGGATAATCTTGCGGTAGTCGTCGCCTGGTCTCCAGTACGTTGTTCTGATTGCTCGGCTGGTGATCTTCAACTCGGGCTCGCCGGAGTGCAGCTGTGACCTATTTATTCCGAGCCATCATGTATGGCTCTAGGAGTATTTGTCACTTGAAAGTCGGCATCATGACTCGCGACCGGGATGCATGGTGCTCCTCGAGGCTGAGGGAAGCTTTCATTAGGAAGAACGTGGAGCCCGTCGCGTTTCGGTTCACTGACGTAGCCGCGCGGGTCGCGTTGACTCCTGAGTTCTCACTAGGCGGAATTGATCTCGTGAAAGATTTGTCAGCGATCTTGGTGAGGCCGATCGGGCGTGGGTCTCTCGACGAGATCATCTTCCAGATGGATAGTCTCCACAGGCTAGCAAGGTACGGCATGCCCATCATCAACCCGCCTGGGGCGATTGAGAAAGCGGTCGACAAGTATTACACTCTGGCGTTGCTGAGCGAGCACAGCCTTCCCGTTCCCCGGACTGTCGTGACAGAGAACATTCGCGAGGCGATGGAGGCGTTCCGCAGTTTCGGAGGTGAAGCGGTAATCAAGCCTGTCTTCGGGTCAAGAGGTATCGGAGTCGCCAGGATACGCGATGAGGATATCGCTGAGCGGGTAATGAGGACGCTCAGATTCTACAGACACGTCCTGTACGTGCAGGAATTCGTTGGCCACGGAACGCGGGATATTCGAACGTTCATCATTGGAGGGAGAGTCGCAGCGGGGATGTTCAGAGTCTCAGACTCGTGGAAGACGAATGTGAGCAGAGGCGCAACGCCAAAGCGCTTTCAGGTTGACCCCGAGGTAGAAACGTTGGCGGTGAAGGCAGCGGAAGTTGTAGGTTGCAGGATAGCGGGCGTCGATATCATGGAGAGCGAGCGAGGCCTACTTGTCCACGAGGTGAATTCTCAGCCCGGTTGGAGAGGATTGCAGACCACCACGAACGTGCGGATAGCTGATGAGATAGCAGCATTCGTAGTCACAGAAGCAAAGAAGTAGCGAAGAGCGCTTGAATCACTATTCGGAGCTTGCAGCTGCGATGAGCCGCTTCTCGGAGACCCTGATCGCAAGCCACAAGCCGTCTATCGCGAGATGACTGAGTGCACTCTCATCGACCAGCATGGAGATCTTTGACGGCAACTCGTCGTCCCCAACCCAATAGATGAACAACATGGGTATCCTCGGCAGAGTCTGAAGCACAAAGGATGAGTCTCCTATCGCATCCTTCCTGCCTCCGACCTTCAGTCCCGCTCTGAGGAAATCTTCAGGCGACCTGAACGTGAACAGTAGCTCGGCGAAGCCGAGGTTATGCGCGTCCGAGGAAAAGAAAAGGTCCCCTCCGCTGAACCCTATTGGGCTAACCCATCTGCCTGTCACAGAGGTTTCTGTGGCCCCCGCCATATAGGCTAGGATAAGCAACCGAATATCCCAACTGAGATTCCCGGAATGGCGGTCACTAGCCGCTTCGCCGACGATCGTCCGGGTTTTGGGAGTAATCGCGTAGTCAAGATCCACAACTCTGAGCATGTAGGCTGCTTTCTGATGATCAAAAGTCGCCAGAGTGCTTCTACACACTGAAGCTGGATCTCGACGCAAGAGCATTCTCCAGTAGACATCTTCGCTTGCGCTTGCTGCATTGTCCTGATTACCCATGTCGAGCCCTGCTCCTAGTTTCAGCTTGAGTGGTCTCTTTTCTTGAGCTTCTGAGAACGAAACTGTCCAGCATCTATGTCTCTGCGGTCGTTGAGAGCAACTCGGTCAAAGCCTCATCTTCTCGTCTGAGGTGAAGGCCTTGACGCTCACGAAGCCTGATGTAGTGCTGAACCATTTCACGAAGTCTCCTTGGATCCAGCCTGCCATAAGGTGTCTCAATTTCAGTCATGCGCTTTGGAATCTCCTCCTTAGCAAGGTTGAAGCCTTCCCTGACTTTGAATCTGTAGAGCCTTTGAAATATCTCGTTTCCAAGATTTCTCAACTCCTTGCCGGTCTTTGGGAGCCCGATCAGATCCAGCGCTTTGATGATCGTTTCCTCGTCATACACACCTCTTGCGAAGTAGCAACCAACCAACGAGTAGTACACGTAGAGCCAGTCTTCTTCATCAGCTATCTTCTCTACTATCTGCTCAAGCAATAGGTTTGACTTGACTGTTTTTTGGTCAATGCTGTACCCCATGTTGCTGAGATGGGAGTGTCTGGCAGCGACGAGGGTTCCTACGGCGAAACCGTATCCCGTCGCGTACCCTGCTGGACTGTTCTTTGCGATAGAGACCGCGAAGTCTTTTCCTCCGTACTTCTCGGCGGCTGCCGACGTGCCGAGGGCCAGTCTCTTGTAGAATTGATTCTTCATGAGCGCAATGTTCTCAATGATTTGCGAGTATGTATGGGCGTCTCCCCACCTCGGTTGGAGGTCTCCGATCTCTTGCTGGCGAATCACATTCTTCTCGACTGCCTCAGTCAGCCATGCAAGGACTGATCCCGTCATGATCGCGTCCATGCCCAAACGTTCGCATTGTCCGATCAAACGAAGAACCGATGATGCATCCCCAATCCCGAGATTGCTCCCGAGCGCGAATATCGGCTCGTAGTTGTATGGGACCAGCTCAAGTTCCTCGAACGCTTCTCTTCGGCCGAGCTCATGCTCAGGGTTGAAACCCGTCCTTAGGCCTCCGAGGTGTATGCACCCGACGGGACAGCCTGGGCATGATATCTTGCGTTCTAGGAGAGCTTCGAGAAATCGTTCCCCTGAGATGCCTTCAGCCTTTTCGAATCTTGATTGTGTGAAGTTCTTCGTGGGGAGAGCGCCCATCTCGTTGAGCATCATCACGTTGACGGGGGTGCCGAGGTCGTGATATTTTCGCATTTCTTCCGTCTGGACGACCCGTCGGTGGATTTCCTCGTAGAAATCCTTGAACTCTATAGGTCGTTCTAGAGGTATGTCTCCCGTTCCATGAATCTTGATGGCTTTGAGCTTCTTGCCTCCCATGACGGCTCCTAGGCCCAGTCGGCCGAAGTGATGATAGCGATCCGTGATCATTCCGCTGTAGTAGATCCCATTCTCACCCGCGATTCCGATGCTAGCCACACTTTCCATGCCGAGAGGATTCGGGCTACGAAGCGCCTTCTCGACCTGCAGCGGGGATAGGCCCCAGAGCGACGAGGCAGCCTCGACGCCAACATTCGAATCTTCTATCCGCAGCAAAGATGGGACATCGGCCGCGCCCTTCACAACGACTGCTCCGAGCCCTGAAAATCTCAGCGCGGTTGCAAAATGGCCCCCGCAGTGTGATTCGCCGAGGTTTCCAGTCAAAGGAGACTTGAACATGGCAACGGTCTTAACAATGGAGGGTAACAGGCCAGTAAGCGGCCCAATGGCGAATATCACCGGGGCCTCTGGCGAGAATGGGTCGACTCTAGGAGGACATTCCTCCTCGAGGAGCTTCGAAGCGACCCCTGCGCCCCCTAAATAGGTGTCGAACAGCTCTGGGCGATCGTCAACATGACTCTCCTTCTGGGCGAGGTCGATGTGCAGAACCTGTCTGAGGGTCAAGCCTTCATCTCCTCGTACCTGAACACGTCGTGTGGACAGAACTTTGCGCAGTCGCCGCAACGGTCACAGATTACTGGAACCTTCGTTCGTCTATCAAGAGTCAGCGCGCCAAGCTTGCAAGCCGCTATGCAGTCGAAGTTCTTGCATCCCGCACATTTTGATGCCGTGAGGGTAACGCCGCCCTCGGGCAGAATTTCGAGCGCCCCCTGGGGACAAGCAAGTACACACTCCGGCCGAGTGCAGAACCGGCAAGCGACAACACTGAATGGATTCTCGAGCGACTTGTTGACTCTCACAAACACGGCGACTCGTGTCGGGTCAAGTGTGCCGTACAAGTGTCGTGAGCATGCGTAGACGCAGCTATAACATCCGATACACCGTTCCGGACGCTCTACCTCTATGTGGAACCGCATCTAGCCTGCCTTCAGATAATATCCGCAGAAGCTATTGTGTCTTTGACGCGTTCCAGAACTTGTCGAGGTACTCCTTGATCTGCGACGAGTCCTTGGGGCCCACCATAACGTCCCACTTCGTGAGTTCTTCTATCTCTCCGCTGAGACGGGCGGCCATGCCGGGGATAACCAGTTTTCGATGCTTGGCCTTGGTTTCCACACTGCTGGAAGCGACAAGCTCTTTCACTCCTGCCGCGTTGAATTGTCCCCCAGCGACAGACGCCTCCACCGCCAAGCCCTCCGTATTCAGGACGAGTAGATGACACGTGACACCCATCGCTTCGAGGTCATTCGCGACGGTGTAGTAGGTGAGTGCGAAATTCGACGTCAACAGCACCGGCGACATTTCGTTGGGGCTACCGACCGTCTTGAGGCCGGCCTCAACAGCAACAGGCCTCCTCGGATCCGTGTACACTCCTTGTCTCAGGGTTACAACAGGAAGGAGGGCCCAGACGTCAAGCGAGTGCATTATGATAATATCTGCGAAGCGGGTGTGTAACAGACTGGCCATACATGATTCTCTGAATGCTGCTGCCTTGGGGTCGGGTGATTCACCGATCCAAGCCACAGCCGGCACCGCCATGATCGGGTACGCTAGGTCTTTGTCCTCCTTCTGAATCGCCGACCTCCTCAACATCTCAAGGTTCTCAACGGAACTCTTCAGGAGACCCCCGCGCGTCCAAAATCCAGGGTCAAGCACAATCTCATCGTTGCCCATCTCGCGAAGTGTCTTCGCGAGCGCCTTCAGAACCGACAGATGACCCGGCGAAAACGCAACTATCGGGCACGAATACTGCTTAGCAAGCGCGCCAACATCCTTCCAGTTGTCTTTTGTCGCCGCGTACAGTAGCGGCTTCCTCTCGTAGACTCCCTTCTGTTCCACAGCCAGCCTGAGGGCTGCGGGATCCAGCGAGCAAAGTATCAGCGGCAGAGGCGTCGTTTTGGCAACTAGGGCGACTGCCTGGGCGAATCTCTGCGCTTCTCCTGAGGCCGCTCTCACGGCGATAGCGTCAAGTCTTAGGCTCTCGCCTATGTGCATGAATTGGAACTTCTCGGCTCGATCCACTCGGTCGATGATCTCAGCGTCGCCGAGCTTATCGCTGACATCTATGGCGATTGCCGTGGGGTTGTGATAGGTGAGGTCGTGGCGGTACATGACCTGCTTTCCTCCGATCTTGACCGCCCTGTCCCCAATCCCGAGAGTTATCTCCCTGACCGGGGGCGCGATGAGTTCCGTGAGCCTCACTGCCTGAGCCTTGTACTTCGCGTCCTTGACCATCGGCGGGCACTCTTTGACTGTCTTCTTCCTTTCCAAGAGGTCCGAGGCGAAGGTCATGCAGTTGACCTCGCCGCATTCGCCACAGTTGGTTTGAGGGAGGAGCTTGTAGACGGTCAGCAGAGTTGCCTTCTCAGTCATCTTGCTAATCACTCAATGGTGGTAATCCAGTCCTCGATCTTCTGATCAACCTCGCCGGCTCCGAGGAGGCCGTCTACTAGTCCTTTGAGAACCTTGACGGTGGCTGGGTGGCTGACCATGAACAAGTCAGCTCCTGACATCAACGTGGCCAGACCGGTGACGGTTTCCCACAGGGGGCCGCGGTACTCTCTTGGTCCCAACGCTTCGGTTTTCATCCAAGCTTCCCGGGCTCCCCAAGCGTTACTAGCTGCTGAAAGAATCGGCATCTGAAGTTCTGGATCTCCCTTGAGGGCCGCGAGTCTCATACGCTCGAGCAGACTGATTGAGTACTCGATCCCGTAGCCGAGGGCACCGGTTGTCGGATCGATGACAAGCCTATCTTTCGGCAGGCCAGCATCGAGCAGTAGCCGGTTCAGTTTCTTCTGGTTGTTGATATCCATCGGAGTGAAGGCGACGACCAAATGCCCATGTTCGAGCGCGGCGTTGACAACTCTCTTGTAGTCGGTGTCAGTCGAGACGGAGTTGAGCAGACATCGCTCACCGTGAGTTGCCTCCGCGGCCTTCTCAAGGACAACGGGATCCTTTTGCTTGTTGCCTGAACCCCCGATTATTACGGGCACGTCGACGGCTTTGAGCACGTCACGGACTGTTTGGGCCGCGTCCTCCACGGAAGTGTTCTTCAGACCGGGATCCGTGCTGATCAGATTGAATGAGACTATGTCCGCGTTGAACTCTCGGACGCACTTCTTTGCCCACGCTGCAGGATCGTCCATTACACCCTCGTAGTGTGCCCGGACTGCTTTGGGAAGCGTCAGCGGCATGTCGAAGACATCCATCGCGAACGCCGGCTTGTTGGGGTTTGCTCCTTCGAAACTGTAGAACGGGGGCACCTTTGAACCTCCAATCCTGAGCGCGACCGAACGAGTTCCCCCTTCAGCTCTTGTCGCACCCAACTGGACCTCGATGACTTGCCCCGGATAGACCTCCACTGGTTTCACAAATTCTGCTTCAAGTAGCCTATCCACAGCTTTGGCGGTGGGGGGCTGAAGTGCAGCAACGCCTCGGGTGGTCGTAGCCATAGTGGGCTGGAGCTGGAGGATCAGCTCCTCGACCGCTACTTGTACGTTTTCAAGTTCAATCTGGCCGAACTTCTCAGCCAGCTCAAGGAGTCTCTTGGTTAGGTCACTGCGCTCGGGCTCTGACATCCGCGTCACTTCTTGGAGTCCTCTCGCTTTATGATGACTCGCTCAGCTGTGATCTTGGCGTTCTTCAGAATGATCTTGAAGCCGCCAATCGCCGGGATTTCGAGTCCTCGTGGAACGAACGCGGGCAGAGCTTCAGGCGGAATCTCTCTAGCTGTTTCGGCTTCGAGTTCTTCCTTGGCCTTCTCAAGTTCTTTCCACTTCTCGACGACGGGATGGTTCTTTGACTTTAGGAATTCTCTCAGTTCGGCAGCGGTTTTCACTTCGTTCTCGGTCGCGATGAGTTCACGCATCTCGTTCGGGATAGCATCTTTGACGCGGTTCTTGATCTGCTGAGGCATCCACACGACTCGTTTCCAGCCGCCGTCAGCTTGAATGAACTTTGTAGACCGCAAGTACTCGATCGCCATCCCTAGGAACCCCTCGTTCTGAGTTCCGCCGCTCGTGTGACCTGCCATCGTCGAGAATGTTAGTCCGTTCACTGTTGGACCTTTGAAGTCCCTGTGAACGATCGCAACGCCGTCTACCTCGGGAACATAGAACGCGATCGACTCGAAGCAACCGCAGGAAGTGTGCGGGTGATCGAAAAGTGTGTGAAGTGAGATTTGCTGAATAGCACCGAGCGACCTGTCCTGAACGACCTTGTTCACGCCTGTATAGACGCCTTTCACCGAGTCGAGACATTCTCCTTTCTTCACGGGAAAGTTGGGGCCCTTTGGGTCTACGTTGGATGATGCACGTGCATCGAACCAGCTGATTGACCCGCAGCCACCCATTCGGTTCGGCGTGATAATGCACACGTGCGAGGGGGCAAACGATTGGCAGAGAACGCAGCTGTAGAAATCCTCAACTTCTTCCTCGGTGAGCCCTCGGGCTCTCTCGTCCCGAGCGTTGTATACCTTCACCGCTTGTCTCAGATGCTCGTTAACCTTTTCAGGATCCGTGAAGAACGTGATCTGTATCTTTTCAACGATTGGCAGGCTGCGTTTGAACAGCAATATGAGCGCTCGGCCCACCCAACTGAGGGATTTCATTCCCTTGTCGTAGGATTTCTTAGAGATTCGTACCCAGACGTCCGACCTCTGGTTGACGTGCATCACTCCTTCAATATAGTTCGTGAAGTAGTGAACCCGCCTCTCTAGGACGCCTTCGATATCTCTGTCGAGCTTACCGCCCGCAACTTGGATCAGAATGCCAAGCGGGTAGGCCCCTCCGACTGGAAGCCGCGGAAGGTCCGGCCCCACAACTTCCACTTTTCCATCCTGAACTTCTTCCATTGGCTTGACGAGAACCAGTTCGAACTTGTTGGGGACCTCGACGCCCCCGAACTCGGCGTAGAGCTCCGGCTTACGAATCCGTTCTCCCTCATACATTTCCCCAATTTCCATCGGGAACTTGGTCTGATCTAGGGCGGCTTCTGTCTCGGATCGAAGTTCTGCTGGATCGCACTTTTTCTCTGCCAAGCTATCGTTTCCCTCCTAGCTCCTGAGTAATCATGTTCAACCCGTCTCTCCACTTGGCCATGTCCATGTTTGGGAAGGAGAAGCTCGCATTCGGTTGGTAGAATCGGTCTAGAGATACGGTCCTCACGTGCGGGGCAAAGTGTTTCAGCGTGGCCAACATCTGAGATTCGAAATAGTAGACTCCCCCGATCAAGAGGGCGTAGTCATATGGGCCCCTGCCGTCGAAGCCTTTCCACCGCTTGTCCTTCAGACGATTCGTGAGATCCTCAAGACCCATGCTAAAGACCTGCATGCCGCCGGTGCTGTCAAACTGCGACTGCACGGTCGGGGAGGCGACAACCTGAGCTTTCATTGATTTCGCGAGACGAAGGACGTATTCGCCGAGATCCGGTAGCCCGACAGACGGGCTGGTTGCGTTCGCACCTACGACTATTAGCGGTCTCTTTGCAGCCTTCAGAAGCCGCGCGCAATGCTCAGGATTCAAGAGTAACGCGTTCTTTGGGCCCACGATGTTTCCGGTCTGCCATGGCACTGCCATAGTCATTGCACGCTACACCTTCTTTGGCACCAAACGGTCCACGATCGTAGATCCCAGCTCAGGTATGTCTTTGGGCTTCCATTCCTTCTCTTTCATGACGGCGAGAAGCTCGTCCTTCATTCCGAGAGGGAGATCCGTTTCGGTTCTCACGAACAGATGAAAGTCATCCGGAATTTTTCCGAAGAGTTTCCGATGAAGGTCTATGTAGTTTGATAGTTTGATGAGTCTGCCCTTGCTCGTGTCGCTTGGGCGCATCACGAGCCTGGCGGTCATTATCATTGCTTCCTCCTTGGTTTCAGCGACATAGACCAAGTGCTCGGGTGCCGGCCCGACGTATACAGATCGGCCGGTTCTGACATCGTAGGCGTTCCATCGTTCGTCCATGTCTGAGCGTCCTAGATACGCGCGGCGGTACTTGGCCCCATGCGGGCCCAGTATGACTGGAATTCCGAGTCTGTTGACGCCTGTCCCGATGGAGGCCGCCTTCTGGTGTTGAGCGCCCCAAGCAATCGCTACGGCCCCGACCCTGTTGAGAATGTAGTCGGCGATCTCCTCGAAGTTGGCTCTCAGCGGCCTCTTCGCGAAGATATTGGCAATCTTGACTGCTGCCCCGATGATGTGCGCGTTGGCGACGCATGAGCCAACATTCGCTATGCATCCCGCGTCAAAGTCCCCGGGATACTTCTCGTAGAGCGATTGCCCGTTCTCGTCATTGTATCGAGCGATATCCATTGCGGAGCAGCCGGAGGCAACAACGATGAATCTCCGCCTCGCAAATTCGTCTGCCATCTCCACGAGCTCTTTTCCTCCGTTGGGGTAGTTGGAGCATCCAACAAACGCCACGACGCCTGGAATCTCGCCCATCACGATTGGGCGTCCAACATTTCGGATCTCCGTATCAAGAATCGGCCCTCGGCCAGCCCTGACTTTGAATCGTTCGCTCTTGATCCTCTCGCGGTTGGCAAGCTCGAGTAGATCCAGAATCGGGATCTGCCTAGCGCAGGCGCTCACACATCTCCCGCAGTTCATACAAAAATCGTACAGCAGTGCAAGTTTCTGCATGGATCCGTTGCGTAGGTCGTTCACTCCCGTATCGATCTCGAGATCGTTCGGGCAGGCCCTTCTGCACTCATGGCACAACGTGCACTTCGCAGCCGCAGCAAGAACCTCCTGGTCCTTCGAAACGGTCAGTCTGCGTCTTGCAGGAGCAATCGAAATGGCAGTCTTGACGGCGATCTTGGCTACCTTCGCGGGATCGCGAACGAGAACACCAAGCTCCTTTCCGCTTGCGAGTCGTTCAACCACGGATTCAGGCGGAAGGGAAGTCATGTCGGGAAGACCAGCGCAGATCTGGTCTATCGTCGTGATAACCCGTGTCCCAACCTTCTCGGCTTCTTGGACGATATCTGCTCGAACACACTCCTGATCGACGATCATCACGTCCGCAACGCCAGACTTCACAAATGTCAGCTGCTTTGAAAGCGGACCGATGATCTTGGCGCCAGATCTGTATCGAGCGAGATCGTGGGCGGTACAACATATGCCTGCGACCTCGACCTGGCCGTAGAGGCCCTCCTTGTCGAGATAGTCGATGGTCTCTGCGCCTGGGGCCACGTTGTGCCCGACGCATAGGATCACTGGTTTCGACTTGTCTACGACGCCCATGCCGATGTTGATGAGAGCGGCGTTTGGATCTCCTTTGGGAAAGTTGAGTCCGGAAATCTGAGCGATGTCAGAGATCTCTAATGCGACATTGTCTAGCATTCCGGCGTGGAGAGCCTTTGATTCATAATCGAGGTAGTTGCTTTCCTGACCTGTTGCTGTTGCCGAAAGAAGCTGAGCTATCTGAGAAGTCACGTAATCGACTACTTCCTCCAAGTCGCCCAGTGTCTTCGGGCGAATGCCCGTGACTGTTCTGATTATTGGAGCTTCAAGGATGACTTCCTCGCCGAGGTCGATCGGATGGTCTCTGCCTCGTTTCTTGATGAGGTAGTCAAGGATGTGTCTGGAATGCGTTGCGTGTGCTGCGGCGCCCATGAGGCAGGCTAGCAGGACGATCTTGCCCTGTTGCGTGCGAATGTCGATCCCACATGCGCCCTTCTTGCCGGCAGTCAGGTCACACTTGCCGTAGGTGCACAGACAGCACATGTCACAGAACGGCGAATAGAACGGCTCATACCTTCCCAAGAGGCGGTGATCCCAAGACCTGAGCGTCGTCACTGACGGGTAAGGGGTTGGTCCCATCTTCTCGTCCCAATCGTCGTGGACGACCCTCCCGAGGACAACCTCCAAGCCCCTCACTGAAGCCAAGCTCGTCTCCAATTCCTTAATTGAAATCCTAGCGGGAATCCCTGCCATTAGCTAGGCCCCCGCTCAGAACCGAGCACTGGTTGAAGCGACTCATGAAGGGCGAGGACTTGCTCGCGGATGACTCTGCGCCCTAGGGGCGTGATAACATAGACCTGGTGAGGATAGGACTTTCGGAGTAGGCCGCACTTCCCCATCAAGCTGAGGGCGGTGCTGAGTGTTTTCGGATTCAGCTCCAACCTTTTCATTAGCTCAGTGAAACTCAGCGAACCGGACTCCAGGACAGACAGTAGCTTCAGTCTGGTCGGATTCCCGAGGGCCTTGTATAGATGCGCTAGGAGCTCAAAATCGGACTCTTGGCCTGCAAGGATGAGTGGCGGATCGGTAATTACCATGGGGTTACTATGACCCGCATGATGAAATATCAGGGTTCTGCCTATAGACTATAGCCAGCGACTCAAGATCGGGCGTTGGTTGCGGGTTCGGTCACCTCCGTTGAGACTCTTCGTCCTCTACGGACACGACTTCGGCGAGAAAGTCATAGGAAACATGGTCAACGTCCCAGATTTCTGTAAGGCATGCGACCTTGCCTGCGCAAACTGTAGGGTCAGGTACAGCTGCTTCGCGCCCGATGTCTGCGGGGCATTCAGAGTGCCCGAAGGACTCCCTGAGGTAATCGACGACCCACAACCGTACTTTCCGAAAGTCCTTCCGCGCGTGGACGTGTTGCTTGCCATTGGGCTGCATCC
>Ga0209725_1000476_pt1 | contig 24824 bp, 19 predicted proteins | sample I18A1metaG_FD_184145 | JGI IMG/M metagenome (GOLD analysis project Ga0209725, IMG submission 184145) | Lake sediment bacterial and archeal communities from Gulf of Boni, Indonesia to study Microbial Dark Matter (Phase II) - ​I18A1 metaG... | ecosystem: Environmental > Aquatic > Freshwater > Lake...
GCAAACGGTGAACGTTCGATCTACGTTACTTTCGATGAGAAACCGGAACAGGTGAAGGAAGAGGTCTCCGCATTCGGCTGGGACTTGGACCGTTTGGAAGGCGAGGGCAAGTTGATGTTCGTGGACGCGACTCCGTTCAGGCGAGCGAAGGGTAGTCCGTCGGGTGCGTACGAGCGCCGAGCAACGATATCGATGCAAGAGGTCCTGCCTGAAGTGACCTTGGAGTCGCTTGTTGAGACTGTTAGGCGGCTGGCCGAGGAAGAAGATGCTACGCGACTTGCCGTTGATCCTATCACGTCGCTGATGGTTCGGTATCAGTCGCCCGTCAGAAGAAGACGTGCAATGCTGATGCTCTTCGATGCGTTCTCATCCACGGGGGCAACCTGTCTCATGACAAGCGAGATGCGAACGTCGATGCTTAGTCGCAGGTTCCAGCTTGAGGAGTTCTTGTCGCAAGGCGTCGTGTTGCTTCGGACAGGTATTCACGAGGGCAATGTTGTGAGAGCTATGCAGGTGGAGAAGATGAGGGGCATCGCTCACGACACTCAGCTGAGGCCTTACCTAATCGGCCAGAATGGAATTGAGGTATTTCCGAAAGACAAGGTCTTCAAGTAGCAAGCGGAGAGCTAGGCTTGAAGCTCAAGAGCCGCCTACTCCTTTTCTTCGTAGTCTATGTCATAGCTCTCAGCTTCATTCCTGTTCTACACGACACACTTCTCGCCCAAGACAGGTGGCTAGGCTATGGAACTGGCGCCTTCCAGTATCAAAACCAGAACTACTTTGTTCTCTTCAATGACCCCTACGACGGAAGCAGCAAGCCCCACATACACCTCAATCCGAGTTTTGCTCCGGCTGCTCGAATCAGTCTCCTAGAGTTCAGTGATTGGACATCATGGGTGAACGATCGCAATCTTTTCAACGAGTTCAATGCAACCGTGCGAGCTGATCAAAGGACGCTCGACGTCAGGTACGCTACTGAGGACTTGGTGATTCACAAATTCGTTGAGGCGGTTCCTGATTCCATCGCAGTCATATTCGAATCCAACAAGGAGTTCAAGGCTCATCTGGAACTGTGGAAATGGGTGATGACATCCGTCAACGGCATATCAATCAAAGATGTGTCCAAGCCCTTGGCGATTGCACCTACGACGGTTATCGAGTTCGAGTTCGAGGAAGAGCGCTTGCAGAGCGCGGGACATGGAAGGATAACGCTCTCTTCTCTGCCCGCGGAGATGAAGATCTGGCCTCACGAGAAGGGCTTCAATAGGATCAGTGTAGACTTCGTGAACAGCAGGATGGTGTTCACAGTCTCAGGATCAATGGTGGTCTCTGGAGCATCATCGCTCGTGTGGAGCTACTCACTCTTGCCGTACGTCTTGCCCGCGGTCGCGATATGCGTGGTCGCACTGTACTTGCTGGTCGATAGGTATGGAAGAACGCTCAAGAGTCGTGTTGCTGGCCATAGCCGTTAGGCTCGTGATCGCGCCGTTCTTCATGCACGCTGGCGATGTCGGCACAATATACGAGTCCAGCATCATGGTGCTCAATGGACAGAACGTCTACGACTTTGTCTACTCTCAGACGCTGCAGTTGCGGAATGCGACGGGTCTTCCCTTGTTCTTCGAGGGATACGCCTATCACCCTCTGCTGATCTACTTCTTCGTCCCGTTCTATTGGATGTTCACTCTGATCGCAGGATCGAGCCCTGTGATGATTGACGGACATTATCCGTCGATTCCAATACTGATCTATCCATGGACTCCGGTTTTGCTCTTGATGCTGAAGATCCCCATTATCGCGGCAGATGCCTTTGTCGTGTACCTGCTCGCAGGCATGGATGTGAGGAAGGCGAAGATCTACGCCTTCTGTCCGTACGTGATTTTCATTTCAGTGGTCTGGGGGATGTTTGATGCCTTCGTCGCGGTATTCCTCTTGGCATCATATCTCACGTCTTCCAGGAACAACTTCCTCTCCGGGCTCTTCTATGGTCTGAGCCTGCTGAAACTCTACACGGTCGTTTTGTTTCCGCTGCTCGTCTACCGCATGTTTGGAGATCGGAGAGCCCTTGTTGATTTCCTCAGCGGATTTGCGTTGACCCTGCTGCCGGTCGCCTACTTTCTGATTGTGGGCCCTGACTCGATCTGGAACGTATTGGTGACGTTTCAGGGGTTCAGGCTGATGGGTGGTGTTAACCTCTACAATTTCATCTGGATTGTCCAAGATCTTTGGTTTGATCTTGCGGCCTCGATGATACCGAACATTCTCCTTCTTGCAGCTCTGATAGTCCTGATTCCGCGGGTCGGCAAGAGAGCACCTCTTCTGGAAGCAATGATCGCTATCATGTTCGTCTACTTCTTGTTCGGGAAAGTCATAAACGAGCAGTTTCTCGTCTCAATCCTACCGCTGATTCTTCTGTGCAAAGAATGTGACGACAGACTATGGGTCGCACCGTTTGTCTTCATCTTTCTGAGATCACCGTTCTACTACTTCGCCCTGCCAATACTGTGGACGAGCCCAGTCTTCTACTCATACTACCTTGAAGCAGACTTCGTGTGGAGGCAGCTTCAAGCTGCCGGATATCTGCAGATACCAATGTACGCGGTCGGAGTAGCTTTCTCTCTGGCGATCTTCCTGAACCTCCTCCGCATACTGAAATCAACTGGGAGCGTTTCTCGGCTTGACAGAGATGTTGCCACAAGAGGAAGATGGCCTTGGATCACGCGCTAGCCGAGGCCGCTCGTAGTCTCTCTCGTTCCGTCCGTATTCTACGCAGGTAGTCCACAGAAAAGCATGACATCGCAAAGATTAGTACGACCAGCTTTGCGGCGAACACGACGTTGATCGCATACGGGTTCGCTGGCCACCAGTTCACGATTATGTCCGGGTTCTGCAATCCTTGGACCGACAGTCCTGCAGACCAGAGAACAATCTGATACATGACCTCGAATCCACTTAGCATCACGAAGAACCACGCAAGGACGTACAGGGACTCAAACGCTCGGTCTCCCATCCTAAGGAATCGAATCTTCGAGATCGGCGAGCTGAGGCCGAAGGCATACGAGAGAAAGAAGAGATATGTGAACAATGTTATGGGTTTCATGTAGAAGCCGGGAAGGTAGACCTCCGCGAGCACTAGGTTCTCGCCAACGACATATGGCGCGGTCGGCTTGATCGAGTAGGTCAACAGTACCGTGACTGCAAGAAGTCCCAGAGCGATCGATAGTATGTTGCTGATATCGCGGGGAACCCACAGACGCGCCATCGTTAACGGTGCAACCGGTCTGCTTGTTCCTTCTGGGGTGTCTCGCCCTTGTCGTCGCGTCGTGCTTCCCAAATCTCGCGTGCTCCTATCCATTTCAATACGGACGATGATTAAACCATTGTGAAGTTCACATGAGGATGTGCGTTCGGGCGCCTCTCACTATCAATGCGTCCGTAAACCATGGCGCCATCGATTCATCTCTCGTCCTCATGGCCGTCGCGTTGTCACGTGTGATGTCGTCCGTCTGCGCTGAGCCGACAGGAGTCTTCGCAGTCACTGTGAACCTGTGCACGTAGCCCCGATGCCATCCAGGGTCCGTTGCAGGAGCCCACAGAACGATGCTGAATGAGACTCGGTCAGGATAGTTCCACTCTGCTTCCTCGTACTGTTCCGCTATAGCAATGGCGTGATTAATCCATTCGCCACGAGGCGTAGAGACGAAGACCATGCGATGAGCGAGGAACTGCTGCGCCTTGCGAGTCTCAGTTGAGAACACAAATGTAAGGGTATTCCTCCCGTCGTTTGTTTCAATCCCAAAAATCGTCGGCGAACATGTCGAATAGTCATTGCATGTTGATGATTGCTCGTAGAAGACCCAAACGCCCACCTCTTCGGTCATGAGTGCTCTCAGCCTTGTCCCGTCAATCTCTTGGGTTAGATAGATGTACACTCCGCGTTCGTCAGTGCCGTCTTGATAGACACTGATCCCGAGCGCGCTCTTCTCGTCCATCTGTGTCTTCTCAAGTGCGACTGTGTCCCCTGCATCTTTGAAGTACGTGACCTCCCAAACCAGTAGCTTCCTCCCACCCAAGACGGAGTCCGAAACCCAGAGATCAAACTCGGGATCAAGTATTGGCGGCGGGTACTCTGATGGGTGAGGCCCGACAACCTGAACAATGGCGAATCCCGCTGCAAGCGCAAGAACAGCAACAGACAGAGGCGCTGCAAGCCTCCTCGCGTCGAACTTCATACTTGGTTCACCGTTCTCGTTTGCTCGGCCTCGTACCAGAGGATCAGAGAAACGAGCATCAGAGGCATCCAGTAGATGATATAGCTGGTCAGCGCTCGATAGGAGAACCACAATATGATCCCCGGGAAGATCCAGAATACGTACCGCAATTTCTCGAAGTATAGATAGTAGTTCAAGATTAGAACAACCGCGACAGCCGCTGCAAGCACAGTGTACAAAACCCTGCCCATTGGTGCGAGTCCGACCTGTGCCAGCAACGAAGGGCCTTGGCTTAGGACGACGAGATTCTCGGCGGCAGGTGTAAGGACATTGTAGAACCAACCACTCGGGCTCATCACCGCGAAGGGAAGATTGAACGCAAGAAACACCGCAACAGTTGAAGAAACAAAATTCGTGGCGAAGGAAAGCCTTTCGCGAAGAGCTCTTTCCTTCTCACTTCGAATCATGTAGATCAGAAGAAACGGAATAAGAATCCAGGGTGTCTGCTTCATCGCGCACGCGAACCCGTAAAAGCATCCCGACACAAGAGGCCTGTCCAAAGTGAACGCAGCGAAGACCAATGGCAGAACCCACAGTGCGTCAGTGACGCTGGCTGCAGTGAAGTTCACCATCAAATCCGACCCTGCGAACAGTGGAAGCACGAGCATGGGTCTAAGGTTTCGAGGGCACTTCACGTAAAGCGTCAATAGGGTAGCAAGCTCGAATAGGACGAGGACCCACCGCATGTCTTGTAGGCCGAGCCACACAAATGGAACGAAGACGAGGAAGTGTAAAGCTGGATACTGAAACGTTGTCAAGTAGGTCCCCGAGGTCAACGGCGTCAAGTCGGAAGGCTGAACTGCAAACATCTGCAAGGCATTTGACATGTCCTGTGTGTACGGGTTTAGACCTTGCCGACCGAACAGAATTGCCGCGTAGTGGCTGTAGGCGAGAACGTCAGTCCTGTACGCTCCTCTGTAAGCGATCGCAGCTACAACGTAGACGCTCGCCAAGGTCGCCAAGACGAGTGGAAGCATGGGTAGGTCCCTGAATCTCAAGATCACTCGGCTCGGCAGCAGCGACATTCCCAGAACGATCAGGGAAACCGCGTAGACCGCCAACGTCAGAATCGCGACGTCGAGGTGTAGGTCGGCTCTGCCCCTGTTCCAGTCCTGAAACCCCTCGTATAGGGCGAATTGTCCTGAGAACAGAAACGCGATCCTGAGAATGAACACCTCATGTGCTGACGGCGAAGATGTACCTTGCTCGGTCACTGGTCGTTGTCCTCCTCCCCTCTTCGTCTTCGGCTATGCTTCAACGACGCCTTTGGTATACTCGCCACTTTGCTCCTTCGAAGGTGATCTTTGATGGCTTCCAAAATGGGGAAGTTCAGTACTATCATCGCAACTATGACGATAGAGAGCCAGGTCACGACGATTGTGCTCTCAGCTCTTCCGGTTCGGAAGAATGGCTGGGGAGACATGACCCGCTTGACTTGCTGTGTCTCCCCCGTTCCTACGATAATGTCACGCCACAACGTGCCCCCAGTGTCGAGGCTCACAATCTCGAACGTTGTTTGACCTTGCCCACCAGTCATCAGCCAAAAATAGACTCTAGGAAGCTGAACGTCGACTTCGAAAATGACGTCAGCATATGCTTCTGTGTAGTGGAAGTCGCCTAGGCCCTTGAAGAAGGCCACCATGTCACCCTTGCGTGCTATGACGCGATCGTACTCGGTGTCTGGCCAGGCAATCTTGCGGCCAGCATAGAGCAGGTCATCCGCATCTCTCCCCTGCATCCACCCGCTTGCCGCAACACTCCAGATCTTGATGCCATTGGAATTCGTCCCGTTGAGATCATCAAACAGGATTCGTCCCCAGTCAGATGTCGAGCGAATCACGACTCTCATGGGAGAGGTACTGCGCCATTCCTGCGTATCGCTCACCGTTGTACGATAGGCGAGCTCTGTGGTGTCCGCGGCAAAGGCAACGAAGATTTCCGAGACCAGAAGAATGATGAACGCAAAGACGAGACATCCGGCAAGGCTCTGACGTTTTCCGTGCATCGATCACTCTCTCCCAGCGGCGAGCGGTGTACCAAGCCCGGAGCTCGGCATCCGCTGATCTGAGTTCTTGCCAGCCGCTCGAGGTCGTTCGGCCTTCGGGCGGACTGTTCTTGCCGCAAGTCTTCCCTCTACGTTCAGGATGATCAGTAGAAACGCGACGATCCATACGGGGAAGAGAAACTCGCCAATTGAGTTGTGAAATGCATCCAGATCTTGCCCGGACGTTGCGTAAACGTAGCCATAGAATGCTATGAGGAAGATCCTGAACACGTTCAAGAATATCGTTCCCAGCACCCCCGCGATTGCGTAGACGATCTTCCTCCTTACTGGCGCAACTAGCTTCGCTGCCAGAAGAACCATCACAAGGGAGTAGATGAGCATGCTGTGCACGCCTACGCTTGGCCAGAAAACAATCAGACGATACATGCCATGCTTGCCGAGTATGGTCAGCTGGTTGCTAAACCCGTAGATGGGTAGGCCGAAGATCTTGGCCAAGATACTCACACCGCCGACAATGAAGTTGGCCCAAAACTGCAGCGGGCCGATCGAGCCATAGGGAAAGAATGCGTCCAGTAGATACATGATTAGCATCCCAACTGAGAACACAACCGCAGTCAGGATTCCAAGGACGCCTCTAACCCCAAAGAACGCGATCGTCAGCCCTACGATATACAGTGTCAGTGCAATATAGTCAACCGACATCAGCCAGCTGTTGCTGACATCGCCCGCGGCTCCAAGCACTCTACCTACTCCGTAGACGGAATTGGTGACATCGGGTACGACCGCAACCGCTGCAAAATACGCAGAGGCAAGGATTAGCAGGATCGCGCTAAGGATCTTGCGTGTACTGTCTAGATGAGAAGTGGCGGTCTTTCTGAAATCCAACAGCTCGAACCAAAGGAAAAAAAGAACAAACAGAAGACCTCCCCTTCCAAGCTTCCCGAAACCCGCCCAGCTCAATCCAAACGTTTCGGGAGCCAAGGCTAGGACAAGCAGGACCGGAGTGGCAGACAGGAGGAGGAATACGTCGGCTGTCTTGAGTCTGCCTACAAACCCTCCTACTGCAGTTTGCATCGGAATCTGCATCATGCCTCCGGTGCTTCGGTCATGACGTAAGTGATCGCGAGTGCTGCAAGGGGATGTCCGCCTCAATTTAAGGCTTGCAAGTCGAATTCAAACGCTAAACCATCCAATGACCTTGCAATGTTCATGATTGTGATGCATGGAACGCAGTCAAGTCATCTATGACTGATGTCCCATGTCGATGCTCTTGCTTCGGCTGGACCGTCGTGCCGATATGATCGCGAGAGAGAAACTCACGATGAGAGTCACGAGGCTAGTAATGAAGACCATACGGATTTGGGCGAGACCCGCGGCGTCTTGGGTTTTTTCCGCCTCTCTCCACAGAGCTCGAATGTCCTTCGGACCGTCCATGACGAGAGTCGATATAGGCGAAGAATCGACCGAATCACCCGACCATCCTGCAAAGGTGTACGTTTCTTCATCCCCAGTGATGAGCGGCGATCTGGTGTAGAATGTTGCCGTTGAATTCTCGTCGTACCAGCCTGATCCTTCTACTTGACCGAGCGTGGATGTGACATTAAGCAGAAACTGGCGACGGTAGATGGCGACTAGGTACAAGTCATCGTGGATTGTGATATGCAATGTGCCAGAATGGCTCGTTTCGTTCAGGCTTTGGTAGAGCAAGTGAGATGTGTTCTCCAACGCAATGAAAGATGGCACTGAGACCACATGTTCACCTTGTACGACATCCATGGTGACCTTGCCATCCGGGCCAGTCTCAACCACTTCTTCGTCAATTTGGACCGCCACGCCCGGATATCCCACGAGAACGGTGATTCTCGGCATGTCAGATACCTCTACAATCGCATGCTTGGCAGCACTAGGGATCAAGACCCAACCATCTTCTACGTGAACCAGTGGGATGGAGACGAAATGCAGTCTCCCCGGGTTGTCGCCTGAAAGCAGCGTGGCGAGAAATTGTGTCCGACCTCTGCCGCTGAGCTGTCTTTCGGCTGCGGACACGATTGATGTGTCGTTGAGCGAGAACATCACTACTGCTACAGTGGAGTTTGAAGTGAGCTCGTACTCCAACTCGGTTGTGATTCTGAAGACCTGCCTAGTTCCTACGCGAAGTGGCAGCTTCAGCGAGTGTGCCCGTACGTTGAAAGCTGAACCATCTTCACCGTCCACTGTAATGTTCAGCGAAACTTCGCGGGCTCTCTCCTCAAGGCGGTCGAATTGTAGGCTCTTGGAGCTTTCAATGAACTTGGTCGTCATGAGAAGTGCTCGTCCGTCATATTCGCCAGAGTCCCTGATAGTCCAAACCTCATGCTCGACATCCGGAATCACGTGGTATTCCTTGTGGTACCAGAAGTTCCCATACCACCCTTCCTCGGGAGCGTTCTGGAAGATACGCTCACCAGATGCGGTGAACTCGGGGGAAATCTCTTCACCGTAGAGGAGTAACAAACTCGCTCTTAGATCGTGCATCTGGTCAGAGACTGCCTCCGGGATCTTTGTGGTTATGATTATGAGACCGTTCGGGCTCGTCCATGCCATTGGGTTCGCAACAACCAGCTCCCTAGCGGCAACCATGGCGCCGACCGAGTACCCCACAACGTAAGTGTACACGTAGCCTCGATCCCGCGCCCAGAGACGAAGCTTCTCCATGAAGTTCTCTGCGGCTGGATAGGGCTCGCGATACATCGTTCTGTTCAGAGACAGGTCAACAGACCGCACAGAGCCCTTCTTCAAGGCTACAATGTCGTAGTATCTCGCAAGGTCCTGGATGAAGCGAATTGTGTTGTACGATTCGAATTCGCACGGGTTGACCAAGAAGGCGGTCTGCTCGACCGAACCTCCGCCAAGCCATATGAGCATGGTGTCGCTCGCAGCCTGATTCCAGTAGTACCACAGGGCGTTCCCAATCTGGACGGTGTCAGGTCGAAGCGAGGGAGAGGCGTCGACACGTTGGATCACGCTGGAGCACGCTAGTGCTGCAAAAAGGAGAACAACGAGCAAGCGTCCTCTTGCCACGCGTCGTGGGGGATTCTGATGAGGAAAGCCTGCAACTGCCCTTTGTCTGAGAATGATCGTGACCGCAATCAGCACAATCGAGCATGACAATAAGACCAGTGAAGCGACAACGAGATGATATTCGATCGTGATTTCGGACGCGTCCTCCGACCAGTTCGCAACCACAGTCTTCGGTCGATCCATAATGGTCCATGCGACGGGAGAAGTCGAATTCGAGTCTCCTGACCAATGTGTGAACACATATCTCAATCTCTGATCGACCAGAGGTGATTTCACGGCAAGTGGGTCAAGGGTAGCGAAGGTCGCATTCATGCCCGTAGGATACCAGCCCGATCCAGCCGTCTCGCCCGCGTTCGATTGCACTGTCAGAAGGAACTCTTTCACGTACACGATCGAAAGATCGAGTTTGGATCCCAAGTAGGCCGTTCTGCTGGCTGAACGCACGCCGTCACTCCAGTGATCGAAGACAGCTCTGACATCGTCATCGAGGAATATGAGGGGTTCCACTTCGATCGTATGGACCCCACGAGTGCTTGTGAGTTGTAGTCCTTCCGAACCAATGGAGTAAGGAACGTCATCGACCTTGACGAGCGTCGGGTGAAGATTCGAAGCGAGGTTGAGAGATGCGCCTGTGAACTCGAGCACCGTCACCTCGAAAAGGAAGGTTCCACCGTCTTCGTTGCCATACCAGCCACTATGATACCAGACTCGCACCGAGGCCACGAGAGTCCACAGGCCAGGAGAGTCCCGGCCAGTTATCAGGAAGGAGAAGTAGTTCATTCCAGCAGGTATGATCAATCCCTTTGAAGCCAGCACATAGCCGGTTGAGTAGTCCAAGACCGCGATGTCGGTCGAGTAACTTGAGGAGTAGTTGACCGCAACGAGGACTGCGAAGTTCTCGTCCGGCCAGACTTGCCGAGGCGCATCCACGCTCACAATCTTCGCCACGGGTAGCTGCTCCAACGGCCAAGCCGAAGGTACTGATGGGACAACCGACAGAACACACAAGATCGCCAGAATCCAGACGTTCGCTCTATCGGTCCTGCAATGGAGCACTACGACACCCAAGGCCGTCTTCCCCTCGTACTTTCATCGCCACGCGATATCCATGGCCGTGACACATGTGTCGGTTGTGTTCGCCAAGCTGAAGCTCGGTCGTTAGCCATTTGTAGATGCAGCTCTTATCAGCTTCTGTTCAGTGTAGCTCTGCAAATCGGGTATGGAAGCGAGGCCCCTACCTTGTCATCTGGGGAGCGTGAGAATATGGTCGAACGATCAGCTCTGACGCTCCTGTATGAAATCGCTTCGGGAAGTGAAATTGCCGCAGCATGTGAATGTGGGGAATGCGTTTACTCGCCCAAGCCGTCAGGATATGACCTTCTTCTCATGATCGACGACTATGCTGACGGTTTGCGATATCACACTCGAAGACTGAATGGTCGCCATGTCACGATACTTGCTGCTGACAGGTCGCTTGTCGAGCTTGATGCTCGCAAGGGAGCCATGGGTGAATTTATTCTGGAACGATTGCTCACGCCCTATCTCACACTCGTGAACGGCGATCTGCTGCGTTCGATCGAGGTCGACGCGAAAGAGCGGACTGTACGCGAAGAACTTGCGGACTTGGTTCTGGAATACGGCGAGATGGCAAGGGAACTTGTGATTCAGCGGGAATACCTGATGCTGGCTCGAATGAGAAAACGAGCCAGAGTCTTCCTGCCAGCTGCACGGGCTTGCTCGCTCTTGCTCGAGCCGTCCGTGCGAGAAGAGAATCTGAGAAGGATGGCACCGGGCTATGACAGCGCTATTCAGAGGCTCATCACCGCGGGAGTGATCAGGAAAGAAGGCTCAACCTTCGTGCTGGAAGAGTCTTTTGTCGACCGACAGCTGAGCAGGAAACCTGCAGGAAAGGTGATCAACGTCGTGGAGGCTGGCAGGCGAGCGCTCCAAGCATACTTGGCGCAGGGGAGGGCCGCATATCTCACGCCAGATGTCCTCGTGAGGGAGATTGCCTTCTCGCTGGAACGGACATTGCTGATGGATGTCGAGTCAACTGGTTTGGAGGATCCAAAGAGGTATCTCTCTCTCAAAACCACCGCGGAACCAGTCAGCCTTTCTGAGAGGTTCTCCATTGAGAGTTTCGCGGGGAAGATCAGGCCCGGGGCCGTTATGACAGTCTCCCCCCTAGGAAACGTGCTGAATGAGGTCTACCTGATAACTGCTGGGAACGAACGGCTCGTGGCGAAGAAATTCACCGAGTGGCAGGGCTTCAAATGGTTCACGCTCGGCCTTGTCTCTCTAGGTACGCGCCTTTTCTCCGTATCAGGCAAGGCGAGGCTGGAAAATGAATACGCCTTTAACCGTCTTCTCTCAAGGCGCGGCGTTCGAGTTCCAGAGATCCTCCATGTCAGCTTGCCTGATCGCGTCTTGGTTGAGCGCTACATTGAAGGTTCGTCACTTGTCGAGGTTGTGAGAAAAGCTGTCTCCAGCGAATCGCTATCGGATCACGACCGAGAGGTGGTCTACAAGGTTGGATCAATCCTTGCAAGGATACACGCGTCGGGCGTTGCCATCGGGGATTCCAAACCTGAGAATTTCTTATGCACCAGAGACGACGAGGTCTACTCTCTAGATCTAGAGCAAGCGAAGAAGTCAGGAGACAAAGCTTGGGATGTGGCAGAGTTCCTATACTACTCTGGCCACTATGTGTTCCCGACCATTCCCTCGGGAGGCCTCAGAGAGTACATCAACGCCTTCACCACCGGCTACCGAGAGAGCGGTGACGTCGATACTCTGATCAAGGCAGCTGGCGTAAGATACAGTCGGGTGTTCTCTCTCTGGACCCCTCCACTTGCGCTTCATGAAATCGCGAAAGCTCTGAGAAGCATACAGTAGTTGAGATGATTCCAGTGCGACTTGGACAACACCGCGATCTGCAGGCTGCGGTCTTCGATCTTGACGGAACCCTTACTGACACACGCAGTGTCTGGCAGCATCTTCACGAGAAGTTTGGAACATGGGATGTAGGAAACAGAAATGCGAAGTTGTACCGCAATGGTTTCATCGACTACGAAGAATGGGCAAGGCTTGACGCGGCCTGCTGGAAAAATGTTCCATTGTCAGCGCTCCTGGGGGCCGTGGACCAGATCCGCTATACCGCTGGTGCTAAGGAAACCATGGAACAGCTGAGGGCTCATGGTATTCGCACGGCGATAGTTAGTGCTGGCCTATCGGCGCTGGCAGAGAAAGCCAAGATTGATCTCAATGTGGACCTCGCAATCTCAAACGATCTGAGAGTTGATGATGGCCTCGTGACGGGTGAAATCGTTGTGAGGGTCGGACCCGAGAACAAGGCCAGCGTAATCGAGGAAGCTGCTTGGCTGCTTGGAGCCGAGATGAAAGAGACGGCTGTCGTTGGCGATAATGCCTCCGACATCCCCAAGACCGCAGGCCTCAAGATAGCCTTCAATCCAGTCACCTTGCAGGCCAGAACAGCTGCGGATGTGGTCATAGACGAGGATGACATTCGAGCAGTCGTAGAGCACATCCTTCGATAGCTGACTTGAGACTGCAGAAGGCAAAGACATTCTGGACAGTTGAGTGGGATAATCTGGAATGTGGCTTCTTAAGTATCGAGCTGTGCACATGAACTTCATTCGCGCTCTGTTGGTTCACGTGGGGACGGGGCATGGCACTAGGTTGAGACGCAATTGGGAGCCTTCCCTCACGTCAGGTCTCTCAGGGTCGGTTGGCGGTCAACGCATTCAAAACTAGGGCGTGATACGCAGTGTATCACACCCTGATTCTCTTATCTTCCGAGGATCAAATAGGCATCCTCAGGCCAAGTATACCTCAACCAAACTGTCCGATATGTCATTGACTCCCGCAATAGCTGACTTGAGACTCGACCAAATACGTGCTCGGCAAGCATCATATCATTCCAGTGCCAAGTACGGTATGAGGACTATCTCGGTACATGGGGAGGGCACTTGTCAGTGCGTGAGGAATGCAGTGGCATCAACTACGCCCTCCGATTTGGGGAGAGAACCTTGGAGGTCCGTGCGAGGTCGCCGAGAAAGGATTACTTCGTGATAGAGCTAGCGAGCATGAGATCGATCGAGATCTCGAGAAAGAGCGTGATGCCTCCCGCTGCGATAGGTCTAGCGGCCCTATCCATAGGTTTAGTCTTTCGGCTCTTTGGCGATGCTTTCTTGGCGTTGATTCCTCTGGGGTCGCAGATTGTTCTGCAAGTACTGAGTCTTGGACTTGCAGCTGGTTGCCTCATAGTTCTGCTGGTTCGGTGGCTCTTTGCCAACCTCGTCTTGAAACCAGAAGGCCAGCCGCCAACCGTAGTGCGACTTGTACCTACTGGTAGCGCGAGGGCTTTCATGATCCGATTTCGGAAGAAGCTCCCAATCGGCGAGAACGCTCCCGGAGAGGCGCGTCATGCGACGTGAGCCGGAGAGTATCAAGGAGGGGGATCAGATCTTGCTCTTCTGGGATCAGCGAAGACAATGGCTACTCAGAGCGGAGAGGAATAGGCAGTTTCACACGCACAAGGGCGTAGTCAATCTACTCGATGTAATTGGAAGGAGATACGGAGAGAAAGTCCGGAGTTCGCTCGGGTTGGATTTCCTGATCCTTCGTCCAACAACATATGATTTTCTGGCTCATGTATCGCGGCCTACGCAGATCATGTATCCGAAGGATATCGGGTTCGTTCTACTGAAGCTCGGGATCTCTTCAGGGAAGACTGTTGTAGAAGCCGGAACGGGGAGTGGTGCCATGACCATCGCATTGGCGAACGCGGTCAGGCCAGCCGGCCATGTTTACTCCTACGAGATTCGAGCTAGCTTCCTCGAATCTGCTGAGAGAAGTCTAAGGCGAGCGGGCCTTGAGGAGTACGTGACGTTGAAGCATCGCGATGCGAAGGATGGATTTGACGAGCGGGAAGTTGATGCAGTTCTCATAGATCTGGGTGACCCATGGACTGTCATCCCACAAGCGTGGGAAGCGTTGTGCGGAGGGGCACCCATCGCTTCTTTCAGCCCAACAATGAACCAGGTGGAAAAGACGGTCCTTGGTCTACGGGGGAAGTTCGCTAACATTCAGAGCTACGAATGCTTACTCCGAGAGATCCGTGCCGAGGAGGGCAAAACCAGACCTGCCACAATCATGGTCGGCCACACCGGATATCTGACATTCGCAAACAAAGTCTACTCTGACGAAGTACGATAGATATCCACAGCCAACCGGCGCTCACACAAACGTTTAATCAGAGCGATATCCCCAACTTGCGCTTCCAAACAATAGAGCGTGAGTGCAGGAGTGAAATCTAGTTCTCAGAGCATGATCATGCGGTTGGCGCTCGCAGCTGTGGGTGTAGTGCTGATGCTTGCTCCGCCGTATGTGTTTGCGCTTCTGAATCTAGTCCATAGGCTAGGAGCGTGGATGATCGCTGGAGTTGAGTTGGCATCTCTCGTCGTTGGGTTCATGCTGCTCTATCTTGCCCTCAGGGGACAAGCGCTTTCCTGAGAGAGAAGCACTAGCTTAACGCATGTCTTGCCCCAAGCGGTTGTTCCTAGTTGTTTCGCGTCCTAGATTGCCATGTATGACAGTGCTGTCATGAGAGCCGATGCAGCAAAGAGGACAATCCAAACGAGTTTGTTCCAGCGGAAGATCTTCAGCCCATCCAAGACGCCAAACGGAAACAAGTTGAACAGTGCCATGAACGCGTTGATCAGCGCGCCAGCTATAGCCGCCTCTCTCAATCCGCCTGGCACGGCGGCTTGACCAAGTGCGAACAACAGCAAGGCAAGCAAGATATTTACTGTCGGCCCTGCGGCGGAGGCCTTGCCGACTCGATCAAGTGACGTTTGACCCGCGATGACGACAGCACCCGGCGCGATGATCTTGATTGGCGACACGGCCGAGAGCATGGTGAGGAGCGCGCCAAATATGTCAAGCCTGAACTCCGCCCAGAGTCCATAGCGTATAGCGATGGCTTTGTGCATGAGCTCGTGGATGATGAACCCGGCCGTGAAGAACGCCACCGCTGCAACGACTGCGAACCAATTTGAGAAGACATGAGGCGCGAAGAGAGACAGCCCGACTCCTGAGACCAGAATGACCCCGATCAGTATGTGCTTGACCTCCGTGGGGCTGAACCTGATCTTCGAGCCAGAGGAGTACACAAATGGAGTAGTATAGGCACGAATGTCGGGAGGTGTCAGAATCGGGACCGAATGTTCTCGAACTCGAACCCGCCAATACTCTGGGCAATCGTGATTCTCCGGCAATCGATGCTCGGAACAATAGTCACGCCCACAGAAGGAACAGATGAATGGTAGCTCAACTTCTAGGCGGCAAACCTTGCACTTCAAGCCGGCCACGCGCGTCCACCATGGCGCGACGGCTAGCTCTTATTCATTCCTCCGCTATCGAATCCGCCACAACGCGTTGCCGGCTTTCACGAATGAAGGCGAACGGACACATTCGTCTATTGATTGAACCAGACGACTGACTACAGTCTTACTCTATTATTGTACATTTGCGGGAGTTCGACTTGCGGAATCAGGGAAGGAACGGCAGCTCCGAAAGTCATCGCTACAGCATTATCTGTAACCGGGCTTTCGGGGCCTAGATCAGACGAGTTACCGACACGGTGTCACGGACCTATCATATCACAAACATCCTTGTCCCCGGCCTTCACTTCTTACGCCAAGAGAGGGATATGGCATAAGGCGCCGTCTTGATGGCAGCGCGAATTGGTTTTTGAGGACGCAAGAGCCGCCGTGATTTCTGAAAGGTGTACCTAACGAGCTCCAAAGTCTGCCGTGGCTACTGTCTTTTCTCGCAAATCCGGCCGGCTGGCCGGTTTGAAAGCGCCTTCTGACTCTTGATGAAAAGGATCACTGTTGCTGCCACTGTGATCAGTCTTGGCGGGACCCGAAAATGACTTACGTGACATTGCGGAATCTGGCCATCCCCGGGGTAGCGGCTGAGGATTGGATTTGCCATTCTTGGACCAGCAAACAATTGCGCTCCTTATCTTCGTGGTGACTTACATTCTACTGGCAACGGAATACCGGGAACGAACGATTGCCACAATGGCCGGAGTAGGAGCGTTATGGGCGTTCGGGATCCTCACTCCTCAAGAGATGGTCTCCTACGTTGACGTGAACGCCATCGGGCTGCTATTTGGTACGATGATCATCGTTGGAGCCTTGAGCGAAGCGCGTTTCTTTCAATGGGTTGGGATTTCCCTGGCAAATCTGTGTCGCTGCCGTCCTACCTATCTCCTCGTCGTGTTCACGCTCATGACAGGGGCACTGTCTGCTCTCCTGCCAAACGTGACTACGGTTCTTTTCATGGTGACGGTGACTCTCGACATAGCTGAGCTGCTAAAGCTGGATCCGAAACCATACATCCTCAGCGAGGTCGTCGCTTCGAACATAGGAGGGGTAGCCACTCTCGTTGGGGACCCTCCGAACATAATGATCGCTACTGCGACAGGCTTCTCCTTTCTTGAATTTCTGGCCAATCTCGGTCTGATCGCCCTTGTCTCTCTGTTCGTCTCACTTGCTTACATCTGGAGGAGATTCCGAAGTAGCATGAACCAAGCAGGTGCACTATTAGGACAGCAAGGACTGACGACTCTACCTAGGATGTCAGACATTGTCACTGATCGTCGTCTGTTGTGGACCGGACTTGCCACGCTGATAGGCACAGTGACACTGTTCTGCTTGCAGGATGTTGTGGGTATCTATCCAACAACTGTCGCTCTTGTCGGCGCCATCATCCTATTGTTCGCCGGTGGGCCGAAGATGGCTGACATACTGAAGGATGTCGAGTGGAGCACTTTGATCTTTTTCGGATCACTTTTCATCGTGGTAGGTGGTCTGGTGAAGACAGGGTGGATGGATTCGGCCGCGCGTACGATTCTAGCTTTCGCAAGTGAAAACATGACACTTGGCATCAGCGCCATACTCTGGGTTTTCAGTTTGATTTCCGCCTTCATCAATAACATCCCATTCGCTGCGGCATTTATTCCGGTGCTGAAAAGCCTCGAAAGTGGTTCCGGACTGAATGTCTATCCTTTCTGGTGGGCGCTCGCAGCTGGAACTGGGCTCGGAGGAAATGGAACAATCATAGGGGCTTCGTCAAACGTGATTGCGACAGGTCTTGCTCAAGCCAGGGGCGTGAAGATCACATTCGCGGAGTTCGCAAAGGTAGGCATGGTCATTCTGATTCTTACGACTGTCGTCGCGAATCTATTGCTTCTCGTCAGGTTCTGGGGCTAAAGAGCAGCCCTCTCATGTTTGTGGAAGTCAATGTCACAGCTCGGGCGGAGATCTGGCGGACGAGTTCTATTTCTGTCTGGCTTACAGAGTCGGCGTGGTTGTGATCATCATAATATTCTGGACGGTGGTGACGCTGCCTCACTGTTCTCGAGACAGGCCGCTTTCACGGGTCTATAGCTCGCTGTTCAAGATTGTAGTTGCGTGTTTGAGCTTCTCGTCATGCTACTTCGTCCGTTCGCGATTTCACCAAGTTGATCAGAGATCTTCATAAGCGACTGCACCAGCCTGATCGTTATCAGGATCGTTGCATATGAGACTCTTAGCTTGTCACCCGGAATGGCTCCAAGCAACAATAGAACGATGACAAGCAGCTCAACGGTCAGTGACTGTCTATCCGCTCACACCTGCCCGCTAGTGCGTGACTTCTGTTTGCTCTCCTTGTCGGTCGCATCGTCGCGTCCCGTAGTTCCACCAGATCGGAATTGAAGTCTCGGATCGATGTTTCAGTCGAGCTATGCCTCTGAGAGGTAGATTCATGAGAGAGATAGGAGATTGGCCATGTGTGGTATGCTAAGTCAGTTTGGAACCTAGAACAGCTCTCGCTCCTTGATCTTCTGCGCAAGCTTTGGCGGGGCACGGATGGGCTTCAGTTCCTGCCGAGGCTTCGACTCAACCGTCTTCGACTTGATTGTGTAGCCGCACACGCCGCTTGACAGTAGCTTCCCTTTCGGGCATTGTGTGAACTTGCAGGTCTCTGGGGTGCATTTGTCGTCTACGAGGCGGCACCAACCAACATCATCACGAACACTGAAGTGGTTTTGCGAACAGCGGAAAAACGTGCAGCCGTTAAAGCACGGTTCGGGTGCAGCTGCATCATAGTGAGGTTGACTGCGCATCAAGGCGACTCACTCAAGAAATGAGAAATGCGAAGAACTGTGTGTGAAGTTCCGCACCAGAAACGAGCGTGAGAGCTTTATTACTGTTTCTTTCGGAAGTCGACATGTCATCCGTGACAGGAAGCAGTGGGGTGTCAGACTAGGCTATATACTCGAAGCAGTAATGCACGCAATAGGGTCGGTACGGAGTGTCGAAGCACCAAAAAGAAAGTGCCCCAATCATAGTCAAACACAAGCACTGTCCAATATGTGCGACTCCGATTCCGATGAGCAAGGAATTCTGCAGCCCCTCATGCGAGGATCAGAACAAACGCATGACTAGGCGACGACGGTACACGTTCATCGCGACACTCGCGATGTTTCCTATCCTGCTGATCCTGCTGACACTGCTGCCCAGGCGGTGAGCCTTGGATCAAGGCATGCTGCCTTGAGCTGATCGAGGATTTCGTGGGCGCGAACTGTGAGTTCTTAAAGGATTCGATGGTTGCATTTGAGGTCGTCATAAAGCTAATATATATATCCAAAGCGGAAACTGATTCTCTCATAGGGTCAGCGAGACCCTAGAAAAGAGGATTTAGGAAAATTGTCTACCGAAAAGAAAGTCTTCGTTAGGAAGGCTACGGGGCTCGTCAGAGAAATCGGATTCTGGACCGCAGTAATAATCATCTTCTGCAACGTCGTCGGCTTGGGCTGGCAAAAGAGAGTCTTCCAGTGGACAGGTCCCGCGATTATACCCGAGAGTACCTACCCTGCTGGAATCCCCGCGCCCACAATGGCATTTCTCGTTTCCGGCATCATAGTCCTACTGACGGTCTTCGCTTTCGCAGTGCTTGGAGCGGCGATGCCGAGATCTGGAGGAGGCTACGTCTACATTTCAAGGATCATACACCCGTTCGTCGGATTTCTGGCATCGTGGGCCGAGTACTTCAGCATCGCAGTTTCGTGGGGACTGATCGCGACCGCCGTCTTTGAAGCTACACTCATCTACGCGTGGCTTGCTGGTTGGGGAACAGCCTGGGCAACCTCGGAGAACCTGCTCATCGGAGGCCTGGTCATCGTCGTGTTCTTCACTGCCATCGCCTACTTCGGCATATCGATGACAGGCAAGGTATTGCAGTTTATGTTCGCTGTCCCTGCCATCTTGACCTTGTTCATGTACGGTATCTTCCTCTCGGCAACTCCAGCATCAATGGAGGCGGGGATCAAAGCACTGACAGGGCTATCTGCGAACCAGATAACCCAGATGGCCCTCGATCAGGGCATGGCGACTGCGTACACTGGAGACTACTTCTCCGCGATGGCCACTGCTACGATAGGCATCTACTGGGCCTACATTGGCTTCGCAGCAGCCACATTCGTGGGCGGCGAGGTGAAGGAGGCTGGCAAAGCGCTTCCTCGGACCCTCTTCATCGCAAACATCGTCATCATCCTCTTGTATGTCAGCATATCGTACCTGTCAGCTCACGCGGCGATGCTCGTCGGGAAGATAGGCGACTATTCCTTCTTCAGTGGATACGCCTATCTCTCCTGGGGCGGAGGAAAACTTCCAGCAGGCGTCGCAAAAGCCTGGATGCCCACGATTGCAGGGTTCGGCGCTATGGGGATGGGCCTACAATGGTTCCTGGCGTTGATTCCGATTTTTGCAGCATTCTGGGTCGCCAACGACATTCCACCCTTCGTAATAACGTCTTCAAGAATCGTCTTTGCGATGTCATTCGACAGAGTGCTTCCTGAGAAGCTCTCGGAGGTTAACGAAAGATGGCACTCTCCCACAATGGCCATAGTCACGACAATGTTCGTTGCCTTCATCGGTTCCTTTGCAGAATCTGACATATTCGTCAAGTATCCTGTGCCGGTCTTGACTCAGTACGTGAACTCGGCTGGCGGGGTCGTGTCAACAGACCTCTGGGACGCGGCTTTCTTCCTACTATCGTCAGTTGCTTGCTTGCTCTTCGTCTTCAGACGAAAGGATGTCTACGAGAAGTCGCCGTTCAAGCCCGGCAAATGGGTGGTCGCAGGGATAGGCTTGGCGGCCACCTTAGCCAATGTGTTTCTCTTCTACATGCTTGCACTTGGGTTCGCAGCTCCTGAACCATGGATATTCACTCTGGTCCTGCTCGTGGTTGGTGCAGTCATATACTACTACTATAGGACGAAGGGCAGCAGAGTCGGAGTCGACTACGCAACGATCTACGCCGAAATCCCACCCGAGTGAGCCCCCCTCCCTTATTTTTCTGCCACGAGACCCCAGAGGATTCTATGCCACGGCTCGCGTCCGATTCACTGGACTTATAACCGTCTCTCTCAGATGACACGTCTCAGAACATCACCGGACGCGCATCGGCCTTGAACTCCATAGAAGACACTGTTACGAGATTGGAGAAGGAGATGATGAGTGGCCGCGGTCGCTGGGTCGCAGACTTCAACGAGTCTTTTAGATGGTACCGAGAAGGAGACGTGATGTTTGACTTGTTCATATCTGGAAATACGCGTATGAGGGGCTTCCTAATCTCTCGGTTGTTCTCTTTCTTTCTCAACCCCAACTATGAGGTAGGGTTCTTCGCCATCTCGACAAATACGGAGAACGAGCCGAATCCTCGAAGGCTGAGAAAGTGGATCTTGGCTGTCAAGTCAAGTATGAGGAAACGGGAGATGAAGTGGGCATGGCTGGCGCTTCTGGGACCCTCTCTGAGTGACTCGGTCAGAAAATGTGTCCAGGAAGCGACGGATCCAGCTGTTGGCGTTGCCTACGTAGATATCGGTTCCCGTCATATTGTTTCAGCCGACACATATCTGGGCAGGCAACTGAAAAAGTATGTGAAGGTCTAGGGAACCAGAATGGAAAACAAGCGTTCTCCGGTCCAATTATACTACTTGTTCAAGTCATTCATCATAATGTTCATGATCCAGGCCGTGATCGTTCTATTCACCCCTGTAGGACTGACCGCGCCGATCTGGTATGAGATTCTGGCGGTGAACCTCACAGTTGCCGTTGTGCTTGGCTGGTACCTGTACAAACAGTGGTATCACATCGAGTTTTCCTATGACCAAGCAGGATTCCAGCTGAAAAAAGGAAAGGCCCCTCCCACAAAGCACACTTGGAGTGAATTCTCCCAGGTATCGCTGTCTCGAAATGAGCTCGGCGAGTTTAGAGTCAGGCTCTATGGAAGCGCAGAGCCGTTCGAGATTCCTGTTTCCAAGTTGAAACTGGATCCATTCCGATTCAGGCTTGATGTCATGAATCTCGTGGCTACGTCGCGCCGTTTGTGACTAGCCTTCGACTCTCTGAAGTCTCGTTATCTTGGGGCCATTGAGCTCGACAAGGTAGGCTCGGAGTATCCCTTCGCCGTATTCGCTTCCCGGGTTCACACATTGCGTGCGCCCAATTCTGAGATAGCCAGAGCTTTCATGGATGTGCCCATGAAGTGATATGAGTGGTTGATACTTCTGGATGACCGCTCTCACGGACTTCGACCCAACAGGAATCATTATCGGCTTACCGTGCGCGTACACTGGCCTCAAGTCCTCTGTCAGCTTCGGCGCATAGTCGATCTGGGAATCGTAAGGGGGACAGTGGAGACAGAAGACCGCGGTCTCCAAGTTCTTGACCTTTGCGACCGTTCTTTCGAGTTTCCGCAGGAGCTCTTCCTCGGAACACTCTCTGGGAGTATGCCACGGGGTTGGGTTGCTCCAACCACAACAAGCGACCTCGTGCTCGTCATCAAGTGAGACCACTTCCTCCTCGCCATAGATGACGTTCGGGTCGGATCGGATGACATCGTCAATTACGAGAACATCGTCGTTTCCGGGAGTAAGGATCACCCGGCATTTGGAAGGAACCTTCTGGGGAACGAGGCTCAGCCATTCCTTGATTACGTTGATCTGGAGTTGCTCAAAGATCTTCTCTCTCAGATCTTCATCCTGATCGATCTTGACCGCCTCTTCAGAAGTCGTCCGATAAGGGAGGTAACTGAGCTTGCGGATCTTCTTCTCATACTCAGGTAGATCAGCCTCCTTGAGGATGCTCTCCTCGCCGAACAGCGTTGCCTTGTAGGTTCCATCCGCTTGCTTGAAGATTGGGATTATCAGCTTCCCAGTCATGTCTCCGCTAATTACGAGTGCGTCCAGATCGAAGATCTTCGCAGAGTTCAGGAATTTCCTCCATACGACTTCTGACCCGTGAAGATCCGTGGAGAATAGGAATCTAACTCTGGTCGTCTCTCATACTCTCCTCTTGTGTGACGCTCTATCCAGAACAGCGTGTTAGGTGATCATCCCGAGATAGTGTCCCTTTGCACTTCCTCAACCACGTTGTACCATTTCCTAGCCGTGCCGACTCTCGCTCTCATCTTCCACTTCAACGTCTTTGGCTCCCTCTCGATCGCATCAGTGATGGTGCTGATCTTTCCCTCGATGCTCGCGCGGTCATCATCTTTCAACCCCGGACATTCTCCGACGTAGTCACGCAATTTCTTCAAGTTCGTCGAGACCGTGTAGTAGAACCCCCAGTCGTCGGCAAGGGTCTTGGAGACTTGGTTCAGATTGATTGCATCCTTGTCATTAACCGCCACAGGATGCTCTCGTAGGAGTATGCACATGTCTTGCCAGTCCTTCTCGTTCATCTCAACGATCTGGCCCTTCAGGAGGAAAAGCTCTGCCGGAGGGACTGTCGGACGGTCGATCTCAAGCCTTCCTCTGAAATCAATCACGTGGCACATTGGTAGTATGTCTAGGAAGACGTCGACCGCCTTGTTTCCTTCCGCGTCGTTGAATATCTGCCTGTGTCGGCCAGCCCCGCTCGTCATTGCGAGTGTTACGTACGGGGTATACCCCATGTCCTTCATGAACTGCCTTGTGAGAGGCCTGTACTTGCTGTAGCTAACGAAGTCCATGTCATGCTTGGGCGTTCGCTTCAGTAACTCGTACATGTGCTCTGAGCTAGGACAATGCATCCGGATAGCGGCTCCCCCGAGGATGCGAAGCAGGATTCCTCTTTCCGCTGCTGCGTCTATGATGCGCATTATCTCTGTGCGGAAGTCGGCGAAAGTTTTGAATTCAGCCGTACCGAGTACGCTCCTCGAATGTGTCCGGGGTTCGACTAGTATCTAGGGGATAGGGAACGACCGCAGGTATATAGGCCAAGCGGACAAATCCCGAGGTATGAGGCTTGAGAATTGTTGCATCACCAATCGATAGCACTAGGACAACATTGTCTCAACAATCGAATTCCGCGCTGAAGGGAGATGATTGGTTCGCCCTTCTTGTGGTCAACAGAACCGTTTGTATGAGATGCAGCAACTAGTAGAGAGATCATCATGATTGGTTCCCTCGCCATCATCTTTTCCTACCACGTTCAGCTCGCGTGAAGTTGCTCGATGCTGAGCCGGAATCCATCAAATCGCATCTTGTATCTTTTACATACGGCTGTAAATGCGTCTCATCTCGATCGTTGTCTAGTGATTCCTTCACGACGGAACTGGTGGCTCTGATTGCACAGCTCTGAAGACCTAGGGCCGAGTCGCATGAGCAATTCATGATCGAACTCTAATCTAACACGCCAGCGTTGAATATCGCAGCTTGGTGAATACGCCAGATGAGCGTAGCCGTTTCGAAGCGAGTACTCTCGAGCATGGCGAACGCTCATCACAACGTCGCCGTTGAACGATACCTGTGGGTCGGTTCACTCGCGGGGGTCTTCTTAACTTGGGAGCTCACAGTTCGGTTAGGCGTGGTCCCCGAATCCAGACTCCCATCATTCACCACCACGGTGTTGACCCTCTCTTCGTCCATAGCTGACGGGCAGTTTCTAATGCTAGTCTTTCAGAGCTTCTTGAACTTGACCGGAGGAATTCTTGTCGCCTTAGCAGTCGCCATGCCGCTTGCCTTGTCCGCGGGTCTGCGCAACAGATTCGATACCGCCATGACGCCCCTGATAATGCTCGCCGGTGCATTGCCCGATGTTGCCCTGCTGCCGATTCTGGTCCTATGGATAGGTCCAGGAAATCTCGCCGCCATCTCGATAGCTGCTTTTAGTGCCTTCTTCCCGATATACTTCACAATACGTGAGGGAACCAAGGACATTCCGCGGGATCTGTTTCACGTGGCCGCGGTCTTCAATACCGGACGTGTCGATACATTTCGCAAGCTGATACTGCCAGCGGTCTCACCGCAGCTCTTCACCGGGCTGAGATTGGCTTACGATTTTGTGTGGGAGATCGTGCTGGCAATCGAGATCTTCTCCGGCGTGATAGGCATAGGGTCCTACATAGCAGGGACGGTTGAGACAGGG